>Ga0066903_100001489_pt1 | contig 17180 bp, 23 predicted proteins | sample PanSoiMetaGPlot1_FD_67491 | JGI IMG/M metagenome (GOLD analysis project Ga0066903, IMG submission 67491) | Tropical forest soil microbial communities from Panama analyzed to predict greenhouse gas emissions - Panama Soil - Plot 1 (version 2) | ecosystem: Environmental > Terrestrial > Soil >... | reverse complement strand
GTGTACGAAAAGAGCGGAGCGTCAACCTGGGACCTTCAGACGAACATCAAAGGTCCGGCTGGCGCTACAGGACCGGCGGGGCCGACAGGGGCGACTGGCGCTACTGGAGCGGCGGGCGCAACTGGTCCCGCCGGAGCCACTGGTACACCAGGCGAGGTTTGGTACCTGGGCACCGGGGCTCCGGCGGTAGGTACGGGCAACATTGGTGATCTGTACCTGAACACAACGACTGGCCAGTTCTATGAGAAGACAGGCGTATCGACTTGGACGCTGCAGGGCAGTCTTCAGGGACCAACAGGACCGACAGGCGCAACGGGATCAACTGGACCTCAAGGGCCAATAGGGAATACAGGTCCACAAGGACCGACAGGATCCACCGGTCCTACTGGAGCAACCGGGCCACAGGGACCGCCAGGGGTTTCGGGCTCTGTTTACACCGGGACTTGGCGCTGGACAACTTCGCTCACCACGGCGGGTACGGCCGGAGACGTAGGTACCAACAACGCGGCCTGGGCGTCGGTCACCGAGATTCATTTGAGTGAGACCACTCGTCCAGGCGCTGCCGTCTCGACCTACCTAGACAAGTTCAAGGTAGGCGATGACATCTATCTGCAGGACAAAGCTGACTCAACGAAGTTTGGTCGCTACACGATCTCCGGTACGCCGGTTGATAACGGCACTTGGCGCACCTACCCGGTCACCCTTGTCGCCTCAAGCGGAACCCCTCCGGCCAACAATGCTGACACACTGGTTTCCTGGATCCCCGTGGGGTCGCAGGTTGAGGAATGGTCGTCAGGCGCGGGAGCTCCGGCAGGAGGCACAGGCAACGTTGGGGACTGGTATCTTGATACGACTGCCGGTGATGTCTACGAGAAGACGGGCACCTCAACTTGGACTTCGCGCGGCAACATCAAGGGTCCGACAGGAGCCACCGGCGCTACTGGTCCCACCGGTCCGGCAGGTACGGTCTATGACTCTGATCAGCTCGGCACGATCAAGATCTTCACCGGCAAGACCGTGCCTACCAACTGGCACTTGGCTGACGGTACTACGCTTGCTGAGAACGCGGGCTACATTGACCTAGCGGCGTTTGCTGCTGCCGAGGTGGCAGCGGGCAATACACTCTGGGGCATCAGCGGCACTGCTCCGAACCGAACGATCACCCTGCCGAACATGCTACAGAGGTTCCCATACGGTGCCGTGGTCAACCTGTCTGACATCGGGGCCACAGGCGGTTTGACTTCCGTTTCGCTGACGATTGGGCAAATGCCCGCACATGACCACGGTGGTTCGACCGGTGACGATAGCCCTGACCACGCGCACTCAGGATCTACCGGAGGCATCAGCGCGAACCACACGCACGGGTTCTCGACCGGCGGTAGAAGCGCGGCACATACACATACTACTCCTGAAAACTACAACCGCTCCGCGGTGCTCGGTTCAGGGGCAGGCAACACCGTCACCGGTATAACCGGTGGCGCAGCAGGCACAATCAACATAAGCGCGACGAGCGACACCGAATCTGCCGACCACAGCCACTCCGGTACGACTGGCACTGTCTCAAGTGATCATACACACTCGTTCACAACGGGCGGTGCGAGCGCACGCCACCAACACAACATCAACCAGTCAGGCAACAGCCCTGCTACCGCGCACGAGAACATGCCGCCATACATCAAGATCGCCTGGATCGTCAAGGTCGTCGGGGTCACGATCAACCCCGGTGGCGCGCTCGTCGGCGCGACAGGTCCTATTGGACCAACAGGCCCAACCGGGCCAACAGGCTCAACTGGCCCCGCTGGTCCAGGCGTACCTACTGGCGGCGCAGCGGGGCAGTCTCTTGTCAAGAACTCGAGTACAGACTACGACACGGTCTGGGCGGCTGCCGCTACACCGAGCAACGCGGCCAAGCTCTCGGCGAAGGCAGCCTCTACCGGCAACCTCACGCTCTCCGGTACGCAGACCGTTGACGGTGTAGCCTTGGTAGCGGGCGATCGCGTACTGGTCAAGGATCAGACGACGGCGAGCGCCAACGGAATCTACGCGGTAGCATCGGGAGCCTGGACACGAGTCAGCGACGCTGACACGTACGCGAAGCTGGTTGCTGCGATGGTGATCGTGGAGCAGGGCACTCTGAACCAGGATACCATCTGGCTTAGCATCGCGGATCAGGGCGGTACGCTCGGGACGACATCTCTGCCCTGGCAGAAGGTCAGCCAGGAGTACATTGAGCAGGCAACCGATCCCGGCGTACAGCCGCTCGGCACGATCTGGGTAGACACTGCTTCACAGCCGAACCAGCCAGCGGTCATCCCGCTCGTCACGTCTCTTCCGGCCAATCCGTTCGACGGCCAGGAGGTGTACCTCCAAGTTGACGCAACAAACGGTGTCATCTGGCACCTTCGATATCGTGCCGCAAGTGCGAGCGCCTACAAGTGGGAGTACATTGGCGGCGCTCCTCTGATGGTGGAGACGGCGGCAGCCGCTGGTCCCACCAACAACCAGACCTACACGCAGATCGGCCCGACATTGACGGTGCCGAACGCCGGGGACTACGAGATCACTCTCTGGGGCAACTGCGGCGGAGACGCCGGATGGAACTGTCTGCTGACGGTCAAGCTCGGGGCGGCAGCAGCAGCTGACAACGAAGGGATAGGCGACACCAACACCGGGGGTTCAAGCCCTCCGGCGGTCTGGACGTCGGTCTCTCGGGTGATGAAGCGGACGCTGGCGGCGAGCGCCGTGCTAGGAACCTACGCACGTTCGACAGGCGGTTCCTGGCGCTGGTCGCAGTACGGGATGAGCGTGCGCCCGGTGAGGCTCTCGTGACCACCGTCAAGGTGCGTACCGCAAGCGGTTGGGTTGACATGTCGGCAGTAGCTGCGCTCAACTACACGTACGTTGCGACCATCGGTGACGGCAGCACGACGAGCTTCACGATCACGCACAATCTCAACGCGGGCGAAGTAGTAGTCAGCGTGCGGGAGACGGCTGGCAACCAGTCCTATGTCTACCCAGAGGTGCAGCGGATCGACGGCAACAGCGTCCGCCTGATCTTTGACGTGGCACCGGCGACGAACGCCTACACTGTGCTTGTGACTGGCGGCGCTCCCGCTACTGGTCCGGCAGGTGGTGATCTCAGCGGTACATTCCCAAATCCGCAGATCGCCGCTGGTGCCATTGTTGATGCAGACATCAACGCGGCTGCCGCTATCGCGGGGCGCAAGTTCCAGTGGAGCCGGGGCACGTCTCCTCCGGCCTCCCCGAGCGACGGCGATCTTTGGACGTACACCGGCTCAGGGTTCAACTGGCTGTTCATGTACGACTCGACCGAAGCCACGTACAAGTGGAAGTGCATCGGCGGCGGCGCACTCTGGTCGCGGCAGTTCGCCAACACAGGTTCGGTGACCGTGAACCAGGGGAGCTGGCAGCAGCCGTACGGCACGAACCCTTCGTTGACGATCCCGAGGGCGGGCGATTGGCTCCTCCAGGCGAGTTGCACCATGTACCCAGCGTCTGGCGGTGCGACCTGGTGGATGGGGCTTCAGATCGGGGGCACGAACCCAACACTCGACGATGCCTGGTGCGCTGGTGCGTATTCGCCGGTGTCAAGCGCACGAGCCACCGTATCTCTTCAGATGGTCTATGCCGGAGGCCCCGCTGCGGGTGTGGCGATGGTCTACCAGAACAACGCAACGCAGGGTTACGTTCGTTACATGGCTTCCATCAACTGCTGGCCGATCAGGATCTCGTGAGCGTCAAGTTTCCCAGCCCACTCGTCCCGCCGAGCATGACCACCACGCAGCGTGATGCAATTCCTGCTGGTCGTCGCCCTCCAGGGTCTTTGATCTTCAACACGACAAACAATAGGCTTGAAGTCAACCTTGGATCGGATGCCACCCCTTCCTGGCAACCGCCTGGAGGTTCTGGCATGCGACTACTGGCGACAAACACCGGCTCGTCGTTTGACTCTGGTGCGCTCTCACAAGCATTCAAGCACTTGCTGATCCTGGCATTCGTCAGGTCAAACTCGGTGGCTGGTGGAGACGCTCTGGCCCTTCGCTTCAACAACGATACGAGCGCTGTCTACTTGCGCCAGTACCTGACCGACTCAGGGGGCAGCGTAGTAGCGGGTTCAAACTCGGGGCAGACCTATATCGACATCGGCAACGCTGCGGGAACCTCGAACAGTTTCCGCGCCGCGAATCTCATCATCGTGCCTGGCTACTCCCAGACAAGCGTGTACAAGTCCTGTGTGTCTATCACGCATGAACCAGCAGCTATTCATACGTCGGTGAAGGGCGGTGGCTGGTACTTCTCCGGAGGGCCGGCAATCACCTCGGTGCAGCTACAGGGAGTGTCAGCGGTCCTTGATTCTGGATCGTTGTATTCAGTGTACGGGCTAGAGTAGGAGGGAGCATGGTAGCAAAGAAACTTTGGATCGTGTACCAAAAGAGCGTGACGATCAATTACCCGACGACCGCGCTCGCAGCCCTGGTAGAGGCAGGGAGCGTGGACGACGCAATCAACCAGGCGATCAACGTTGGCAGCTTCAACCACGACCTGGAGTTCTACGCCATGTCGATTGACGGAGAGCCTGACTTGTACAAGATCGGCACGACCGTAAAGGCGAAGAAGGCATGACCGACATCCCACACTTTGACCTGCCGTTTCGGATGAGCGGTTCAAGCATCGCTGAAGTTGAGCAGGACTCGCTTGACGACATCTCGAACTGCATCGTTGCGGCCATGGCCACGGATGTGGGCTTCCGGAACGAGCTGCCGACCTTCGGGACGACGGAGCTAACCTTCGGACAGCAACCGCTAAACTTGAGAGGGTTCACCGACGAGGTACTTCTTCACGAGCCGCGCGCCGACTTGCTCATGGACCAACATCCCGACAAGCTACGTGAGAACATCGCCCACCTACTGTTCAAGATCTCCGAGAAGGGAGAGGGGGTGCTTGAGTGACTTACATCACCGTCCCGATCGATACTGACCCGGAGGATCTCATCGCGGAAGCAGTTGCCTCGCTTCAGGCGAAGTTCCCCGGCTGGGTCCCTGCGGACGGCAACCTGGACTATTGGCTCATCCAGATCATGTCTTCGCAGGGCGCTGAGACGCGCGATGTTGCCAGCGCGGTGCCGGACGCAATCTTCAGGTTCTTCGGAAGCTCGGTCATGGGCATCCCGCCCATCGACGAGCAGGCGGCGACGACCACCACAACCTGGACGATGGTAGACAACGCGGGCTACACCATTCCCGCTGGCACCCAGGTTGGGATCGCGGTCTCCGGAGATGAGACCGTACCGTTCATGACCCAGAACGAGGTGGTCGTGCCGCCTGGCACCACCGCCACAGCGTTGGGCGCCGTCCTCATCGAGGCGCTCGTGCCGGGCGCGGACGCCAGCGGTATCGGCTCTGCGGGTGGAGCGGTTCAGCTGCTCGACCCATTGACGTTCGTGAGCGCCATAACGATGCAGGCAGCAACGTCAGGTGGCGTAGATGCTGAAGCGGATGACGACTACCTTCAGCGTCTGACGGACGAGCTGACGCTTCTGGCTCCGCGCCCGATTCTGCCTCAGGACTTCGCCATCATGACGAAGGAAGTTGCTGGCGTAGCGCGCGCCACTGCCCTCGACGGATACAACCCTGCCGACAGCACCTTCAACAACGCGCGCATGGTTGCCGTCGCGGCAGTAGACTCGCTTGGCAACGCCGTGTCATCCGGGGTCAAGAGCAGCATCGATGCCTTGCTTCAGTCACGGCGCGAGGTGAACTTCATCGTCAACGTCATGGACCCGACGTACACCGCCATTGACGTTACGTGGACCGCCAAGGGTCTGACTGGCTACGATCCCACGGACGTCACGACACGAGTCAACCAGGCGCTCACCCAATACCTCAGCCCGAACAACTGGGGCGGTGACTTCTTCGGAACAGGAGTTGTCTCCGAGGACACTTGGGCCAACCAGACAACGGTGCGCTACCTTGAGCTGGCGCAGGTCATCAACGGCGTTCCTGGCGTAGACTACATCTCGGCGCTGACCTTCCGCAAGACAGGCGGGACGATGGGCACTACCGACGTGACGCTCAACGGTGCCATCCCGCTGCCCACGCCTGGCACGCTGACGGGGAACACTACATGACGGTCATCCAGTTCGAGCCACATACCGTCACCGGCGTACCTGCCGTCGGTCCCTTCGCGACTGACGTGTACGCTGAGATCGAACCGCTCGCCAACTCAGACCCGACCAACGGCTGGGCGCTGCTGTACTACCTCAACGCGATCGGCACGATGTTCGACGAGGTCGAGTCGTACGCACGTGACGGCGCGAACGGGGAGCCGGGCTGGTCAATTCTGCTAGATCTCGCCCGCACGCCTACCAAGGCGCTGCCCTGGCTTGGGCAGTTCGTCGGCGTCAACGTACCAAGCACGCTTGCTGACGCAACGGCTCGCGCCCGTATCTACGACAAGCACAACTTCAGTCGTGGTACGCCTGGGGCCATCATCTCGGCGGCGCAGGCTACGCTGACTGGCACAAAGGACGTGCTGCTTCAGGAGCGGTACACAGGCGACCCGTACAAGCTCTGGGTGGGCACGCGCACCTCGCAGACGCCTGACTCAGCCCGCACGCTGGCGGCGATCATGGCTGACAAGCCCGCCGGCATCGTGCTGACCTACGCCACCATCACCGGCCAGACGTTTGATGAGCTGCTGGCCGACGGCACCTTCAGCCACGCCTACACAACCTACGCAACCATGCAGGGGCTGCTGATGGACCAGCCCGGCACGTAAGGAGGACGTATGGCCGACACATCAGCCAAGTGGGGGATTGTAGAGCCGGTCGCCGCTCGCACCGACGCGGCTGATGTGCCGCTCTACGTTCGCAACATCGTTGCGGCCCTTGAAGCAAAGGGAGTTCAGTACGGCCAGGGTACACTGGCATCGCGGCCAGCAGCCGCCATTCAGGGCAAGCTGTACGTGGCCACGGATCAGACGCCACCGGCGGTGTTCTTTGACACCGGCTCGGCTTGGATCCAGATCGGGGCTTTGGCGCCTGACTCGATCACGGCAGCTCAGATCGCTCCTGACTCGATCGGTACGTCCGAGCTCGCGCCCAACTCGGTCACGACTGCCGAGATCGTGGACGGCACGATCGCTACGGGTGACCTGGGTGACGACTCGGTCACGCTCCCCAAGGTCAACGCCGCGCTGAAGCCGTCAACCGGCGCAGGCGGAGGCGCTGAGGCGCTACGTGCTCTGGGCACAGGCGCTGGGCAAGCAGCGGCAGGCTCGCACCACACCCAGCACGAGGCAGGCGGCGCTGACCAGATCGTCATCTCGCAGTCCATGCTCGACGCGGTGACGGCTGGCCTACTGCCGCAGCCGGGCGACATCAAGTGGGTGGCATACAACGTCGTGGCCGGTTCTGAACCGGCGGGCTGGCTGCTGTGCGATGGACGTGTCAACCTCTCAACGACAACGTACGCCGCTCTCTTTGCCAAGCTGAACTACGCCCATGGCGGCAGCGGCGCGCAGTTCGGCATTCCGGACATGCGTGGTCGCTCACCCATCGGCATCGGGCAGGGCACGTATCTCGGCGCTACGCTCAGGACGATCGGTCAGAAGGGCGGTGAGGAGTCTCACCAGATGTCACTCGGTGAGTTGGTCTCCCACGTTCACAGCATCAGCGATCCGGGCCACGGTCACAGTGCTTCGGCGTCAACGAGCATCGTCGGGGTGGGGGATCACAACCACGGCTCTCCTATCGCGGGCGGAATCTCGAACAACCTTGTCGTCGCAGGCGCTACTGGTGACAACTCAACGACCTACACAACTGACAGGTGGGGCACGGCCGGGAACATCGTCCGCACCGTCTCAGGGACTTCAGCAGCCGGTGGTCACAGCCACTCGGCAAGCACGAGCGTCTCGGTCAACGGCAACTCTACGGGCATCAGCATCGTCTCGGCAGGTAGCAGCAACCCGTTCAACGTCATGCACCCCTGGATTGCCTTGACCCCGCTCATCAAGACGTGAATGCTCGCCGTCGACGCTGGCAACCCTACGCTGCTCGGAGTGGCTGCTATCATCTCAGCGCTCGGCGGAATCATCTCAACCATCTGGTCGCACCGCAAGGCAACGAGGGATGAACGTGATAAGCAGCAAGAACTCTGCCGGGAGCAACTCAAGGAAGCGCGGGCGGAGGCCGATGAGTTTGCTGAGAAATACCACAAGCAGAAAATGGAAGGGTTGAAGGAGCTCGAATGAGACTCACAGTCGTAGTAGCCATAGCTGGCGGGACGCTCCTGGCATTGTCAGGAGCACTAGGCGCTCGCGCTCTGAGCTCCGCTAGCCCACCAGGGAAGACCGTCACGATCAACATCACGCACGGACCGACTGGGCCGCAGGGTCCGGCTGGCCCAAGAGGACCGGCTGGCCCAGCGGGCCCAAAGGGCGACCCAGGCCCGAAAGGGCCCAAAGGTGACAAGGGTGAGCGTGGCGCTACAGGGCCAGCTGGTCTAGCCTGCCCTGCTGGGTTCTCGCCGGGCACGCTTGTGATCAATCATCCAGGTGGACAAACGATCACCTACACCTGTCTCAAGGACTGACATGACCTGGCGTTTGGCCAACCTGATAGGCGCTATACTATCGGTCGTCCTATGGGGTCTCGCAACTTACACAGGTTGGATCAACTCGGTGGCGTTCGTGAGTCATATCTCGATGCTCGCGCTTGTTGTTGCGTTCATCTCGGCGTGGCGCTCTGATGTCCCGACGTCGCCGAAGTGACAGATGGGACAGCATCCTAGCCATAGCCCAGATGCTTCTCGCCGTCGGAGCCTTCTTCTTCTGCTTATGGATCATAGCCCACTAAATCAATCGAAGGGAGAGAAATGCGAGGATGGTTGATGGTCGCCGTGTTCTCGGCGCTCTTGATCGTCGGTAGCACGACGGCTCTGGCTGGCTCCACTCGTTCACCCGGCCCAAGAGTTGGGGCCAGCGGCACCGTCGGGCCGGTCTGCGCCGACTTGCATACTGGCCTTATGTACTACATCAAGTTCGTCCAGCTCCCGTGCAAACCGGGGCAGAAGAAGATCTACTTCAACGTACACGGCAAAGCGGGTCCGCGTGGTCCGCGCGGACTACGTGGCGCCAAAGGTGCAGCCGGTGCGCCGGGTCCGGCAGGTCCGGCGGGTGCACAAGGTGCACAAGGCCCGCAAGGAACACAGGGTCCGACAGGTCCGCCCGGAGCGGCAGGCGGAGCGACAGGCCCGACGGGTCCGGCGGGGCCGATGGGGCCAGCAGGGGCACAAGGTCCGCAAGGGCTGGCGGGGCCAAAAGGTGCCACCGGGGCAGCGGGACCGGCGGGACCACAAGGACCACAAGGACCACCCGGACCACCAGCACAAGGACAGGTTCTCCTAGTCTGCGTGTCGAGCGGCGGTTCGCTGCAGGCTGACGTCAACGGGCAGCCCTGCGACAACCAGGGGCACATGCCCATCAAGCTTCTGGTGGTGCCGTAGCCAGATGAAGCTTCGCCCAGGGAACCACATCGTAGCGGGGGACGAGAAGGAGGAGAGTCGTGGGTAGACTCACCAAAGCGGCTGCTTGGGCACTGGCAGCTTTCCTGGTGTGTGCGAGTGTCGCACTTGCCCAGGGTGCCAGCCACAGCAGCAAGGCTCAGGTTGCAGCAAAGGCGAAGGCTGCAGGAAAGCCTGGGCCTCGTGGACCGCGTGGTTTCCGCGGACCGGCAGGTCCAGCAGGACCCGCAGGACCGGCTGGAGCAGTTGGGCCAGCAGGACCAGCGGGACCCGCAGGGCCAAAGGGTGACAAGGGTGACGCGGGACCGATGGGCCCGCAGGGTCAGGAAGGCCCGCCCGGACCGCCCGGCAACGGCGGCAACACGTCGGAGTTCCACTTCGGCGCTGTGCCGAGTACACCGTCGACTACCATCGCACATCTCGACGGGATCGACCTGAACGCCAGCTGCTCGGCGCTCGGGCGCGTCACACTGATCGCTCAGGCGACCAACGTGGCCCCCGGCGTGCTCACATGGCGCTCTGGACTGGCGTTCAACATCACGACCCGTTTCGGGGTCGCGAACACTACGTTCTCCATCCTGCTGTCGCCGGCATCTTCGGCGTCAAACAGGGCGGACACGGAGATCCGGTACATCAGTAACGCGGGTCACGTGACCACAGTGAGCGTAGGTTCCACTGACGCAGCCGACGGGGCCAACGGTCTCGGCACTTCGGTCTGCGCCATCTTCGGAACAGCAGTCTCCTTCTAGGGACTGCTCTGGGGCAGGGTGGCGGCCCTGCCCCTAACGAAGAGCGTGCTTGACCCAGTTCAGCTCGTTTACGAGCTTCAACTCAGCTCGGTTACGACCTGGAGGGTCATAGGCATACTCGTCATGAATGTACGCGATCCGGTTGTGAAGGTGTAGCCGGTGCTGCGCCCACCAAAGTTCCCAGCTCAACTGGGCCCCATGACTCCTGATCTCGTCCATGACGAGCACATGCCGAACTGCACCGCCCCAGGCCGCAAGGCTCTTGTCCAGAGCATGTCCCACTCGGCGGCAGCGCTTCTTGTCCAGAGCTAACTCGTGTGAGCCAGCTGCAATCCCATCCCGACGCGGTACGAGTGCGGCGTAGCGAACCACCGCTACCGCTACCGTGAGCCTGGACCGCTCCACGCGTGCGAGGTCAGACAACGAGCTTTCTGAGCTCTCCGTCTGTAGCAGGCCAGCGTCCAGTTCTCTCATAGAAGATCCTTCTAGCACTTCTCCTCCAAGCTGCATGCTCCTTGTGGTGGCAGCTTCTGTGAGTAGCCGCCAGGTTGTCTAGATCATTGTTTTTTGGGTTCGCGTCGCGATGATGAATGAAGACCTGATTCTGGTTGTAGATCAGCCCATCACACCGGAAGCACTGCCATGGTCCCTCGGGGTAGGCGCTGAAGTAAACCCGCCGGTGGTGGTACCCTTCACGGGACATTAGGCTCCAGCTGTTGGAGATCCCACGTACAATGTCGATACGGACGACTCACCGCCTAGCCCCAGTCAGTAGCTTCCAAGATTCCTCCAGGCATGACAATAGGCACTCCCCAGACCCGCCGGTAGCTCTGTCACGGCGTACGCGCCACCCTCACGCCTACGGGCGGGGAGGGTCAGGTAGCTACTCATCCGGCTCCTTCTCGTAGTCAAACTGCCTGTCACATACCGGGCACCTGACCGTCACGTGCGGAGGATCGCCGGCATGGAAACTAACGATGTAAGGCTTGACGAGGTCGAGGCAATGCGGGCAGTTCACGAAGATTGCTAGGCGTATGGTCTCGGGCATCAGTATCCTGTGAGTTGTTGAAGCTCGTTCTCCCGTTCGGCCTGCCGCTCCTTGGCCTTACGGATGCGGTCATCATCTTGTCGTGCTGGGTCACGATAGAAATCTTTACGTCTGGTTGGGGTTCTGGGTGTTTCGCCACGTGCTACGGCTCCTCTCCGAATGGACTGCTTGCTGAATACGACGTTATCCCTCCGGAGCTCCTTGAGTAAACGGACTGCCGCCATAGCAGTGTGGCGCTCGACAAACTTCTTCTCGGGCTTGTTGCTGACGATCTTGTAGAGGTTGTGGCGGCCAGTGCCGATGCGACGTGCTCCTTCAGCCGTTCCGATACGGTGGCTGATCTCGATGAAGATGAAGCGTACCCGGTCAATCGGAACATAGCTGCGGTCCCCGTCGCCATACTTCCACTCGCGCGAGTCGCGAGGACGACGGAGACCGCAGCAAGGACACTGCTCCCCAGGCATCAGTTCGATGGGGAACTCTGGCTCCATGAATCAGAGGCCGAATGTCCTCTTGTTCGTTTCTTCCATGATCTCGGCCATCTCCTCCATCAGCTCAAGTTCCGTCTTCATTCGCGTGACCACAATGGTGGTACAGTCCGGACTGTCTGCGAGGAGAGTCGTCACGGCAACCCCTGCCGACTGCTCAGCGGAGTCGCCGTTTTCGTCGGCCTCTGCGTAGTTGCCTAGGTTGTCCGTGATTCGGATCATGGGCTACTTCTTCTTCGCCTTGAGAATCGCCTTGCGGCTTGCGCTCGCGTCCTTGCCGATGCTGTGCATCTTGCCGGCGAGTGCAGGCCTGAGCTTGATCGACTGCTTGCGGGCAGGCGAGTCCTGCTCGGCGGTCTTCTCGGTGCCGAAGGAGTTGTAGGTGTCACCCTTCTTGTACGACTCGCCCTTCTTGCGCGGGGCAATGTAACGCCACTGCAGCTTGGCGATCCCCGGGACGGTGAAGTTCTCGCCCTTGGCGAGCTCTTCGGCGGCCAGGGCAGCCAGGTCGTCAAGTACGTGCTTGACCTGGTTGCGCCCGCCTGCTCCGTCACCTGCCAGGCGGTCGATGATCTGACCTTTGGTCAGCATGCGCTCCCTCCTTGAAGCGTGGTTAGAGTAACCCGCAGAAGCGGGCGGTGTTCGGCCAGGGAGTGTAGCCGCGAATGCGACCATTCCCTGCCGGTGCTCGGTAGGCCCGTTCGGCGGCAGTCATCTGCGCCCAAACGGGCCAGACATTTGCGTACCCACCGAAACGTGCAATGAAGTCCCGACCGTACGTTGCCATGAAGCCCCGATCCATCTGCAGGCCTCCCCAATAGGGGTCTCCGGAGTCCGACCAACTCCCTTCGTACCTGTGGATGCAGAGCCATCCTGACATGTGCGGTATCGGCGGTATCATCCTCTGCTGGGCATGCGCGATGTGACGCTTGGCGTACCTTTTGAGCCAAGACGAATCGCGCCAGAGGCTTTCCCTTGTTCTCCGAGTGCCCACGTTCGTATGTGCCCGCAAGAAGCGGGCGAGTGAAGTGGCATGCCACAGATTGGCATTGCCGCACTTCAGCTCGACCTTTGCGGGTGATGCATATGAACAGGTTCTCGACATGCGAGCCTGTGCTGTCGAGGTTGCTAGCAGCATGCATGCTAGCGACAGCAGGGATGCGAGAGTTACCTTCATATCCTCCGATGTCATAGGAGAAGGCAGCCCCGGTGCGCTCACAGGGCTGCCCCATCGCGATGGTGCTAGCCCTCGCCGTCGGTGCTTTCGTCGGCGTTGTCATCTCCCTCGGTGGCGCCGCCTTCTTCGTCGCCCTCTGCGGGCTCCTCTGCGGGCTCCTCGGCAGGCTCCGGCTGAGCGGGCTCCTGCTGTGTCTCTGACATATGTACCTCCCCTCGTTCATCGTTTGTTCCGCCGCTTCATGGCGGCGCTGATCTTCGCCCGGTGTTCGGGCGAAAGCTGTCGTCCTGTGAGGGAGGCGCTGATCCGCTCCCTTGTGGCGGACGAATAAACTCTGATTGATCTGTGATGGCTGTGGTGACAATTGAAGTGACCTAGAACAAGATTTTCGGGCGAGTTATTTGAGTGGTCTCCGTCTTTGTGGTGGACGACTAGGTAGTACGGGCGACAGCCGCGTAGCTTATACCCTGTCCACCGACACCGTATGGGCTTATTACACCGGAAGCAAAGGTGAGTTCCATCACCGTATGTCTCGTAGAATACCTTGTGGTGTTTGTACGGAGGCATCAAATTTCCGGATCAATGACCCACATCTCGGTGATTGTTATCTGACGTGTTGGCATCCAACCTGGCTTGTATCCGCGTACGAGTACGAGATCTTCTCCTAGGCGTATTCGCCAAATCAGGTCGCGCCACTTGGGATAGTTCCACCTATCACAACGTAGCCCAATCTGATCTGTCTCGTCGTCCCCGACCATGACGCACCACTCCCTGAGGTGCGGGTCCTTGATCGGCTTGCCGTTCAACGTCTTCGCTTCGTAGTCTACTTCTGCCCCTTTCGCCTGGTTGAACTCGAAGAGGTCTCGAATGTTCCGAGAATGTATTGTACCCAACCAAATGATCTGAATGTCGTCACCGGTCGAGTACGGTAGATCTCGAGCAACGTGAGTGGGACGAGGCAGACGTAGAGCGCGTTGACGGATTTCTTGCTTGACGTGCGCGATGGCCTTGTCCAGCCAAAATGCTCCAAAGGGATCCTCCTGCTTCACAAACTCGGTCATCTTGCTGAGGGTCTTCTCGCCGATGCCCTTGACGTTGATGAGGTCTTCCCAGTTGTCTAGGTCGTTCTCGTCGCGGTAGTTGATGATGGCCGTCGCCATGGCCTGCCCGATCCCGGGGATCTCGCTGAACCCTGCGCACACACCCCGCTTGCTCCGCGTCCAGGTTACACCCGAGCTACGCGGGCGGGGAGGCACTACGGTCAGGCGTCGTCCGTGACGCTGCGTATCACGAATGAGCCTTTGCTTTGTTTCGTCTTTGCCGGTCACCTTCAACTTCTCCGTGAAGAATAGGGGTGGTTGGTGGCGCTTGAACCACATGTCGTAGTAGCCGAGGAGAGAGTACGCTACGGCGTGTGAAGCGTTGAAAGCGTATGATCCAGCGGTGATACACTTTCCCCAGATGTCCCGCGCCTCTTCTTCCGACATGCCGTGTAGCTCGGCAGCGCCGTCCCGAAACTGCTCCCACCTACGGTTGAACGCCTGCTCGCCAATCTTACGGCTGATGATCCGGCGCACCTCCGCGCGGTGCGTCCAGTCGAAGCCACCTATCTCGCCGAGGATTCGAAGGATCTGCTCCTGGTACACGATCTGGTACTTTGTGTTCTCGGTGATGTGGGCCAGCGCCGGGTGCATCGCCTCTGGCATTGCGCGACCCATCTTGATGTCAATGTACTCGTTCGCCGCACCGTTATGAAGTGGCCCCGGTCGGGCGAGCGCGTTGACGTCCGCGAGCTCCATGAAGTTGTCGGGCTGAAGAGCGCCATTGACGTACCGCATAGCCCTGCCGTCGAACTCGAAGACACCGGTGACGTCGTTCTCACGAAACCCCTGGATCGTGTCAGGGTCGTCCAACGGCATACCATAGAGATCGTCAAGTGACCACCCCATCTCAAGCCGCATCTTGTTGATCGCTGTCATCGTGCTGAGGCCAAGGTAGTCGAGCTTCAGTAGTCCCTTCTGCTCGGCATCGTACTTATCCATGCTGATGACCTTGACTAGCTCTCCTTTGACCTCTCGCTCGTAGACAGCAGCCACTTCCGTAATGGGGCCGGTAGAGACAACCAAGCCTGCTGCATGGACCCCAAAGCCTTTGTAGTTGCCTTCGAGATCCATCGCCACTCCGAGATCAGGGTATCTCTCGAATACCCCGCCTGCTGCAGCAAACTGCTGAGCTGTGTCCTCAATGGTTGCGCTGGCGCGGAGGTCGCCCGATGACCGTTCGATGAGGACGGACTTGACACTCTCTACCTCCCACTTTGGGACCTGGTAAACTCGGGCAGCGTCATCAAGTGCCACCCTGGCTTTGAACTGCGTGAAGGTTCCAACGTTATTGACACAATCACGCCCGTACTTGCCAACAAGATAGTCCCGGACTTCACCCCTCCGCTCCGAATCAAAGTCCAGGTCAATGTCGGGGAGATCCTGACGCGTGACGTCGATGAATCTCTCGAAGACCAGGTCCGGATATAGCATGGGATTGACCTCTGTGATCCGCAGCAGCCAACAGACAAGGCTTCCAGCCGCCGAACCGCGCGCAGGTCCAACAGCGATGTCATGATCCTTGGCCCAGCGGATACTATCGCTGACAATAAGGAAGTAGTCCACGAAATCTTTGTCCTCAATGACCTTGACTTCATGCCTGAGTCGCTCCTTGTAGCGTTGTCGTTCCTTGGGTGGTAGGCTGTCGCATCCCCGGTACTGCCAGCCACGGTTGATCCACTGCCGCCACAGAGCGACGCCGTCCTCGGTGGGGTAGCGGACCATTGGTAGCGTGGGGATCGTCACGTTGCAACGCTGGGCAATCTCTTCGGTCGCGAGGATCGCGCGTACTGCCTGCTGCCGCGTCAGTCCCGTCGCCATGAGTTTACGGACAACCATCGCATCACTCCACGGCGGACAGAGGTTTTCGTCATAACCCCAGTCTCGGACCATCTCTTCAAGCGTCTTCTTCTCCCCAGGACGAATGTTGTGTAGTACCTGCTGTAGCTCTTTTTCTTCCGGTACGGTGTAGTGACAGTCGAAGGTTGCCACCAGCGGTATCCCGAGATCGTCAGCCATCTGAGCGAGTAGCGGGTTAGCGCGTCGGGTTGCCGCCAGGTGAGGAAAAGCCTGTACTTCAATGTAGTAAGCATCACCAAATGCTCTCTTGAATCGAGCTGCCACGTCAGATGCACGACGGAAACTAGCATCCTCGGGAGCGATGTTCTTACCTCCCAGGAGCGAAGTGAAGAGGAGCGAACCTTGACACCCAGAAAGTACAATGAGGCCATCCTTGTGCCGCGTAAGCATTCGACCGTTTGCGGTTGGCTCATAGTGAAACCCTTCTGAGTAGGTGCGGCTGACCAGCTGTAGCAAGTTCGTGTAGCCCTGCTGGTTCTCGGCCAGGATGGTTAGGTGGTTCTTCCTCTGCTTCGCTTTCTCCCCGATCCCGCCCGCGTAGAGCTCAACGCCGAACACCGGCTTGATGCCTTCCTCTAGCGCGTACTTCTCGAGCTGAACGTGCGAGCTGATGTTGCCGTGTTCGGTGAGCGCCAAGGTTCCCATCCCGATCTCGGCTGCTCGACGTACGTGAGCCTTTGGTAGCGCGTAGCCGTCCAGGTAGGAGAAGGTGCTGTGGTGATGAAGAGAAGCAAACGTCATCTCCTTCGTTCGTCGTGGCGGACGACGCGTGCGCTTGACCTTGCGTACGACCAGCGGCTGCTTGTGGTCGCAGTCATCACCGAGTGGTACTCGGTACTGAAGCTCGTCTAGTGACTGGTCGCGCCTAGGCAAACATCCTCCAAGCAGGTTTGACGGCTTTGTCCTCGTACACCGTGACTGCCTTCACGGCAGCTGCACACTTCGGGCCAATGAAGTCGGTGTACATCTTCTGCCACTGGGTGATCATCCGGCTCTTGCTCGGATCGTTGATGTAGCGTTCACCCCACTTGTGGTACACGTAGGTGTGTAGCTTCTTCATGCGCACGGCCATGTCTGTGCCCTGCTGCTCCATGTAGGTGAAGCAGCCGCCTGGGTCGTTGTGCTTGTTGAGGGACTTGATGTGCAGCCCGGTGTGAACGTACCACAGCTGCTTGCCCTTGATCCCGCAGCGGTTGAGCTCGGCGTTGTCGCACCA
>Ga0066903_100001487_pt1 | contig 17183 bp, 13 predicted proteins | sample PanSoiMetaGPlot1_FD_67491 | JGI IMG/M metagenome (GOLD analysis project Ga0066903, IMG submission 67491) | Tropical forest soil microbial communities from Panama analyzed to predict greenhouse gas emissions - Panama Soil - Plot 1 (version 2) | ecosystem: Environmental > Terrestrial > Soil >... | reverse complement strand
AGCGGCGACGGCCACTACGCCAAAACAGCCAACTTCCTCACCGGCCTGCACGTCAAGAAGACGACCGGGCAAGATCTGAACGCCGGCGGCGCCTCGGTCGATCAAGTCGCCGCCAACCATATGGGTCACCTGACACCGCTGCCGTCGCTGGAACTGGCGACCGACCCGGTGATCAACGGGCTGGACCGCGCCGTCAACTATACCCGGATGTACGGGTCTTATATTGCCTGGCGGCGGCCCAACCTGCCGCTGCCGCGATTGATCGACCCCCGCGCGGCCTTCGAACGGATGTTCGGCGCTCGCGACGAATCAGGCCGTCCCCTCCCGCAGCCGTCCCGCGCCGATGACCAGGGTTTGCTCGACGCGGCCCTCGACGACGCCCGCGACCTGCGCCGCCGGCTCGGCAAGGGCGACCAGCAAAAGCTCGAAGAGTACCTGGACGCCGTTCGCGGCGTGGAACGGCAGCTGGGCTACTCGCGCCCCGCAGGGAGCGGCTGGCAGCCTCCGACAAGGCCCGAACGTCTGACCCCTCCCCCCGCGATGGCCCGGCCCGAGGTGCTCTACACCAGCAAGGACAACGGCGGCGACGCCGTGGCCACTCGAGACGGCAAACAAATCGACCCGCCAGAACTTGTACGCCTGATGTTGGACCTCATGGTCCTGGCGTTCTGGACTGACACCACGCGGAACGTCACCTTCCTGTTCGCCAACGACGTATCGACGCGGAGCTTCTCGTTTTTGGACGGCGTCAAGGAGAACCACCACTCCTCCTCGCACCACGAGAACAAGGAGGCGAAGATCGACGCGTACAAAAAGATCACCCGCTGGCACGTCGAGCAGTTCACCTACCTGCTCACCAAACTCAAGGGGATCCAGGAAGGGGAGCGGACCCTGCTCGATAACTCGATGATCATGTGCGGGTCGAGCCTGTCGGACGGCAATAAGCACGATCCGAACAATCTCCCGATCCTGCTCGGCGGCCGCGGCGGCGGTCGCATTCGGACCGGTCAGCACCTCGCGTCGCCGAAGAACACGCCGCTGTGCAACTTGTACGTCTCGATGCTCGATTGCATGGGGGTTCCCGCGGAACGGTTCGGCGATAGCACGGAACCGTTGCGGAACTTGTTGGGCTGAGAGCCGCGTACCGCGTCCGCGACAAGTCGCGCTCGCGTTTCGGGCCTCCGGCGCCACGCGACTATGCTCACCTCAAATCTTCCCTAACTCTTTGCCGACAACAGCTTGCGATGTGCGCTCCATTTGCTTTGCAATGTTCATTGCAGTGATGATTGCAATGGTCGTTGCAGTGGTCGTGGTAGGGGTGTCCCCCTGTTTGCAAGCAATGACTTTGTAACACTGAGCCCGGACCGGCCGACGCCCGTCGCCGACCTCAGTCCCAAGGGGACGCTGGGCGACCGCCGCTACGGTTGATCGAACCTTGCTCTATTGCCCGTCTCAGTCCCGCGACCGATAATCAACCCTCGCTCCGTGACCACACACGACCCGCCCACGGTCCACCGCCCCCGCGGAACCAAATCCGTATGACCGAGAGACGCCTCAACACATAGGCCTCCCCATGCAGACCCTCGTCATCTTCCTGACCGCACTTCAACCGGCGGCGTCCCCGGAGGGAGCGCGGGAGCCCTGGGCGTCGAAGGCACACGCGGAGGACGTCGCTAAACAGCACGTCGAGGACGTCACCGCCGCCCGGCACCGGTACAGCGTCACCCAGGGCGGGACGATGGATGGGGCGAACTGCCGGTCCCCCGTCGGCGGCGGGTTCGCCATCTGGGAGCAGTCCTGGGAATCGAACCGCGCGGTCCGACTGGAAAACGTCGGCACGACGGACGTGATCAACCCGTGGCTGTCCAACGGCCGCAACGACTTCCGCAGCGTCCCGGAGATTGTGGCCCGGGCTGTCCGCCCCGGGATGACCGACCGCGAGAAGGCCATCGCCCTGTGGCGGCTACAGACCACGCACCGGTTCCACGCCTCGAGCGGCGACAACGAGGTGAACGACCCGGTCAAGGTGTTCAACGTCTATGGGTACACGACGTGCGGGAACGACTCGATCTGCCTGGCCGGGCTCTGGAAGGCGGCGGGGTTGACGGTGCGGCCGGCCCGGTGCCCGGGGCACTGCATCTCGCAGGCGTTCTTCGACGGCCGCTGGAACCTCCTCGATGGCGACATGGGGCCGTTCTACTTGCTGCGGGACAACGCCACAATTGCCGGCGAACGAGACCTGGTCCGCGACCACGATCTACTCAAACGGAGCCACACCAGCGGCATCCTTGACCCGGACAGCCGTGCCAACGACGAGGGCAACGCGGCCCTCTTCCTCTCCGAGACCGACTGGCCGGGGACGCGCGACAGCGTCCGCAACACCACCATGAACATGACACTGCGGCCCGGCGAGGCGATCGTATGGCGGTGGGGTCACCTCACTCCGGTCAAGTACCACGGCCCAACTGACCTTAAGGTCTGGGGCCCGCGGTCGGACGGCGGCAAGGTGTGGGGCGGCCACGCCGTGGATCGCGTTTGCAACGGTAGTTGGGAGTACCGCCCGGACTTCACCCGCGACCTCTGGCGGAAGGGCGCGGAGAAGGTCGAGAACGTCACCGGCGAACGCGGCGAACTCGTCCTCGAGACCGGGAAGACTGGCGTGATCGTCTGGAAGATGCGGAGTCCATACCCGTTCGTGGGGGGGAAGCTCGATGCCGATGGGACGGGGGTGAAGTTCTCGCTCTCCTGGGACGGCGCGAAGTGGCACGATCTGAACGACGGGCTGGACGCGATGTTCCACTTCCCGCACAAGGGAGACGCCCGCTACGAATACCGGCTGCGATGCGAGCTGCCAGCGGGTTCGCGGCTACGACGCCTGGCAATCCACAACGATCTACAGATGGCTCCGCTCGCCTTGCCGGAGATGGTCGTCGGCGAGAACCGGTTTATCTACACCGACGAGACGCCCGGCCTGCGGAAGGTCTGCCTGACGCACGAGTGGGTCGAACGGTCCTTCTCCCGACCGCCGCGTGCGTCCACGGCCTCTACCTTCCCGGCCGACGGCGGCCGGACGGACAGCACGGACGTCGCCTTCGAATGGCGGCCCGCCGAGGACTCGGACGGAGACGCGATCGCGGACTATCACTTCCAGCTCGCCGACCGGCCGGACATGGCGTGGCCGTTGTCGTCCAACTTTGAGAAGCTGGTGTCAAATACGTCCGAGCGCGGCAAGGCGCGCTACCGACTGCCGCAGACGGGCCTGCTGACGCCCGGGCAGACGTACTACTGGCGGGTCCGGGCGAAGGACGCCCAGGGGGTGTGGGGCCCGTGGAGCGCGACGTGGAGCTTCACGGCGGGCGGCCCGGTCCCCCCGACGGACGTGCGGCTCGAACCGCTCCCGGGCGACAGCACCCGCGTGGCACTCCGTTGGAAGCCCGCCTCCGGCGGCGAGAAGCCCGTCAAGTACCGCGTCTACGGCAGCGATGAGAAGGGCTTCTCCGTCAGCGACGAGGCGTACTTGGTGAACGTGGGCGCGTCTGATCTGCCCCGCAAGTTCGTGGCCAACTTCGCGGCCGAGACGGCGGACACCGAGTTGGTCGTCCTCGGCCCCGGGCTGGACGTGCCGAACGCCAACAGGGCCTTCTACCGCGTGGTGGCCGTCGACGCCGCGGGGAAACGGAGCGGCCCGTCCGACTATACCGCCGCTCCGCGGCCGTTTGTCACCACGCGGCCGACGGACCGCGCGACCGTCGGATCGGCGTACAAGGGCTCGCTCGCCACCGTCCGGTCCCTGGGCGACCTGCGATCCTACCAGTCGGGGCAAAAGAGCGAGTGGCGGTTCTGGGAAATTGAGACGCCGCGCTTCGTGCTGGTAAAGGGGCCCGGGTGGCTCCGTCTGGACGAGAAGACCGGTGCACTCACGGGTGTGCCAGACGCTGAGGGCGCGGCGGACGTGGAGGCGAAGATTACGCTGGAGCGGACTGTGCGGAAGCTCGACGACAGCCGGCTAAGCTGGGGGCACGAACTGGTCAAAGAGGTCGGCACGGATGCAGTGGGCAGCGTGACCCACCGATTCCGGATCACAGTCGGCCGGTGAACCGACTGCGTCGGTCAGAGCCCGCTCCCGACCGACTCTCTCGAGGCGGGCCCCGCGAAGCGGCCCGGAACTCTGCTCCGCTCCGGTGCCACGCGGCTAACATGCCGGCAATCGGATCCCGAGAACCGGGTTGACGACCGCGTCGAGCCAACGAGGTGGACGGATGGATCGGCGCGCGATCCGGATCGGCGGCGTGGTGCAGGGGGTCGGGTTCCGCCCGTTCGTCCATGCGGTCGCCCTGAGACTCGGCCTAGGTGGGTTCGTTCGAAACCAAGACGGACATGTGTGGATCGAGGTTGAGGGCGAGCCAGACACCATTGACCAGTTCCTCGCGGAGCTGTCCACGAGGCCGCCGCCGCTGGCGCGAGTCGGTGAAGTTCAGTCGGTGTCCGTACCACTGCGCGGCGAAACTCAGTTCCAAATCGAGCCGAGCGGCCGCGCGGGCGGCGCAGCGGCCTTCGTCCCCGCCGACGCGGCGACTTGCCCCGCATGCGTGGCGGAACTGTTCGACCCCGCCAATCGACGCTTTCGCTACCCATTCCTGAGCTGTACCAACTGCGGGCCGCGCCTGACGATCGCCGTCGATTTTCCTTTCGACCGCGAGCGGACGACGATGGCAGCGTTTCCCCTCTGCCCCGAATGCCAGCGCGAGTACGACGACCCCGCCGACCGCCGCTTCCACGCCCAGGCCACCGCGTGCCCGGCGTGTGGGCCCCGGCTCACCGCTCTCGGCCCGAGGGGAGAGCATCTCGAAGTCGCCGATCCGCTCGCCCATGCGGTCGCCACCCTGCGCGCCGGGCGCATCGTGGCCGTGAAGGGGCTCGGAGGCTACCACCTCGCGTGCGATGCTCGCAACCCCACGGCGGTGGCCGAGCTGCGCCGCCGCAAAGAGCGCGATGAGAAACCGTTTGCCGTGATGGCCGCTGACCTCGGCGCCGCAAGGGATCTCGCAGACGTTTCGGACGAAGAGGCTGACCTGCTCCAATCGCCGCGGCGGCCGATCGTCTTACTGCGCCGCCGGCCAAGCTCCGGGCTCGCGGAAGAAGTTGCCCCCGGCAGCCCGTTGGTCGGCTTGATGCTGCCATATACACCGCCGCACCATCTGCTGTTGCACGACCTGACCGGGACAGCACTTGTCATGACCAGTGGGAACCGCTCGGACGAGCCGATCGCTTACAAGGACACCGAGGCGATCCGCCGGCTCACCGGCATCGCCGACTTCTTCCTCACCCACGATCGCCGCATCCGCGTGCGCTGCGACGACTCAGTCACTCGCCTCGCCGCGAAGGCGGAACTGCCGGTCCGCCGTTCCCGCGGACATGCGCCCCAGCCGTTGAGAATCCCATTACCGTGCCGGCAACCGACTCTCGCACTGGGCGGGCAATTGAAGACGGTCTTCGCCATCGGCCGGGGCGATCAGGCCCTGCTCAGCCACCATGTCGGCGATCTCGAACACTACGAGGCATTTCGTTCCTATTTGGAAGCGATCGAGCACTACGAGTGCCTGTTCGATTTCCGTCCTGAGTTGCTTGTTCACGACCTGCACCCGGACTACGCCTCCACGCGCTACGCTCTCGAACGGGAGACGGCCGAACCGGGCCTCCGCCGGTTGACCGTGCAGCACCACCATGCCCATTTGGCTGCCTGCATGGCGGAGAACGGACTCACCGGGGACGTCATTGGAGTGACCTTCGACGGCGCTGGCTACGGAACCGACGGAACCATCTGGGGAGGTGAATTCCTGGTCGGCGGCCACGCCTCCTTCCGCCGGGCCGCCCACCTGCGACCTATCGCGCTGCCCGGCGGCGATCAGGCCGTTCGGGAGCCGTGGCGAGTGGGCCTGGCCCACCTCCTCGATGCCGGCGAAGGCGCAGACTTGCTCGCCGGCCAGCTGCCGACGTCGGCCCTGCGGGCGGCCGAGGGAATGATCTGCCGGCGGCTCAACGCCCCGCTCACGACTAGCGCCGGGCGGCTGTTCGACGCAGTGGCCTCCCTGATCGGGATTCGCGACCGGGTCAGCTACGAGGGGCAGGCTGCGATTGAATTGGAGTGGATGGCCTCCGGCGTCGCCCCGAGCGGCGCTTACCCCTTCGACCTGACCGATTCCGAAAAGCAAGGTGCGATTGTGGTGGACACGCGGCCGCTTGTTCTCGCCGTCGTGAGGGAGATACAGAACGGCACAGATGTCCGCGTGATCGCGCGGCGGTTCCACTCCTCGATGGCGGAGATTGTCGTCCGCGTCTGCTGTCGGTTGCGGGAGCAGACGGGTCTCGACGAAGTCGCCCTCAGCGGCGGCGTCTTTCTGAATTCCCTGCTCCTGTCGGAATCCGTCGAGCGGCTCGAGCACGAGGGATTCCGGGTCTACCGCCACCGGTATGTTCCGCCCGGCGACGGCGGTATTTGCCTGGGGCAGTTGGTTATTGCGGCGGCCGTCTCGAGGTGCGACAATCCGCCCGCCTGACTCGGAGTGGCGGCCGATGTGTCTCGGGATTCCCGGCAAGGTGGTCACAACCTACCGCGAGCACGATCTGCTCATGGGCAGGGTCGATTTCGGCGGTGTGTTCAAGCGCGTCTGTCTGGAGCATGTGCCGCAAATCGCGCCAGGCGATTATGCCCTGGTTCACGTCGGTTTCGCACTGACGCGCATCGATGAGGCGGAGGCGAACCGTCTCTTGGAGCTTCTGGCCGAGTTGGGGGAACTCGAAGAAGTGCGCGCGGGGGGCATTGATGAAGTTCCTCGATGAGTACCGCCACCCAGCGGCCGTCGCCCGGTTACGCCAGGCGATTCGGGAAGTGACTACCTGCCCCTGGGTACTCATGGAAGTCTGCGGCGGGCAGACGCACTCGATCGTCCGGCACGGAATCGATGAACTACTTCCCCCGGAGGTCACGCTCGTTCATGGCCCGGGGTGCCCGGTCTGTGTGACCCCATTGGAGTTGATCGACCGGGCTGTGGCCATCGCCGCCCAAGCCGGCGTTATCTTCTGCTCGTTCGGCGACATGCTTCGGGTGCCCGGGAGTCGGCGCGACCTGGCCGCGGTGAAGGCCGCCGGCGGCGATGTGCGCATCGTCTACTCACCCCTCGATTGCCTCGCGATCGCCGAGCGAAACCCCGACCGGTCAGTTGTTTTTTTCGCGGTCGGGTTCGAGACGACGGCCCCGGCCAACGCCACGGCCGTTTGGCAGGCCAGGCGGCGCGGGCTGACTAACTTCGCCGTCCTCGTCTCGCACGTGCTGGTGCCGCCAGCGATGGAGGCGATCCTGTCGTCACCCGTTAACCGGGTGCAGGGGTTCCTGGCCGCTGGACATGTCTGCTCGATCATGGGGACGGCCGAATATGGCCCTTTGGCCGAGCGGTTCCGCGTGCCGATCGTCGTCACGGGCTTCGAACCGGTCGATCTGTTGGAAGGCGTCCTTTCCTGCGTAAAGATGTTGGAAGCAGGGCAGTACGGTGTCGAGAACGCATACGCGCGGGTCGTGCGCGCGGAAGGCAACTCGCACGCCCGGCAGATTTTGGAAGAGGTCTTCGAGATCACCGACCGCAAATGGCGCGGGATCGGGACCATACCACATAGCGGTTTCCGACTGCGGCCTGCCTATGCCGATTTCGACGCGGAGACGAGGTTCGCCGTCGCCAGCCTTGCCGCCGAAGAGTCAAAACTCTGCCTGAGCGGGCTGGTCCTGCAGGGACTGAAAAAGCCACACGAATGCCCGGCCTTCGGGAAGGAATGTACGCCGCAGACGCCGTTGGGAGCGACGATGGTCTCCGCCGAAGGGGCGTGCGCCGCCTATTACCACTACGGCCGGCTGCGAGGGACGGCGGGCGTAACCCCCGGCTGACGCGGATGCAACTGTCCGACTTCGAAAACGTGACTTGCCCCGTCCCGCAAGCCGACCGCGACCGAGTAGTGCTCGGCCATGGGAGCGGCGGACGGTTGTCGGCCGAGTTGCTCAGGCGCGTGTTCTTGCCGGCATTCGCCAATGAGACGCTGAGCGCTTTGGAAGACCAGGCAACGGTGCACCTCCCTGGGGCCCAAAGGCTGGCGTTCACCACCGACTCGTACGTGGTCCGCCCGGTCTTCTTTCCCGGCGGGGACATCGGCCGGCTAGCCGTGTGCGGGACGGTGAACGACCTGGCCGTCGGCGGGGCCCGGCCAATGTTCCTGTCGGCCGCGTTCATCCTGGAGGAAGGATTGCCGCTGGCGGACTTGCAGCGCATCGTCGGCTCAATGCGCGCGGCCTGTGCCGAGGCGGACGTGACCGCGGTCACCGGCGACACGAAGGTGGTCGATCGTGGCAAATGCGACGCGATCTTCATCACGACCGCCGGAGTCGGACTCGTTCCGGACGGAGTTTCGCTGTCGATCCACAACGCTCGACCGGGCGACCGGGTCCTCGTGTCGGGGACTCTCGGCGACCACGGAATGGCGGTGATGTCAGCCCGCGAGGGCTTGGAGTTCGAAACCGCCCTCGAGAGCGACGTCGCGCCGCTGGCCGGTCTGACGCAAGCGATGCTCGACGCCTGCCCGGCAATCCGATGCATGCGCGACCCGACTCGCGGCGGGCTGGCCAGCGTCCTTAACGAGCTTGCCTCGGCGTCGCGCGTCGGTGTCAAGCTGAACGAGGCGGCCATCCCGCTCCGCCTGGAGGTGCGGGCCGCCTGTGAGATGCTCGGGTTCGACCCGCTGTATGTGGCCAGCGAAGGGCGGCTGATCGCCATCGTCCCGCCGGGCGACGCCGACCGCCTGCTGGGCGTGATGCGCGAGCACGCCCTCGGCCGCGGCTCGGCCGTGATCGGGGACGTCGTAGCCGACCACCTGGGCGTGGTGACGCTGCGGACGCGGGTCGGTGGTGAACGGGTGGTACCGCTATTGGCCGGGGACCAGTTGCCGCGAATTTGCTAGCCGCCGGAGGGGCTATGGAGACCGAAACAGCAATCCCCTATGGCCGCAGGACACAGACGGCCCCCGCCGTGCCAGAGGTGGACATCCTCTGGATCACAGCGGGACTCGGCTGCGACGGCGACACCGTCGCCATCACCGCAGCGACGCAGCCAAGCATCGAGGACATCCTCCTGGGTGCTCTTCCCGGCCTGCCGCAAGTGCGCCTTCACAACCCGGTGCTGGCCTACCGAAATGGCAACGATTTCCTGGAGCCGTTTCGCGAGGCGGCGGCAGGCCGGCTGGGGCCATTTGTGTTAGTGGTGGAAGGCTCGATCCCGAACGAGCGCAACAAGTCAGAGGGTTACTGGGCAGGCTTCGGCACCGATCCGGCTACCGGGCAGCCGATCCTCACTTGCGACTGGATCGACCGGCTGGCCCCGCGGGCGTGGGCGGTCGTGGCGGCGGGCACGTGTGCCACCTACGGCGGCATCCACGCCATGGCCGGCAACCCGACCGGGTGCATGGGGTTGGCCGACTACCTCGGTTGGGGCTGGCGGTCGGCAGCCGGCATCCCGATCGTCAACGTCCCCGGCTGTCCGGTCCAACCGGACAACTTCATGGAGACGCTGCTGTACTTGCTCACTCAGGCAGCCGGGCGGGCCCCGATGATTCCCCTCGACGACAAACTGCGGCCCACGTGGCTTTTCGCCCAGACCGTCCACGAGGGGTGCGATCGCGGTGGCTACTATGAGCAGGCAGACTTCGCCGACTTGTACGGGTCACCGCGGTGCATTGTCAAGTTGGGCTGCTGGGGTCCGGTCGTGCAGTGCAACGTCGGAAAGCGGGGTTGGATCAACGGAATTGGCGGCTGCCCGAACGTGGGCGGGATTTGCATCGGCTGCACTATGCCGGGATTCCCGGACAAATTCATGCCATTCATGGACATGCCACCTGGGGCGCAACTCTCCTCGACCGCGGTGCTCACGTACGGCCGGACGGTGCGGGCCCTGCGAAAGTTCACCCAAGGCTCGATGAACCAGGAACCGGAATGGCGCCACCGCTAACAGCGCCCGAAACGGAGTGACAGGCCCATGAGCACCGCGCAACCCGCCAAGCCGCCGCAAATCGTCGAGATGTCCTGGGACCCGATCACCCGGATCGTCGGCAGCCTGGGGGTCTACACCAAGATTGACTTCGCCAATCGTCGCGTGGCCGAGTGTCACAGCACGTCGTCCATCTTTCGCGGGTACAGCGTGTTCATGAAGGGGAAGGACCCGCGCGACGCGCACTTCATCACCAGCCGGATCTGCGGCATTTGCGGGGACAACCACGCCACCTGCGCTGTGTACGCCCAGAACATGGCGTTCGGCGTGCGTCCCCCGGCTCTGGCCGAGTGGATCATCAACCTCGGCGAGGCGGCCGAATACATGTTTGACCACAACCTGTTCCAGGACAACTTGGTCGGCGTCGACTTCTGCGAGCAGATGGTCAAAGAAACAAATCCGTCCTTGCTGGCGAAAGCGGAGACGACGGCCGCCCCGCACGGTGTTCTGCACAGCTACCGGACGATCGCGGAGATCATGCGGGCGCTGAACCCGTTCACCGGGGCGCTCTATCGCGAAGCCCTGCAAATGAGCCGGCTGGCGCGCGAGATGTTCTGCCTGATGGAGGGCCGGCACGTCCATCCGTCAACTCTGTATCCGGGAGGCGTTGGCACAGTCCCGTCTCCGCAGCTCTTCACCGAGTATCTCGTGCGGTTGATGCGGTACGTCGAGTTCGTCAAGAAAATCGTTCCGCTGCATGATGACCTGTTCGACTTCTTCTACGAAGCCCTGCCCGGGTACGAGGAGGTCGGCCGGCGGCGCGTGCTCTTGGGCTGCTGGGGCGCGTTCAACGACCCGGACAAGTGCGACTTCACCTACAAGCGCATGAGCGAATGGGGTCGGGCGATGTATGTCACGCCCGGCGTAGTGGTGGATGGTGAGTTGGTCACCACCGATCTGGTGGACATCAACCTTGGATTGCGCATCTTGCTTGGCAGTTCTTTCTATGACGACTGGCAAGGTGGCGAGACTTTCGTGAAGGCCGACCCGCTCGGCAACCCGATCGACCAGCGGCACCCGTGGAATCAGACCACCATCCCGCGCCCGCAGAAGAGAGACTTCCAGGGTAAGTACACGTGGGTCATGTCGCCCCGGTGGCTCGACAAGCGGACCGGTCACCACCTGGCCCTGGACACGGGCGGTGGTCCGTTGGCTCGCTTCTGGGCTACGGCGCTCGCGGGCAAGGTGGACATCGGCTACATCCAGGCCACCGGCAAGAGCGTGAAGATCTACTTACCGAAGACGGCCAACTTGCCGGAGCAGGAGCTCGAATGGAAGATTCCTCGGTGGAGCAACACGATCGAGCGCGACCGGGCCCGGTCGTACTTTCAGGCGTATGCGGCCGCCGCAGCGTTGTACTTCGTCAAGCAAGCCCAGCAGGAGGTGTTCGCCGGGCGCACCGCGACGTTCTCTGAGTTCCAGGTGCCGGGTGAGGCCATCGGCTGCGGATTTCATGAAGCGGTGCGAGGGGTGCTGTCCCACCACGTCGTCATCCGCAACGGCAAAATCGCCAATTACCATCCGTACCCGCCGACGCCGTGGAACGCCAGCCCGCGGGATTCGCTGGGCACCCCGGGTCCGTACGAGGACGCCGTGCAGAACTGTCCACTCTTTGAGGAGAACGGGCCGGACGACTTCAAGGGAATCGACATCATGCGCACGGTCCGCAGTTTCGACCCCTGCTTGCCATGCGGCGTTCACATGTACCTGGGCAACGGCCGGGAGATTCAAGTCCGGCACGCGCCGATGTACGGCGTTCAGGGGCCGGGGGAAGGAGGCCGATCGTGACGGAGCAGGATAGCGAGTTCCGCCAGCGGCTCGATCGCGTCGAAGGCCTGGTGCGGGCCCTGGAGGAGTGCGCTGATCCGAGGGCGCGGGACGCCGCCCGCGAGTTGGTGCGCGCCCTGCTCGACTTGCATGCTGCGGGGCTGACACGGCTATTCGACCTGACGGCGGCGGACGGGAGTCCGGGACTGACCGACCGCCTGGTTCGCGACCCCCTCGTCTCGAGCCTGCTGTTCCTGTACGGACTGCACCCGGTGCCGGTGGAGACGCGAGTGGCCGAGGCGCTCAAGCGGCTGCGGCCTCAGCTGCGCGCCCACGGCGGAGACGCCGAGTTGCTATCGGCCGGGGATGACCTGGTCCGCATCCGCCTTCGCGGGGAGCGGGTGGCCGGACCGGAACTCCAGGCGCTTGTTGAGTCGGCCCTGATGGAGTCGGCTCCCGACGCGACGGCCATCGAGTTCGAGAGCGCGTGGGAGGGGTTCCCGTCCGCCCGCTTTCCGCTTCCTGTCACCCGGGCGGGAGTCTAGGATGCAAGCCCAGACTCCAAATGCTCGTCCCCCACGCCGAGGACCGCTGGCGACTCTGGACCGCTTCGCGCGGTCATCCGCGGCCGTCGAGCGCTGCGACCTGTGCGGGGTTGGACTGGCTGTCGCTCACGAGCACCTGGCCGAGCCGGCGACTCGGCGGCTGCTGTGCTGCTGCTCCGCGTGCGCTCTGTTGTTTAGCGCCCAGGAAGCCGGGCGGTACCGCCGCGTGTCGCCGCGGTGCGAACCGCTCCCCGAACTCCAAGTGCCCGACGGGCTGTGGGGCCGGCTGGGCGTCCCGGTCGGGCTCGCCTTTTTCGTCCACCGCAGTGCGCCGGGCGGCGTGATGGCCGTCTACCCCAGCCCGGCCGGCCCCTTGGAGTCGCCGGTGGCGGCGGAAGACTGGGCCGCGCTTGTGGCCGCGAATGCCGTATTACGCGATCTGGAGCCCGACGTGGAGGCCCTACTGGTGAACCGCACCGGCGGAGCCCGGGACCATTTCCGGGTTTCGCTCGACCGCTGTTACGAGCTGATCGGACTGATCCGCACGCACTGGCAGGGGTTCACCGGCGGCCCGGCACTTTGGGACGGGGTCGGCCGCTTCTTCGCCGCGCTCCGGGGTTGATGACATGACGCAATCGGCTGTGGCGCAAATCGCCGACGCGTTGATGTACGAGGGGTACGTCCTCTACCCGTACCGGGCGACGACTGTCAAGAACCGGCATCGTTGGACGATCGGGGCCCTGGTCCCGTTCTCGTACAGCCAGGCCGACGGAGGCGGCGAGCCGTGCTCCCTTCAGACAGAGTGCCTCGTCCGTGGCGATCACCGCACCACCGTCACCGTCCGAACGCGGTTCCTGCACCCTCTGGAGCGGACCGACCGCGATTCCTCCTGGCAGGAAGGCGTCGAGCGCGAGTTCACAATTCCCGGCGTGGAACTGGCCGAACTCGCCGCCTGCGCCCGTCAAGTGTCATTCGCATTCAACGCAGCGCGAACCACCGACGGGGAAGTGCATCGGATTCAGCACGCGATCGAAGGACGCGTGGACCTGTCAGCGACACGGCTGGTCGCGGAGCTCTTTCGTGTGACCATCGTTGCCGCCAACCACACCTCGCTGGAGACGAGCGCGGGAATGAGCCGCGACGCCGTCATGCTTCGGTCCCTCGCGTCGGCCCATCTGATCCTCAGTGTGAACGCCGGCGAGTTCGTCTCTCTGACGGACCCGCCCGAAGGACTCAAGCCGTTCGTGGATGGATGCCGCAATGTCGGCGTGTGGCCGGTACTCGTGGGAGACGCGGACCGTCGCGACACGATCATCGCCTCCCCGATTATTCTGTCCGACTTCCCGCGCGTCGCCCCGGAGAGCTCTGGTGACTTCTTCGACGGCACCGAGATCGACGAGATGCTCGCCCTGCGAATCCGGACCTTGACCGAGGAAGAAAAGCGTCTGATGGCCGGTCTGGACTCCCGCGCTCGTGCCCTTCTGGCTCGCATCGACGCGATGAGCGACGCGGAACTGGCCCGATTGCACGGGACGCACCGGCCAGCCAACCCGATGCCGGGGGACCGCGTCCGCCTGCGGCCGCGCGGGCGTACCGACGCCCTGGACCTCCTGCTGACTGGGAAGGTCGCCACAGTTGTCTCTGTCGAAGAGGACTTCGAGGGCCGAACGCACTTGTGCGTGACGGTGGACGACGACCCGGGGAGCGACCTCGGTGAAATCGGAATGCCCGGGCACCGGTTCTTCTACCGCCAGGACGAGATGGAGTTGCTGCCCCCTCGGGGTGAGGAGGGTCGGTGACGCCGAGGGTCCTGATCGCTGGGGTCGGTAACGTGTTCCGCGGGGATGATGCCTTCGGGGTCGAAGTGGCGCGCCGATTGGCCGGCCGGTCCCTCTTGCCGGGCGTGCGGGTGATCGATTTCGGGATCCGCGGCCTCGATCTGGCTTATGCCATTTTGGATGGGTACGATGTGGTCATTCTCGCGGACGCGACCCCCCGCGGCGGCTGCCCGGGTACCCTGTACGACCTTGAGCCACAGCCCGAGCCCGGGGCCCCCGTCCCTGCCGGGTTGGCTCTTGACTGCCACGGGGTGGACCTGCCGGCCGTGTTCAACTTCGTCCAGCTCATGGGCGGACGACTCCCGCGGCTGCGGCTCATCGGCTGTGAGCCTGCCGCGCTTGGGTCGGAGGACGAGTGGCAGATGGGGTTGAGCGAACCGGTCGCGGCGGCGGTCGAGCCGGCCGCGGACCTCGTGGAAGGGCTCGTCATCGAGGCGATCCGGGGGACCGGCCGTGCATGAACTGGGCATCACCCAGGAGGTCGTCGCCCTGGTAGGGGAACATTGCCAGGGGCGGCAGGTGCGCCGAGTCGTGTTGGAAATAGGTAAGCTCTCGGCTGTGTTGCCCGATGCCGTGCGCTTCTGCTTCGACCTGTGTGCCGAGGGCACGCCCGCGGCGGGCGCGGAGTTGGAGATCGTCGTGACCCCCGGCCGGGGTCGGTGCCGGGCGTGTCGGCGGGAGGTGGAGCTGGACCGCCCGTTTGGCCGTTGTGAATGCGGCAGCACCGACCTGGAGTGGTTGGCAGGCGACGAGCTGAGGGTCCGGGAACTGGAGCTAGCCTGACATGTGTAAGACTGCTGGCGACGCGGCGGGCGGGGATGGCCACGCGCACAATGGCCACCAACATCATCATGGGAAAGGCGCTGCACACGGGCACGGCCACCCTGAGCATGGGGCGACAGTTCGGATTGAGCGCGACGTGATGGACCGCAACGACCGGTTGGCTGAGTACACTCGCGGCTGGCTGGACGGCCGGGGAGTGCTGGCGCTGAACCTGGTCAGCTCGCCAGGGTCCGGCAAGACGACGCTGTTAGAGCGCACCGTGCGCGAGTTCGGACCGGACCGCCCGCTCTGCGTGATCGAGGGGGATCAGGAGACGGACTTCGACACTCGCCGCATCCGCGCCGCTGGCGCCCGGGCGGTGCAGATCAACACGGGTGTCGGGTGCCACCTGGACGCGGCCATGGTTCGGAGAGCGTTAGCCGACCTCGATCCACCGGCAGGATCGGTCGTGTTCATTGAGAACGTCGGCAACCTTGTCTGCCCCGCTTTGTTCGACCTGGGGGAGCGTGCCAAGGTGGTCATCTGCTCGGTCGCCGAGGGGGACGACAAGCCGCTCAAGTACCCGCACATGTTTCGGGCCGGCCGGGTTCTTCTCCTCAACAAGATGGACCTCCTCCCATATGTGCCGTTCCAAGTCGAGCGGTTCCTGGAGAACGCCCGGCAGGTGAACCCCGGCCTCAAGGTCTTTCCAGTCTCGGCGCTCCACGGCGACGGGCTGGCGGATTGGTATGACTGGCTGCAACAGCAGGCGGCTCCAGCGCAGCCTGCCGCCGCGTGAGGGGTTTCGATGGCCGATCACATGCCCGGCACGACGGGCCTGGAGTTGAGCCGCGACGAGGCGGAAGCTGTGCTTTGGCAGCTGGCTGGCCAGTCGGCAACTGATGCTAACGGACCTTCCCCTGGAGCGCGCTCGGACCGCCTGATTACTGAACATCCCCCTCACGAGCGAACCGCCAGCCCTTTTGCCCCGCCGCCAGACGCCGGCCACCGCATTCTGACCGCCGACACACTCAGTGGCCTGATCGAATCCGTGCCGGATGCTCTGGTTATCGCTGGGCCCGACGGACGCATCGTCTTGATCAACCGGCAGACCGAGCGACTCTTCGGCTACCGCCGCGACGAATTGGTAGGGCAGCCGGTCGAGTTGCTGGTGCCCGAACGTTTTCGAGACCGCCACGCGTTGCAAAGGGGCGAGTACTTCGCCGCTCCGCACGAGCGGCCAATGGGCAAGGGGTTAGAGCTTTTCGGCCGGCGCAAGGACGGGTCGGAGGTGCCGGTCGAGATCAGCCTGAGCCCACTGGAGACGAATGCCGGCCCGTTGGTGGTGAGCAGCGTCCGGGACATCACCGAGCGTAAGCGGTCCGACGCCCAACTTCGCAAGATGGAGGCCCGGTACCGCACCCTGGTGGAGGGCATTCCGGCCGTGACCTTCATGGCCGCCCTCGACGAAGGTGTGAACGAGTTGTACGTGAGCCCGCAGATCGAGGAGCTGCTCGGGTTCTCCCAGGAGGAGTGGCTGGACGACCCGATCCTCTGGTTCACTCAGCTACACCCGGCCGACCGCGGCCGTTGGCATGAGGAGTTCGCCCGCACCCTGGCCACGGGGGAGCACTTCCAGTCCGTGTACCGGTTCGTGGCCCGGGACGGCCGGGTGGTCTGGGTGCACGGGGAAGCCCAGGTGGTTCGGGACGATGGTGGGCGGCCGCTGTTCCTCCAGGGGGTCGCCTTCGACATCACCGGGATCAAGCGAGCCGAAGAGGAGCTGCGCGCCCTCAATCAGACGCTGGAGGATCGGGTCACGGAGCGGACCGAGGAACTGACGCGGTCGAACGCGGCCCTGGAGCAATTCGGCTACGTGGTCGCTCACGATCTGCGGCAGCCGCTGCGGACGATGAAGAGTTACATTCAGAAGCTGGCCGAGCACTACCGCGGCCAGTTCGACGCGGAGGGGGACGACTACGTCATCCGCAGCGTCAACGCCGCTGACCGCATGCGCGTGCTCATCGATGACCTGCTGGCCTATTCGCGGGTCCGTACCCAGGGGAAGGAGCCGGAGCCGGTCGATTGCGCCGAGGTCTTGCAGGCGGCCGTCGCCAACCTGCAGGCCGCGGTCGAGGAGAGCGGAGCGGTCGTGACTGCCGACAGCCTGCCACACGTCGTGGCTGACC
>Ga0066903_100001486_pt1 | contig 17186 bp, 19 predicted proteins | sample PanSoiMetaGPlot1_FD_67491 | JGI IMG/M metagenome (GOLD analysis project Ga0066903, IMG submission 67491) | Tropical forest soil microbial communities from Panama analyzed to predict greenhouse gas emissions - Panama Soil - Plot 1 (version 2) | ecosystem: Environmental > Terrestrial > Soil >... | reverse complement strand
AGAAATTGAAACGAACGAATCCGGGCAGGTCGATTCTTGAATCAAGATTTCGCGTTTGCTCTTGATCTAGAAACAATGTTGCTTGCCCGACCCCGCGAAAATCCTTTTTCGACAGCATCGGTCATTCGCGTCGTTTCGTAAATGTGGCGAACACGTCGGCTTTACCCCCGACAGCCGACATGGGAGCGGACATCGATTTGCGTCGCGATGGGCCATGTCCGGAAGTGGCGACGGGGCTTGGCATCATTCGAGGGCCCATCCATTAGCCGGTTTGCCAGCGTGCGCTGCGGGCTGGAGCGGGCATCCACGCAAGGCTAGTTCTGATCGGTTGTCTGACCGCTACCTGGGTCGCCTGTAGCACATTAACGAGTTACACGCGCCTTTCGATGCTGCAATTGCGCTGGCTCAGCCGACGGCGCTTTCTTGCCGGCCCAATGCGGCGCTTCAAGTTCGTGGAGCGCCGTCGCGCCATCCGCTATCAACGTGCTGACGATTTCCTTGAGAACTCTCGCTCGCTCTGGGATCAGGGAGCGGAACATTATGTCATTCGCTTTTTGCAGCATCGGCGCCACCTCGCGAAGCAGATTTTTGCCCTTCGGCGTCAGGCTCAAAAACATGCTCCGGCGATCAGACTCGTTGGGCCGCTTTTCAACGATGCTCTTCTTGACAAGGTCGCCGATTTCAATCGTCACGAACTGGCTCGACACGTTGAGCTGCTGCGCGAGATGACCGACCGTCGTCGCCGCCATCTCAGCTATGATCATGATCATGAGCCACTGTGCTTCCGTCACGGCCATATAGGTGGCGAAATGCTTGCGGTTGCGCATCAGCTGGTTGGACAGCTTGATCAGATCGTAAACAAGCAGACGGAAGTCGCGATCCGAGCCGTTTTTTACGAAGGTTTCAAGCGAGGTAGTCAGCGGTGGAAATGTCTCGTCCGCCGACGTGTCAGGACGGCGGGTGCGTGCGGCTGGCGCGCTGCGAGCCTGGGGGAGGCCTGATTTCGTCTTTGTCATCGGTCGGAACACCTCGCGCTCAGGCCCGCCCCGCACGGGACCATTTTTGTTTTTGACAAATGTAAGGTACTTGTGTATTAGGCAATTGTAATATACCGAGCATCACCCTCGGTGGCAAGCCGTTGAAGAGGGGTAACGTCATGGAACGTCGTCACTTTCTGCAACTCGGGGCAGCGGCTGTCGCGACACTCGCTGCGAATCCCCAGACTTGCCGGGCGCAAGCCTATCCATCACGGCCAGTGCGCATCATCGTCGGCTTTCCAGCCGGCGGCATTAGCGACATTACGGCTCGCCTGATCGGCCAATCGCTGTCAGCGCAATTGGGTCAGCCGTTCATCATCGAGAACCGGCCCGGCGCGACCACCAACCTCGCCACAGAGGCGGTCGTCAACGCGCCCGGAGATGGCTATACGCTACTCCTGGCCACGATGATCAATGCAGTCAACGCGACTGCGTTCAGCAAACTCAATTTCAATTTCATCCGTGATATCGCGCCGGTCGCCAGCATCATCGACGTGCCCCTCATCATGGAGGTGAATCCTTCGATTCCAGCCACGACCCTTCCCGAATTCATTGCCTACGCCAAAGCCAATCCAGGCAAGATCAACTATGCGTCGGTCGGGACCGGAAGTCCGAACAATGTGGCAGGCGAGTTGTTCAAGATGATGGCCGACGTTGATATCACCCATGTCCCCTATCGCGGGTCGAGCGCAGTGTTGGCAGACCTTATCAGCGGTCAAGTCCAAGTCGGGTTCGACCCGCTCGTTCCATCAATCGACCTCATCAAGGCCGGCAAGTTGCGAGCGCTGGCCACTACGTCCACGGCGCGACTGAATGTGCTCCCCGACATTCCAACGGTAAGTGAGTTCTTCCCAAGCTTCGAAGTGAGTGCTTGGCAGGGCCTCGGAGCCCCCAAGAGCACCCCTACAGCGGTCATCGACACGATCAATCGCCATGTACAGGTTGGGCTAGCGGATTCCGAGTTGACCGCGAAGCTCGTTGAACTTGGCGCGGTGCTGCTTCCAGGCTCTCCGGCCGATTTTGCCGACCGCATCGCGCGAGATACCGAGAAATGGGCAAAGGTCGTTAAGTTCGCTGGAATCAAAGCGGACTGAGACAACCTTGAAGTTCGTCGGTCACGCCGACCGGCGAAGCGGCCAATATCAAGCTGGAATAGGAGTGCACACTCCATATCGTCTCGATACCGCGAACGAGCACGCCGATGTCGCTGAGGGTCAATCACGTCGTTTCGCAAATGTGATGGGCACGTCCGCTTATCCCCCTATTAGCGACCAAATAGCGGACATCCGGTGTCATGTCGGCTCCCCGCCTCGAGTCATCGCCACGAGGGCTTTAAGCGACCGCAACAGAGAGCTTGTCTCTCGCCGCCGTGCGATCGCCTCGGCGGTGTACCGTCCATGTTTGTAGGCGTTCCGGTTACCCTTTGGCGCGCCCGGAGATGGGCCTCCGTGCATCCGGTAACGGCCGTTCCGCATCGCCGGTGACTGGCACTCGCTCCCGTTCCTTGACTGCGCTCCACACCGGCGGCTGCGGTGCATGGGCAATTTGCTTTGCATGGGGTTGTTCCTCTGATTTCTGTGCAGCCCCACCCCCCGGGCTTGCCACGTTCCCGACGATGGCTTGACCCCCTTCGTGCACGTGAACGTGCTCGACCGTGACCCTTTGCTGTCCTTTGCCTCGGTGCCGGTTGAGGGCTTCGAGGAGTGTCGCGTATGTCCGCGATAGCTTGTTCGCCTGGGAGAGATTTTCTCTCCGTCCCTCAAACGGCTGTTGGGGGAGCATTGCGCGCCCATAACACTCCATTGAGGCGTGGTGACAGGCGATGAGTTGGGCCGCGAGCATTCCCTCGATCTCGTCATTTGGTGCGATGCCCATGAGTGCGTGGAGAGTCGCTCGGCGTTGCCTACTGACCTGTTCGGGATCGGATCGGGGCGACAGGGAATTGATTACCTGATTGACGAGGTCGTTGTTCCAATCATCAGAAGTCGACCCGCCTACGATCTTCAGATTTCCCCGCAAAGGTGCGGGATCGCGCGTGTGGGCTACAGGTTCATCGGATTTTCTTGCCATCGTTGTTTGCCCCTTCGCGTGGTCATCGATACCAACGTGGACAACGGCCCGCGTTTTTGCGCAGTCGAAATTGTTCCTCAATCATTGGCACTCCGAGGAATATCGCCCCAGTTGCGCGTCACGGCGTTGCGCCCAAAGTAAGGTCGAGAAAATCATAAAGCGCCCCGCTCACGGCGGTCGGCTTGTTGCGCGTCTCGGGTTTCAGCAATCCTCTGCGGACCATCGCGTCGATCTCCGTTTCGCGCAACTCGATCATCAGGCATCGCAATCCCAGACGCCGGCGCTCCCTGTGCAGGCGCATGCGTTCGGCCGCCGCAGAGCACTTCACCGGCCTGGAGTCAGCTTCTTGCGTCATCTCGAGCGCCCGCACTCATTCTCCGGCGCAGAACCAAAGTCATGCGACCGCTATCCGAATTCCAGCGCAGAACAGGATTCCCGCTGCTGTCGTATTTCTGCTTTTCCATCGCGTAGTTCCTTATCGATACCTGCGGAGGAAATCCGGGATATCCAACTCTCTTCGGTCTAAGTCTTCGAGGCGCTCGCCGAGCGGGCAGGAGCGCGACCCGCTGTCACTCTTGTCACTCTTGTCACTCTTGTCAGAAGCCATTGATTTTTTGGGGGCTTTCGGAAGAGTGACAGCGGTGACACGGGTATAGCGTCCGTACCCTTCTTTGCTGATTTCCCCATCCGCGGCCATGCGCCGCAGGAGCTGCTTAGCGTTGTCGCGGGAAAGGCCCGGCATCTCGGTGGCAAGAGCGGCGGGCGTAATGGCCTCGCCGGACTCTTTCAAGATTTCGAGAACGCGCGACCGCTGGTCCGACCGCTTCACTTCGGCAGCCTCACCAATGATTCGCCAGCGGCAGGTACCCTTGTTGAACTCCAGGGCCTTCTCGGCTTCCTCGAGATCACGACCTCGCACATGCAGCGTCACCGTGCCGGCCTGTCGCCTCATGATGAGGATCGTGTCGGCGGCTCCCGTCAGGCCGAGCGAACCCGACACCGTGTCAAACGGGTCGTCAGCCTCGCCCTTGCGTTGGTGGTGAACGATGATGATCGCGATGTTGTACTTGCTTGCGAGCTTCTGCAGCTCCGAGATGGCGTCGTAGTCATCCGCGTACATGTGTTGTTTGCCGGACGACGGGTTTCGGAACTGAGCCAGCGTGTCGATGATGACTAGCCGCGCGTCTGGCTTGGAATGAATCCACTCCTCGATATCAGCCAATCCGCCCTGGCTCGCGCGCTTCCAGTCGGTGGCAAAGGTGAGCCCCGACGGCCAAGTGCCGGAAAATGTCGGCAGCAGCTTCGTTCCGCGTTGCTGCAGTCGGCGCGGGCCATCTTCGAGTGCGAGGTAGAGAACTGAACCAGTGGCTGGCTTCAGATCTCCAAGGGTGAACCGGCCGGGCGGGGCGGTCGCCAATGCGAAGTCCAGCACAAGCCAGCTCTTGCCTAGCTTCGGCTTGGACACAAACAGGGTCGCGCCTTCCGGTATGAGGCCGGGCAGGACGAAACGCAGCGGCGGGAATGTCATGTGCTGCAGGGCCTCGGCCGTGAATACCCGATCTCGCCAGTTTGGCTTCTGTGGGAGACTGGCCGCCGTCTTCTCCAACGGAGCATCGCGCAGCACTGTATAGGCGGGAGGGTTCACGCTGCCCTTCCGGTCACAATGTCGGCCATGTCGGCACCAGCTTCGGCCGGAACGACGCGGAATACTTCGCATCCGGCGCGAGTCCATCGGTGCGAGCATTCGAGCGCCGCCGCGCGGCCGGTCTCGTCATGATCCACAAGGACGGTCAAACATTCGATCCCGGACAGAACCGGAAACTTTGCAATCGAACCGGCGTCACCGAGCCCCCAAGCTGGAGTGAAGCCAAGTGCAATGCCTGCAAAAGCCGTTTCGATGCCCTCGCTGATCGTCAATCCATACTCGACATCTTCGCTCGGCGTCAGCTTGATGGCGCAGGATCGTTTCGGCCCGAGCACCTTGCGGTCGATCTTGTCGCCATCCGCCGTCAATGCAGTCCGGTGGATTGCCCTCGGCTCGTCCGACGCAATGTCCCGGAAGAGGCCGATCATGCAGGGAAGTCGTTCGGTCCCGAACGGGCAGGCTGGATGGAAACGGATCGCATGTGCGGACAACTCGGGCAGAACGAGATTGCGCTTCGCTAAGTATCGCTCGATAAGGGTTCCCGCCGGATCGACGGCTTCGCGCCACAGCCGAAGAGCAGATTCGTTTGGCGTCTTTTCACGAACGATCTTCAAGGGCGGCTCTTTGACAATAGGTGGTCCGCCGCCCATTGCGGACACCACATGCTCGCGGCAGGTTCGCCAATCGTCACCGGCAAAGCTGTGGACGACGATCCGGCCGTTGCTGGTGAGCCTCACGGAAAGAGAGCGGTCTTTCGGTGAGTGACCGGGACCGGGTGCCGAAACCGAGTCGGCACCAATTACTTCGCCACCGAGGACGAGAGCGAGGCGCCTGAGATCAATCATCGTCCACCGCCGAGTGCTTCGACGCGATAGACGGCGACCTGAAACGCAGTTTTGCGGCGGGAACGGCAGCCAAACACATGATGGAAGCGGACGCGGACGCCTTTGCGCTCACACAACGGCTTGTGCCGAAAGGCGCGGCGGGATATCTCGAGCATGTTGCTGAAACTCCTTTTGCCGGCGCCGCGCGGGAACGTGGCCCGGCATTTCTCTTTTGCCGGTCAGCCGGAAATAGTTGGGGGTAACGCGGTTCATTGCGCGGCGGCCGGCTTCTGTGCGGTTTGGTCCAACATGCGTTCGAGTGCTCGCACTGGAACGCGCAACAGGCGCCCGACTTTGATTGTCGGAATCTCGCCGCGCCCGGCGGCGGCATAAGACCCATTGCGGGAAAGGCCGAAATAACGCCGGCCAGCCTCAGGAACGCTGATGGTCAGGGGTGCTTCAGTCATTTCGCGTCCTCTTAGGGCCGGAACAAATATTTACCGGTCTCCTGGAGCATAGCGTGTCTCGGCCAATTTGCAAGGGACAATTTTGTTCCACGCCGGTACTTTTTAATGCCAAGCGATTTTGAAACGTGCTAGACTGGCTCTCGCGATGTTGCGGAGGGACTAATGGCAAAGGACACAACACACATACGGCTCAGGTTAAGCAATGCCCTGATGCGCCGCCTTGAAAAGGCGCGGGAAAACAACCGCACAACCCTAACTGGAGAAATTATCAGCAGGCTCGAACGGTCATTTCAGCCGGAAGATCAAGCCGAACTCATCGGAAAGACCGTGATCGCGACAGCCAACGCGACCGGCTTATTCGCCGATGAAGACGCGCTTCATAAGGCAATCTCAGCCTTCTCTTCCAAGAAAGTGAGTGCCAAGTCATGAAGGCACATGTTCGGCTGCGCGGTCGGCGCTGGTACGCCGTCATCGAGGCACCCAAGGACGCGGGCGGTAACCGCAAGCGCAAATGGCGCCGGCTCCCCGCTGGCCTTAAGGGCAAGAAGGAAGCCGAGACGGAAGCGGCCAAGCTCGTCGTTAAAATGAGCAGCGCAACCTACCTGGAGCCGTCCAAGACGACGTTGGCGGTGTATCTGGATCGGTGGCTCGACCATATGCGCAGCCAAGTGTCGCCCCGGACCCGCGAGAACTACGGGGAAGTGGTCACCATCCTCAACCCGTTGCTGGGCAACGTGCCGCTGTTGAAGCTGAAGCCCGCCGAGATCGCCAAGGCATGGAGTGACGCCCTCCGGAGCGGGCGCAAGGACAGGAAGGGGGGTCTGTCGACCCGAAGCGTCCAGCTCATGCACCGGGTGCTATCCCAGGCCCTCAAGCAGGCGATCAAATGGGAGCTGCTGGAGAGCAACCCAGCCGCCGCTGTGAAGCCGCCCAGGGTCGAGCGGAAGCAGATGAAGGTGCTCGACGCCGAACAGACAGCCGCGCTCATTAAGTTTGCGAGAGGCCGGCCTCGGATGTTCATGCCGGTGCTGCTCAGCGCGCTCTGTGGCCTTCGTAGGGGCGAAGTGGCCGCCCTGAAGTGGCAGGCAATCGACTTGGACGCCGCGCAGATGGCGGTTACGATCACCCTGGAGCAGACGGCGGACGGATTGCGCGAGAAGCCGCCCAAGAGCGGAAAGGCCCGCACTGTGGCCCTGCCGGCAATCGTGGTCGAGGAGCTGCGTCGACACCGGATCAAGCAGGCCGAGGAGCTGCTACGGCTCGGCATCCGGCAGACCGACGTCATCAACGTCTGCCTGCGCGAGGATGCCTCGATATGGCCGCCCCAGGTAATGACGACCGCGTTCAGGCGCTTCATAAAGGCCAGCGGCCTGCCTCACATCCGGCTGCACGATCTGCGACACACCCACGCCACGCACTTACTAACCAACAAAATCCACCCCAAGGTCGTTCAAGAACGGCTCGGTCACGCCACCATCTCTATGACGATGGACCTGTACTCGCACGTCATGCCCGGGATGCAGCAGGAAGCCGCCGCCAGCATCGACGCCACGCTGCGATCAGCTATGAAAAAGCAGGACAGCCGCTAATCCGGTAGCAAATCCGGTAGCAAACGGACGTATTTTCCTTAAGTTTCAAAGGCAAATCATACTATCCACAGTCAGGCGTTCTGGCCACTGAACTACCGCAGGGTTGTCGATTGGTGCCGGTGGGCTGAATTGAACAGCCGACCATCGCCGTATGAGAGCGCCGCTCTTCCGCTGAGCTACACCGGCAGGAGTTAGGCGTGGGAGCGTCATCGCGGAACTCGCACGGCCGGACATGACCGGCCACACCGGGCGATGACGAAAACATGGAAGGAGCGCCGCGCCGGGGAAACGCGGCACTCCTTCCTCGATCCGCGAGGGAGGAGGGGCCTCGCGGTAGACGAATTCGCAACCGATCAGATCATCAGGTCGGCATGGTGTGGCGTGGCGAGGTTCGGGATCACGACGTTGTTGCCCGGCCCGCCGTCCAGAAGATCGACGCCGCCGTTGCCGAGCAGGACGTCGTCACCGGCACCACCGAGGATCTGATCGTTACCCGGGGTGCCGATCAGGACGTCGGCGCCATTGCCGCCGTCGAGCACGAGCTTCGGCCCGTTCGTGCCGAGGGCCGAAGCGTCGATGATGTCGTCGCCGTCAAGCCCTTGGATGTGGATCGTGTCGGTGAAGTCGAAGTGGTCGATGACGACCTTGCTCGCAAGACCGCTGACCACCAGGGCCCCGTTCTCGAGCGTCAGCGTGATGACGTCGTTGCCGCTGGTGCCATCGATCAAGACCGTGTCGTCTTGCTGGTCGGGAGCGCCATTGGACCCGAGGTCGATATTCACCAGCTTGACGTCGGTGCCGGTCATGTCGCCGACATTGATGGTGTCGAGGCCGCCGCGCGCGTTGAAGTCGATGGTCTCGACATTGTCCATTCGCATGTTGGTGTTCGCGATGTCGCGCGTAAGCACCGCATCGCCGCCGTCATTGAAGATGTCGACGACCTCATTGATGTTGGCGCCGTTGAACAGGAGCGTGTCGGTCCCGGCCTGACCGTCGATGGTGTCGTTTCCATCGCCCGGATTCCAGACGAACGTATCGTTGCCGGCGCCCATGGCGGCGGTGTCATCACCGCGGCCGCCGAAGATCAGATCGTCGCCAGCGCTGCCGGTGATGAGGTCGTTACCATCGCCGCCGTTGATCGTTAGCGCTGCCTTGCCGGCGTCGACAGCACTCGCGTCGATGACGTCATCGCCACTGAGGCCGTTGATGACCAGCTGGTCGGTCGCCTCGACACGATGGATCACCATCTCGGCCGCCAGTCCATCCACCGTGATGGTCCCGCCTGCGCCGCTGGTGAGCGTGATGTGGTCGCCGACATTGTCCGCGGCATTGATGATCACGGTATCGACCGCATTGTCGCCCTTGTTGCCGCCGGGCGTCGCGGCGAGATCGATGTCGAGTTTCTTGACGTCGGTGCCGGTCAGGTCGCCGACCACGACCGTGTCGCTGCCGCCCGCGGCCTTGAGGTTCAGGGTCTCGACGCCGTGGATGTCCATCGTGACGTTGCCGACATCGCGGGACAGTAGGACGTGATCGCCGCTGGCCGAGATATTGATGACCTCGTCGGCGCTGCTGCCGTTGAAGTCGAGCACGTCCGTGCCATCTTGGCCGTCGACCGTGTCGCTGTCGTCGCCGTCGTTCCAGATGAAGTGATCATCGCCGGCGCCGAGGCGCACGACATCGTTGCCCTGACCTCCGGTCACCACGTCGTTGCCGTCGCCGGCGTCTACGTGCAACGTCATCGCGGTACCGAGCCCGCTGGCATCGATCTGGTCATTCCCGCCAAGCCCGTTGATGGCCAGGACGTCGGTCGCCTCGGCTCCGTCGATCGTGACGTCGGTTGGCAAGCCGTGCACTGTCACGACCGAGCCGGAGACCGAGACCGTGATCTGGTCGTTGGCATCGGTGGCATCGACGGCGACGGTGTCCACCGCGTTGTCGCCGGTCCCGCTGCCCGGCACGCCGGCCAGGTCGATCTCGACTTTATCGACGTCGGTACCAGTCAGGTTGTGGACGGCGATATTGTCGGGGCCGCCCAACGCATTGAAGTGGATGGTCTCGACGTCATTGAGGTCCATCGTGACGTTGGCGATGTCGCGGAAAAAACGAACCCGGTCGTTGTTGGCGGAGATGTCGATGGTCTCGCCGATATTGGCGCCGTTGAACAGCAGCGTGTCGCTGCCGGATCCGCCTTCAACGACGTCGCTGCCGTCGCCCGGATTCCAGACGAACGTATCCTTGCCGGCGCCGAGAGAGGCGAAATCGTTGCCGCGGCCGCCGTTGACCACGTCGTCGCCGGTGCCGCCGAACAGCTGATCGGCGCCGTCGCCGCCCCTGATGGTGTCGTTTCCGGCGCCGCCGTCGATGGTCAGATTGATGAGCGTGGAGAGACCGTTCTGCGCAGTGATGACGTCATCGCCGCCGCTGCCGTGGATGACCAGGTTCTCGGTTGTGCCGATATCGAGGCTGAAAGTCTCGGGGCCGGAGCCGTCGACGCGCACCCGCGACCCGTTGGCCGAGACCAGAACGGTTTCGGAAGGGGTCGTAACGTTGATCTCCACGGTATCGACGCCGTCGCCGCCTTCGAGCAAGTCGTTGCCGTCGCCCGAATTCCAGATCATGCGATCGTTCCCGGCTTGTCCGAACACCTGGTCATTGCCGGTGCCGCCGGTCAGCACGTCATCGCCGTCGCCTCCGAACAGGAGATCGTTGCCGCCTTTGCCGAACAGGGTGTCATTGCCGTCCTGTCCGAAGAGCTGGTCGGCGCCCGAGCCGCCGGTCAGCGTGTCGTCGCCGGAGCCGCCGAACAGGTTCGCAGCCGGCAACACGCCCTTGCTCTCGTTGAGTGTGATGACGTCGTTGCCGTCCTGCCCGAACACCTCGACCAGGCCGGTGTTGGCCACAGTCGCGGGGCCGTCCTGGATGGCGACGGAGCCATTGTTAACGCGGATCGTCCCGGCATTGTCACGCGCCACCGTGATCGTGTTGTCGAGTTCGTCGCCGATTGTCGACAGCGTGCCCGCTCCGGGATTAAAGGTCGCTTGGATTGCCATTGTTCTTCTTCCTTCCAAGGTTTATGGCCTCGGCGCGAGTGCACGTCGGCCACTGTGGAGTGTGCCGATGCGGGACGCCTGCCCCGCCTTGGTAGGACGTGCGTGGCTGTCTAGCGGCGGCAGGGATGGCAAGCTTGGAGGCCGGCTTGGGCCGGCCCTGAGGTTCCCTGGTGATTTCTTGTAGATTTCCTAGATTAGGCCTCTCCCGGCGCCACCGGGCTTTATCGCCCGGCATCCTCGTGTCACATTTGTGTCATGAGTGGAGGGTGACGAAGGAGAGCGATCCGGGGGACTGGAAGTCGGGGCAAAGAGGAGCGACACCTTGGATTTCCGCTTCGCCGAGTTTGAAATCGATCTCGGGCAGCAGGAGTTGCGCCGGAGTGGGGAAGTCGTCAGCATCGAACCCCAGGTGTTCGACCTGCTCGTTTATCTCGTCCGAAACCGCGACCGGATCGTCACCAAGGACGAACTGATCGAGGCGGTTTGGCAGGGCCGGATTGTTTCCGAGGCTGCGCTGAGCTCCCGCGTCAGCGCGGCCCGGCGCGCGATCGGCGACAACGGCGACGATCAGCGGCTGATCCGGACGCTGCACAAGCGCGGTTTTCGTTTTGTCGGAACGGTCGATGACTCCAGCCATTCGCCGGCGGCCGTCGAGGGCGCCATGCGACCGGTCGTGGAGGAGGCTACCCCCGACGCCGGCAGCGCCCGTGCGCCGGCGCTGCCGCTGCCCGACAAGCCGTCGATCGCTGTGCTGCCGTTTGAGAACATCAGCGGCGATCCCGAGCAGGACTATTTCGCCGACGGCCTCACCGAAGACATCATCACCGGGCTGTCGCGGCAGCGCTGGTTCTTCGTCATCGCGCGCAATTCGAGCTTTGCCTATAAGGGCGAGGCGGTCGACGTCCGCAAGGTCGCGAGCGAGCTGGGCGTGCGCTACGTGCTCGAGGGCAGCGTGCGCAAGGCCGCGGACAAGGTTCGGGTCACCGGCCAGCTGATCGACGCCACCAATGGCATTCACCTCTGGGCGGAACGATACGACCGCGCGTTGGCCGACGTGTTCGAGCTGCAAGACGACATCACCAACCGGGTCATCGGCTCGGTTGGCCCGCAGATCCTGGCTGCCGAGGTGGCACGCATTCGGCGGAAACCGCCGCAGAACATCGACGCCTGGGACCTGGTCATGCAGGCGCTGCCCCACATGTGGCGGGTGAGCGCCGACGAGCAGCGGCAAGCGCAGGAGCTGTTGCAGAACGCGATCGCGCTCGATGCCGGGTATGCCCATGCCCATGCCTTGCTGGGTTGGACCTATGTGAGCATGTTCAATGTCGATTCACGCCGGCCGATCCGCGAATTCACCGACAAGTCGCTGGCCATTGGCGCGCGCGCCGTCGAGCTCGACGACCAGGAGCCTTGGGGTCATCTCGTGCTCGGGCTCGGACACGCCCGCCGTCGGCGCCCGGGGCAGGCGGTGGCGCATCTGTCGAAGGCGATCGAGCTCAATCCGAACTTTGCGCTCGCCCATGCCGGCCTCGGCTATGCGCTGGCGTGCGGCGGGGAGCCTGAACGCGGACTGAAATCCCTTGAGCTGTCGGAGCGCCTGAGCCCGCGCGATCCGTTCGTCGCGATCTATGCACCCACCGTACGCTACATGGCGTTGTTCGCGCTGGAACGATACGAAGAGACGATCGAGATTTGCCGGGCCACCGCGGCGCTCTACCCGCATCATGCCGGGGCTTGGCGGTTGATGACGGTGTCGCTCGGCCTCCTGGGGCGGACCGATGAGGCCGGGCAGGCGCTTGCCCATACGCTCACCCTGCAACCCGATCTCACCACCGCCCATGTCGAGCTCAATACCGCGTTTGCGAAATCGTCGGACCGCTCGCGCTTTCTGCTCGGGCTGCGCAAGGCCGGGCTGAAGCACTAGATCTCGTTTGTACGGAATCGCTCAACCCAGGGCGGTCGTTGCAGCCGCTGAGCCGCAGTCATCTGCTGATCCTCGTGGAAAGGGGCCCGGAGCTTGGCGAAAGTAGTGCGCCCAGCGTCGTGATTGCCTCGTCGATGAGGGCCTGCTGATAGCGATAGAACATCTCATCCCCCATAGGGGTCACGATGGAGGCAACCTGGCGCTGGCAGCGCGCGCGCAGCGCCGTCAGTTGCTCCATGATCGAACGGGCGACCGCACGTTGCTCCGGCGCAGCGATCACGCCCGCGGCCGGAGCGGAACGCATCTGCGCGTGCGTGAGCCCACGATCGACAAGCCCTTTGAGGGCGGTCTCGAGCTTCTCACGCGCGGCATCGATCCGCCACAGGCGAAAACGGCTCAATGCTTTTAGCGCGTTGAAAAGAATGGTCACCGCCATGACCAGGTAGACCCAGTATACCGGCGACATGAGGTTCACCAGCCAGGGGAAATACCGGTCGGCGACCTCCGGCTCGCCTGTGCGAAAGAATTGAACCGACTCAGGTGCAAGCGGCAGGACGGTAGCGGCGGCCGTGGCACTCGGCGGATTATTGTGCACGAAGCTCGGAAACTGAGCTGCAAGCAGCATGAGCAGCGCAATCCGGTCAGCCCGCTGGGCGCATTGATTTGCGATGACCAGCGTTCCAAGGCGGGCGACCTGCTTGTCCGTCGCCGGGATACGACGCACCAAATCATAGCGCCCGGCCGGAATGGTGCCCAAACTGAGCCACGGATAACGTGCAACCAAGCCCTGAAGGCCTTCAGGCGCTAGAATATCCAGGTCGTGGTCGCGCACAATCGTGCGCAGGAATTGAGCGTCCTCCTGCATCACGAAGGCGGCAAAGTCGAGCTGCTTCTCGGCTACCAGCGTGGCCTGCTCCGGCAATTCGTGGTGCAACAGACGAATGCCCAATTCCCGCAAATCCGGGTCCTCGAACAATTGATGCATGAGGTATGCCGTGCCGGAGCCTTTCGGCCCGATGCCTATCGATGTTGCACGCAAATCGCTGAAGGTGCGAATCGCGCGGTCCGACCTGCCGAGCAGCAGCAGGGTCTCCGGTTCTGGCAGCCGGCCCAGAAGTTCGAGACGCGCGTCGGCAGACACGGGTATGCCGTCCTGGATGAGGGCAAACATTTCTTCGCAGCGTCCGCGCCCGGCGGCCAAGCGGCTTACGTTCTCAACCGAGCCAGCTGTCGGTACCGCTACGACGCTTCCATGTTCGCGCTGCGCCCGGTCGGCCACGCGCGAGGCAAGCGTGTAATACCAGCCTTCCGGCGAGCCCGTCAGAATTGACGCATGCAGGAAGGCATAGTCGCGCGCAATGCCGAAGGCGGCAGCAACCGCTGCGATTACCGCGCCGGCAAAAAGCAGAAGCGCCGCTCGGAGAAGTCCCTTTCCGCGCAGTGCGGCAGGCGCCATCCGCTGTGACTCCCCATTCCACACCCTGTCGCGGACATCGTGTTAGGGTGTGAAGCCGGTGATCAGGCGCGCTTGAGGATGTCCGGCATCGCACCGCCGCTTCGGCCTGCGCTCAGATTGGCGCCAAGCTCGCAAGGGAGAGTAAACGCCAGCAATAAAAAGCCATTGAAATCCACGCGTGTCCCAACAGAAGGCTGGCTCCCCCTCATGGATTCGAAGGGTCCAAGGAAAGCCAATATTTTTGGCATTTCTTGAAGGTCTGCGCTGGCAGATACCCACATGGATACCCACGAAAAGTTAGGCCCGCCTGGGTGAGGGCGGCCCTCGGACATCTTGAGTCAGCCGATCATTGTTCGATTAGCGTGTGCCCTACGGTGCGTCCTGTCACGTGAGCCCGGGACGGATACCGGGGGATGCTTATCACAGCACTCGGCGCGTCCCCACCCTCGCCGATCTCGGCACCAGCAAGTCGCAGTCCGGCTATTCGCTGTAGAATCGGACCGTTGAGCGACTCGGAACGCGCGTTTCCACAGGTATGCAAAGGCAAGGTCGAAGTCACCGTTAAAGCGTGTGAGACCCTCCGTCGTGAATAGGCGAACGCCGTCGTAGATAACCTTCTTGCCTTCGGTCATAGCGGCGGCGTTGCTGTGGGAAAAAGCTGTGCGCCAGATCGTTCCTGACATCGTTGATTCGGCCGATGGCACTGCGAACGTCCTTCGGCAGCGCTCTGATCGCATGCCCTGCGCTTGAAATAGTAGTCGCAGATGATGTCGGTTAGAAACTCTTCGATCAGCGTGCACTTTACGATAACATCGCCACGCACGATCTTGTCCTTCATGAGTAGGAGGATCGTGGTGCGAGCCTCTGGGGCATAGGCTTTTTCGATCTGCGGATAGTCCAGCTTGGCGATATCGGCAACTTGTTCGATTTCTTTGAGCAGGCGTCGCTGATGTCCAGTCAAACCCATTGCTCGCCCTCCCACGAACGAAGCCGCGAAGCTCACGATTCCCGCCGGGCCACTAGCTTGTTGCGCAACACGTGCGGGACGTTGAATTCTCCTATGGCAGCATCAAGGGCGGTGCGTTCGTCTGGAGCGTCCACAGCGCCCAAGTACTTCTGCATGGTCGCCGTAATGAAACTGATGTGCCAGCGATGCTCTCGCTTGGACTCGGGCTTCTTACGCGACACCATGGACTGAAGTATATTTACCCCGGCTGGCGCTGTGGAATTCGCCTACCGACGTGGTTAAGCCACGGGCGCTGAGAAAAAGGGCCGCCGATGACATCAACGTGGTGGCTATTGTTGTTATGGTTTGCGATCCGGGGCGCCCTATTTTTCGCCGCCGCGATGACGACCGCCGTGGCCGCGTCCCCTGGTCGCTACGAACGGGAAACGACGTGGCACCTGAAGTTAATGGCGGCGACCGCGCTGTGGCTGGCGTGGTGGGTGTGGGCCGGGCTTGTACCAGAGAGTCCGACTCAGCAGCACAAGCACCGTGAGCCTGCGGTTATCGTGGTGGTCTGAGTCCACAATGACCACCCGTCACCTTGATCATCGCAGGGAGCTTGTAGTCGCCATCATGATCGCCGTGGTGATCGGGCTCATTGTGTATCGACTGATTGAATTCTTGTTCTAACAGGTGTGAGGGAAAAAATGCGCAAGCTGTTATTTGCTGCCGCCTTGCTGTTTTCCTCACAGGCACATGCGTCTCATACATCCGCAACATTCCTCGGCGGGCTCATGAGAATTTTGTCCATCTCGCACTTGAAGCTTTGCGAAGGCTTGGCCGTGGCGAAGGTGAAGGGCATGATTTTTTTGTGAGTCTGACTCAGGTGCTGAAAGAAAAAGCCGCCTCGCTAAACGGGGTGGCTTTAGTTGTTCAGTCTAGCGATGATCGCCTGGCGTGACGACACGATGCGCAGTGCCGGTGCTGGAGCCGATGGCCTTGGTTTTGGTTCCGGCCTCCGTCTACGACGCTTGCGACGTTTCACCGCCTTTGGACTTGGCTATCCACAACTGCTTGGATTGCGCCATTAAGAACTACCACTATGACTAGCATGAAGATCGAAAATACGACTACTGCGAAAGCAGTATAAATCCAGCGTCGGTTCATTTTGCTTGGGTAAGGAACGAGCTGTAAAGTGTACGACATAAGAACTGCGCCAATAGCTACGGCTACCGTGCCCCCAATGATTTCGAGGATACGACTTTGGGCAATGCGGGCTGCATATAAAAGAACTCCTGCGACTGCGACATTGCGAATAATGTCTAGTACCCCCTTGGCAAAGTCACGCAGCCAAGCCAAACGTATCAAAACGCCTTCCTTGGTATCGTCGCCCCAATTAGCCATTTGGTACGCTCCCCTAAGATAGCCTCAGCACGCCAACACGACTCCAGCAACCACGGCAAGATTGCCGAGGCCGCCGCGATGATCGGAGCGGCCAAGGTCAAGTAAGAAAGGCCGCCTTTGAAATTGAGAAATTAATCAAGGGCGGGCATGGGACCACGGGAAACCGCTTTTGAATCCAGACGCGAGACCATGAGCGTCCCACACTCTCGCTCGGTGATCCTCACCCCGCAGCGAATCTTGATGACCTCCAGGGCGCGTTTGGTGTCCCATCGGGTGTAGCGATTCATCTTTTCCCTCCGGTCGAGTGGTGGCCCTAGCCCGCTGGCGCCAAAAAGCAATCAAGTGGCACCAACGAGCATTGAACCTGAATTCCAAAAGAGCCTCAGCGACATTTCGGCACAAGTCATTGTCAGCGGAATGTAAGGGTACTCTGAAACGATACTGAAATGGCAATACGTAGGGTATTCATTTGGGACACTCAGCAGGACATTGATGTCAGTGAAGCCGCGGGAGCCTCTTGGATTGCACAAGGGGATTACCGAGGTGAGCGCATCATTGCTCACGGTGTCGATGAACTCTCAGCAGTCAGGAAATGGGTTGCCTTGGCGCGAGCCTTGGGTGGTCCCAACGAGTGGTGACCCAAGCCCGGGTTGGCTCCCCCTCATGGATTCGAACCACGATCGCCGCATTCAAAGTGCGGCATCCTGCCGTTAGACGAAGGGGGAAGTGGTGCTCCCTGACGGTTTCGATCCGTCTTCTGCGACTTGAAAG
>Ga0066903_100001485_pt1 | contig 17187 bp, 8 predicted proteins | sample PanSoiMetaGPlot1_FD_67491 | JGI IMG/M metagenome (GOLD analysis project Ga0066903, IMG submission 67491) | Tropical forest soil microbial communities from Panama analyzed to predict greenhouse gas emissions - Panama Soil - Plot 1 (version 2) | ecosystem: Environmental > Terrestrial > Soil >... | reverse complement strand
CGTAGGCCGCCATCGCGCGGCTATCCTAACCGCCGCGCGTTACTCGAGGATCTCGAGGATGACGCGGCGGCGGGTCTTCGCGGACGCTGCCGCCAGGATTGTGCGCAGCGCCTTCGCCGTGCGTCCCTGCTTGCCGATCACCTTGCCGAGATCCTGCTCCGCGACCTTGAGCTCGAACACCAGCGCGTCCGGCTCGGAGATCTCCTCGACCTCGACCTCTTCCGGGTGATCCACCAGGCCGCGCGCCAGGTAGTCGACCAGCTCACGCAGCTGGGGTTGCCCGGGCTGCGCCGGCGCGCCGCCCTTTGACTCCTTATCAGCGGCGTCGCTCATGCGTCGGACGACGGCGGCGTCTACGCTTTGGCGGTCGCGGGGGCGGCCTGGCGCTGGCGGCGCAGAAGCTCGCCCACCGTCTGGCTCGGGACCGCGCCGTTCTTGATCCAGTGGTCCAGGCGCTCCTGGTTGACGCGGAACTCGACCGGCTCGCGCAGCGGATCGTAGACCCCCAGCTGCTCGATGAACCGGCCGTCGCGCGGGCTGCGGCGATCGGCGGCGACGACGCGGTAGAACGGGACCTTCTTGCTGCCTGCGCGGGTCAATCTGATGATGACGGCCATTGATTTTGTTGCTTTCTCGAAAGCGGGCTCGGGAACTTAAACGGGGGGACCCCGCCTGTCAAGCGTGGGCCCAGGGGCGGCCCGGGAATTGCCAGGCGCGGCGCGGGATTGTAATGGTCTCCCCATGCGCGCCCGGCCCTTCCGGCATCCCAGGTTGCCGCTGCTCGCGGGCGTCGCCGCCTTGACCTCGATCGGCGGGCCCGGCGCCGCGGCGGCGCCGGAGCGGAAGCTGACGATCTTCTACACGGCCGAGATCCACGGAACGCCCGAGCCGTGTGGCTGCACCAGCGACCCCCTGGGTGACGTCGCGCGCTACGCGGCCCTGGCGCGCGGCGCGGCGCGCAGCGAGGCCGTGCTGCTCCTCGACGGGGGCGGGCTGTCGTTTCCCGAAAGCAGCACGCCGAAAGAGAAGAAGGCCAACGAAGCGCGGGCGGAGTTCCTCGCCACGGCGCTCGGCAGCATCGGCCCGCCGTTCGCGGCCGGGCTGGCCGAGACCGACATCATCGGGCACGCGACCGTGGCGCCGCCCGCCCGTCTCGCCGCGAACCTCGGTCACGGCGCCGGCGTCGCGCCGTCGTGGCTCAAGAGCGTCGGCGGCGTCCGGGTCGGGATCGTCGGGGTCGCGGACCCGGCCCTGGCACAAGACCTTCACGCCACCGGCGAGGATCCGGTGGCGGCCGCGAAGCGGGAGGCGGCCGACTTGAGGAGCAAGGGCGCCGAGCTGGTGATCGCGCTCGCCCCCGTCGACAAGCTGGTGGCCCGGCGGATCGCGCGCGACGCGGCGGTCGACCTGGTCGTGCTCGGACGGCAGGTCGGCAAGGGGATGGCGCGCGCCGAAAAAGTCGGCAACGCCTACCTGGTCGCTTCCGCCGACGAGCTGCAGCGGGTCGGGCGGATCGACATCGTCTGGCGCGGACAGGGACCGCTCGTCGACGGCGGGGGCCCGGAAGCGACCGCGCTCCGGCGCGTCGAGATCGAGCAGAGCGTGGCGCGGATCGATAAGGAGCTGGAAGCGTGGGCCGCCGCGCCGAGCGGCGGCGACAACGCGTTCATCGAGGGCAAGCGGCGCGAGCGCGAGGCGCTGCGCGCCGAGCGGGGCAAGCTGGACGCGCCCTGGACGGCGCCCGCCGGCAGCTACTTCACGAACCGGCTGATTCCGCTCCGGCGCAGTCTGCCGCGCGACGAGAAGGTCGCCGCCCAGATGCGCAAGCTCGACGCGACGATCGCGGCGATCAACCTCAAGAGCGCTCCGCCGCCGGCGCCGAAGGAACCCGGTCGTCCCTACTACGTCGGTGACGCCAAGTGCGCGCCCTGCCACAAGTCAGCCGCGGCGTTCTGGAAGAAGACGGTTCACGCCTCGGCGTGGAAGACCCTGGTCGAGGGCGGCAAGCAGAACGACTACAAGTGCGTCAGCTGCCACGTCACCGGCTACGGGGAGGTAGGCGGGAGCAGCCTCGGTCACACCGATCGCCTGCGCAACGTGCAGTGCGAGGTCTGCCACGGCCCCGGATCGCAGCACGTCGCCGAAGAGGGCCTGGAAGAGCCGCTCGCGGTTCACACGCAGACGCCCGCCAGCACCTGCACCGCGTGCCACACCGAACAGCATTCCGACACGTTCCAGTACGAGGCGTACCTCCGCGACATCATCGGCCCCGGGCACGGGCCGACCGCCCGCAAGAAGCTCGGCGACGGTCCGACCGGACACGAACTGCGGACGGCGGCGCTCGCCAGGGCGAAGACGGCGGGAAAAGCCCAGATTCAGAACTAGTTCTTTCCGTGGACGTGGACGTGGTCCTAGACGTAGTCGCTGACGCTGTCGTGTGCGTGTACGTCCAGGCACACGACAGCGACTACGTTTGCGTCTAGGACTACGTCCACGTCCAGGACTACGTCCACGTCCACGACTACGTCCACGTTCAGATCGACCGGGGCTTAGACGCTGACGGCGGCGCCGGTCAGCAGCTGGTCCAGCAAATCGGGCTCGATGTTGCCGCCGCTGATCACGACGACCGTGCGCCGGCCGCGGATCAGGCTGGCGTCGTCGAGCAGCGCCGCCAGCGCGGGCGCCGCGGACGCCTCGCACATGATGCCGAGCGTGCGGTAGGCGTAGACGATCGCCTCTCGGATCTGCAGCTCGCTGACCAGCGCGATGTCCGGAAAGTAGTCGCGCGCCATGGCGAACGTCCGTTCGCTGACCGCGCCTTCCAGACCCTCGGCCAGCGTCGGCCCGCCCTGATAGGTCGTGTACGCGCGCCCCTCGTCGAGCGAGCGGCGCATCGCGCAGTTCGCCTCGGGCGACGCGCCGAACACCTTGATCCCGCGCGGGACGACCTCGACGCCGATGCCGCCCGCCAGGCCCCCGCCCCCGACGGGAACGACGATCGCCTGCACGTCCGGCAGCTGCGCCAGGATCTCGCGCGCGAGCAGGCCGCCGTTGCCGGCGATCACGTGGTCGTCGTCGAAAGCCGACACGAACACGACGCCCGGATCGGCCTCGGCGCGCCGGCGCGCCACCGCCTCGGCCTCGTCGTAGGTCGCGCCGCCGACCTCGACCCGGGCGCCAAGCGCGGCGATGCCGGCGCGCTTGACCTCCGGCGTCTGCGCCGAGACGAGCACGGTGGCGTCGACCTCGAAGGCGCGCGCGGCGAGCGCGACGCCGAGACCGTGGTTGCCCGCCGACGCGGCGATCACCTTGGGCCGCGGCCCCGAGCCGGCCCGGAGCGCCAGCGCGGCGATGCGCGCGGCCGCGCCGCGCAGCTTGAACGACCCGGTCCGCTGCAGGCTCTCGAGCTTCAGCCAGACGTCCGCACCGGTGCGGCGGCCGAGCGCGGGCGCCGGCACGAGCGGCGTCACCCGCGTCAGGCGCCGGACGCGCTCCGCGACCTCGCCGCCCGTAACCGCGCGCCAGATATCCGGATCGAAAACCCGCTCCATGACGTCCGCCGCGAACGTACCACCGCGAAGAACGGTGCGTGAAGGGATAGCGTGCGGCCCGGTCGGCCCTCAGCCGCCCGACCCAGCGTCCGCCCCCGAAACGCAGACACAGTACGTCTCGCCCTGCTGCGGATTGGTCTCGGGGTGACAGGTGCACAGCGGCGGGAACACGACATCGGCGCCGCACCAGACGGGCGGCGGCAGGTCGAACCCGTGCAAGACAGGGCAGTCCAGGAACGTGCAACGCCATGTTCCGCCGACGCAGTCACAGGTGGCGCGGTAGTTGCCGCTGTAACCAGCTCCCTGCGTATCCGCGGGGCACGCAAGCCCCTGTGCGCACGAATCACCCGGGTTGAACCAGGCCGGACAGGACCCTCCGTCGTCGGCGGCGCCGGCGACGCCGCCCGTCCCCGCGATTCCGCCGGCACCTGAACCGCCGCTCGCGCCCGAGCCGCCGCCCTGTCCGCCTCGCCCCGTGGAGGCTTTGTCGCCCCCGCACCCCACCAGTGAGCCGAGCAGCACGCACAGACCGAACAACCTCGGGATTCGCGCCCTCACCACCTCCGAGTTTCTCACGCCCCAGCCGTCACGTCTCGGTGCGGGGTGGTAGAAACTGCTCATGTCGTTCGTGTCGCTCGACCGTCTGGTCAAGGGTGGGCATGTCGAGGAAGGGGACGCACCGCGCGTCGAGGAGCTGTGGGCGGAGATTCGCCGGCTCAAGCGCGACAAGCGCGCCTTCATCCCCGCGCACAACTACCAGGTGCCCGAGGTCCAGGCGATCGCGGACACCGTCGGCGACAGCTTCGAGCTGGCGGTACGCGCCCGTGACCTGGACGCCGCGCTGGTCGTGTTCTGCGGCGTCCGTTTCATGGCCGAGGGCTGCTACACGCTGGCGCCCCAGCGCCCGGTCTACCTGCCCAACCTGCAGGCGCTCTGCTCGCTGGCCGAGGTCGACGCCGACGACGTCGCCGAGCGGCAGGAGTTCCTGCGCACGGCCGGACGGCGGTTCGCCACCATGACCTACGTGAACACGTACGCGGACGTGAAGGCGCTGTCGGACACCTGTTGCACCAGCTCGAACGCCGCGCGCATCGCGGCCAAGCTGGGCGTGCCTGACCTGCTGTTCGTCCCCGACCAGAACCTCGCCTACCAGGTGGCGCTGAACACGAAGCGGATGTACCTGCCGCCGCCCGAGCCGCACAAGTTTCACCCGCGCGAGTACGCCGAGATGGTCGAGCCGCTGATCCGCGAGGGCGAACGGCAGGGGTTGGTCGGCAACGTGTTCGCCTGGGAGGGCGCTTGCCACGTGCACCACCAGATGACGGTCGACGACATCGCCCGCATCCGCCGCGACGATCCCCAGGCGACCGTGATCGTTCACGGCGAGGTGAAGCCCGAGCTGCAGCGCGCGGCGGACGCCGTGCTGTCGACGTCGCAGATGGCGAAGTACGTCGAGGCGCACCCCGAGAGTTCGCGCTACGCGATCCTGACCGAGTGCGGTCTGGTCGTGCGGCTCGAGCTCGAGCACCCGGAGAAGCAGTTCTACAAGCCGTGCCGCCTCTGCCAGTTCATGAAGGCGACCGATCTGGAGAGCGTCTACCGGGCGCTGCGCGACGAGCCGCCCGAGCTGCGCATCACGGTGCCCGAAGACGTCCGGGCGGGCGCCGCACGGGCGATGCTTCGGATGATCGAGCTGGCCGCCTGAGGCCGGTCAGCTGTTGCCGCCGATGCGGGGGCGGGGGATGCCGTAGGCCTTGAGGCGGGCGCAGAACGTTCGGCGCGACATGCCGAGCAGCTTCGCCGCCCGGGTCTGGTTCCCGCTGCAGACCGAAAGGCTCTCCACGATCCGTTCGTAGTCGAGGCGGCTCTCCTCGTCGAGGCTGGCGACCGCGAAGGTCTGCACCGAGCGGGGCGCGGTCTCGGGCACGCGCTCCATCGACACCGGCGTGCCGCGCATCTTCTCCAGCGGCAGATCCTCGGGCGTGATCGAATCGCCGCCGGACAAGAGCAGCGCCCGCTCGATCGTGTTGCGGAGCTCGCGAATGTTGCCCGGCCACGCGTACCCGACGAGCAGCTTGATCGCCGCGGACGACAGCAGCGGGGCCGGGCGCTCGGACAGCCGGGCCGCCGCCTCGACGAACGACCGCGCCAGCGGCTCGATCTCGTCGATGCGCGTGCGCAGCGGCGGGATCAGCAGCGAGATGCCGTTCAGCCGGTAATAGAGATCCTGACGGAACGCGCCGCGCGCGACCTCGTCCTCCAGCACGCGGTTGGTCGCGGCCAGGAAGCGCACGTCGATCGTGCGCGGCTTGACGGCGCCAACGCGCATCACCTCGTGCGTCTCGATGACCCGCAACAGCTTGGCCTGCAGCGGCAGCGGCAGCTCGCCGATCTCGTCGAGCAGCACCGTGCCGCCCTCCGCGGTCTCCAGCAGGCCCGGCTTGGCCTCGCGCGCATCGGTGAAGGCGGCGCGCTCGTGGCCGAACAGCTCGGCCTCGAACAGGGTCGGCGTCAGCGTCGCGCAGTTGATGCGCACGAACGGCTTCTGGGCGCGCGGCGACAGGCCGTGGATGATCTCCGCCAGCACCTCCTTGCCCACCCCGGTCTCGCCCACGATCAAGACGTTGATGTTGGACGCCGCGGCCCGCTTGGCGAGCAGGTGCACCCGACGCATCTCGGGGCCGAGGCGAATGTCGTCGGACGACGAAGGCGTCGAGGAGACGTTGCGCCCCTGCACGCGCTCGCAGGCGCGCGCGATCAGCCCGTCGGCCGAGCGGGCGTCGGCGGGAAAGAACGCCACCCCCGTCCGGGCGGCGACGTTGCGGGCGCCCAGCAGCGCGACGATGTGCCCGCCGAAGTCGTTCACCCGCTTGGCGTCGTGCTCGAAGAGGATCATCTCGTACTCGTCGGGCCCGTACGACGCCAGCACGTCGCCCGGGCGCACGTACGGCGACACCATCTCGCCGATCGTCTCGGGCGAGGTTCCGGGCGCGACGTGCAGCCGCAGCACCGCGAACACGCGCCCCGACGACGACGCCTTCTCGCATTCCTCCTCCAGGCGACCCTCGAAGTAAGCGTGGGTCGGAAGGCGGCGCACGCGCATGGTGGGACGGCGGCGCTGGATCATCAGCGTCGCCCAGCCGATCGAGATCGCCTCGCCCGGCAGCACCGGCGCGCGCTGCCCGGGCGGCAGCAGGTTGCCGCGCAGGCGCGTCCCGTTCGTGCTGCCGAGGTCCTCGATCTCCAGCACCGCGCCGACGTGCAGGCGCGCGTGATGGCGCGAGGCGTTCGGCTCGTCGATGCGCACGTCGTCCTCCTCGTCGCGCCCGATCGACACCGCTCCCGTTTCCGGCAGCGGGTGCATCGAGAAGATGTTCGCGCCCATGACGATCAGGTGCAGAACCCCGTCCTCGATCGGGCGCTCGTCGACCTCGCGCACGGTCGGCGCGCCGGAGGCGGTCGCGACTGACGATTGCGAACCCGGGTCGGCCATCGCGCTCAGCGTAACGTAATCGGCGTCGTGTGTATCTCCCCGTCGCCCAGATCGACCCGCAGCTGCCAGCGGCCGACCGCCATCGGACCGGTGTCCATGTTCAGCTGATAGTGGTTGCCCGTCACGCTGAAGACGTTCCCGGTCCCCACCCCCCTGCTCTTGGCGGGCTTTTCGGGGCCGGCGTTCCCGGCCGCGTCCAGCGGCGCGACGTAGAGGCGCGCCAGCAGGTCGCAGATCGTCGCGCTCCCGTCGACGAGCGAGAATTTCACCGGGATCGTCGACCCCTGGTTGAACACGCCGCTGCCGTCGGTCGGAATGGGGGGCAGGAGGCCGCTCCAGGCCACGATCACCTTGACCAGGAAGGTGCCCTGGCTCGTGTTGCCCGAGAAGTCCGTGGCCGTGCACTTGACCGTGGTCCTGCCGAGCGGGAACTGCGATCCCGACGGCGGCGTGCACTTCACGGTCGGATTCGGATCGATGTTGTCGGTCGCGGTCACGGTGTAGTTGACGCGCGCGCCGTTCCGGCTGGTCGCGATCGCGGTCACCACCGTCGGCAGGTTCAAGACCGGCGGCGTCGAATCGCCGACACTGACCGTGAAGGTGCCGGACGACGAATTGCCGTGCTTGTCCGAGGCGGTGCACGTGACAATCGTGTTGCCGAACGGGAAGAAGGATCCCGACTGGTGATCGCAGGTGGGCGTGACGGGCCCGTCGACGACGTCGTCGGCGCAGGTGGCGTAGTCGACGATCGCCCCCGTGCCCGAGTTGGCGGCGACCTTGATGTCGGCCAGCGGGCAGAGCACAGGCGCCGTCGTGTCGACGACCGTGACAGTGAATTGAGCGCTGGCGCTCTGGTCCAGCTGATCGGTCACCGTGCACATGACGGGCGAGACCTCGTCCAGCAGGAAGAAGTTCGGCGTCGTCGGCAGACACTCGAGGAAAAGGTTCGGCTCCATCGGGTCGGAAGCGATGACCGGATAGGTGTCCAGCTCCGCGCCCGCCGGCTGATCGGCCTCGAGCTGCACGTCGGACACCAGGATGATGGGCGGCGGATCGACGACGGTCACCCTGAACTCGGCCGAGCCGACGGCGCCGCTGACGGGATCGACCGCCGTGCACAGGACCGGCGTCCGCCCGACCGGGAAGATCGAGCCGGACACGGGATTGCAGTCGACCGTGACGGGCGTGCCGTCCGCGGTCACGGCGGAGACGCCGTCATAGATGATCTGGTTGCCCGCCGGGTTGGTGGCGTCGACGGTGATGTTGGCGGGGACGGTGATCACCGGGGCGCCCGCCTGGCTGGTGCCGAGCTCGATCACGTTCGACGGGCAGCTCTCGCTCCAGGCGCCGCCGACGCGCGAGTCGAGCACCTGCGAAAACGTCACCTTGTTCCAGCCGAAGTCCAGCGGCAGGTCCAGCTTCCAGGTGCCGTCGTCCGCCGCGCGCGTGGTGTAGAGGCGCGTGCCGACGCGAATGTTCACGTCCGCGTCGGGCTCGGCGCAGAACGGGTTCTGGGCATTCGGGCACCCGGTGATGTTGAACGGGATGACGCCCGGGATGTTCGGCGGCGGCGCGGCCAGGAAGATGCCGCCGTTGACCCCGCGGCTGCCGATGACACCCGCCAGCCCGCGCGGGAACTGGAAGCGCGGCGGCTTGACCTCGACGACGATCTTGCTGGTCGGGGTGTTGGCGAGGCGCGAGTAGTCGCGGAAGTGCTGGGCGATGACATCCGGATCCTGCGACGTCGGATCCGGCGCCTGGAAGAAGTAGATGACGTGACGGCCCGGCCCCGGGTTGTAGCTGGTCTTGAATTCGATCGGCTGGCCGGGCACCGCCTGCCCGAGGGTGGTCTCCGCGCCAACGAGGGCGAGCGGCGTGCGACCGGTCTCCTCCATCACGCGCAGCCGGCCGAGGGTGTGCTCCCCGACCTGCGGGTACGGGATCTTGCCGAACGCGTGCAGCTCGGTCGGCGGGTCGGGCTGGGTGCAGTCGATCTCGGCGCCGTTGCGCGGGAACGTCACCGTCGGCGGGTCGATGCCGACGCTGACGAAGACCGCGTTGCTCCGGGCGCCGCCGCCCTGGTCGAACACCAGCTTGTGCCAGCCCTTGAGCGGATCGGCCGTCGACCCGGCATCGAGCGTGATCGAGCCGGTGAACGATCCGTCGGCCCCCGCGGTGAGGGTGCCGAGACCGGCCATCGGCTCGGGACCGAGGTCGGTGATGTTGACGGGGCCGGGCCCCGCCGCGTGGCCCGTGACCGTGACGGTGTTGAGCGGCGGGTTGGCGACCGGCGCGACGGGCTGCGAGATCGTGGGCGCCTTCGCGGTCTGCAACGACACCGTGATCGGCCAGGTGAGCGGCTTGCTGTCCGCGCATAGCGCCGCCGGAGGCGCCGCGCAGGGCGGCGCGCCGAGGTACGTCTGCTGCGTGAACGTCAGATTGTGCGTACCGAGCGCGACGGGAACGAAGGCCTCGAAGTCGCCGCTGCCGCTGACAGGTGCGATCACATCGCCGGCGACGCCGCCGCTGATCCGGACCGCGCCGGAGCCGATGCCGCCGATGCCGGTGATATGAACGTTGTCGCCCACCGCGACGATGGAGACCTCCTCGCCGTAGCGCGGGCTGACCACGCTGGGCGGCGCCGGCTGGCCGGAGGACGCGTCGACCGGCGACGCCAGCACGTCGACGAGGGGCATGCCCAGCTGGCCGATGGTCGGCGTCAGCGACAGGTCAGCGATGAAGCCCGAGCCGATCGGCTTGTCCGCTTTCACCACGCCCAGCTCGGTCTTGGTCGAGAAGTAGGTGACGTTCAGACCCGAGCCGGTGTTGTCGGGCGGCCCCGGCGGCTGGAGAGCGAACTGCGGCACCGGCTGCTTCGCCTGTCGCGAGCTGATCCAGAGGAGGCGGATCGTCTTGTCGGCGGTGTTGTTGGTGTAGGTGAGCCGGAGCCGGTAGTGCACGCCCGCCGTCAGCGGCACGTCGGCCGACTTCTGCGACGGCGAGATGGGCGGCGGGGGATCGGGCGCGGTGCACTTGTAAGGCGCGCAGTACGCCGACACCTCGGCGATGCAGCGCGCGTCCCACTCGGGCAGGAACGAATAGTACGAGAGGTAACCGCCGTCGCAGCAGTAATGGTCGACGGCGCAGATGCTGGCCGCGCACGCGTTGCAGCTCGAGTTCAGCTTGGGGCCTTCCGTGCAGAGATCGTGGCCACAGGCGCCCTGGGGCGGCGGGCTGGACGCCGGCGGGCCGGGGAACGTCACCGCCGACCCGTCGATGAACAGCTGCGCGCTGCCGCTGCCGACGACGTAGAAGTTGTAGCTCTCGGTGAAGGACGGGATGATCTCGCCGTCCCAGATCGCCGAGAACTTGGTCGGGCCGTAGCCGGACGGCAGGTCCATCGGCGTCGCGCCGGGCGGATTGACGTCCTTGTTGATGTCGATGTTCGGATCGGGGCGGGTGGTGGCCGCACCGGCGAAGCCCGGGAGCTGGAAATACGTTCCCGAAAGTCCGCTCGTGCCGCCGGGGGCGATCGCGTAGAGGTTGGCCGTCGGAATCGCAGTCTGGCCGATCGTGGCCGGCGGCTGCCAGGTCAGGCCCAGGGTGCCGGGCGTGGCCGCCGGCTCGGTCTGCAGGCGATCCCAGCGCACGCTGTACCGGTGACCGCCCTGCAGCGTGATGGTCCCGCTGGTCGTGCCCGGGGAAGTCGTGAACCAGTCGAGCACGGTGGTGCCGTTGACGAACAGCCGGCTCGGCTGCTGGGAAGCCTCGAAGGTGTAGCTGCCGTCCGTCGGCGCCTCGATCCAGCCCGACGCCAGCGCCGCGAACACGCGGCTGTTGACGCTCGCCGAGCTGTCGCCCGGCGCGCACGTGTCGGCGGCCGACGCGCAGGCGTCGGTCCAGGCCGTGGAGCAGCAGGTCGCATCGCCGTTACAGACCGACGTGGCGCAGGCGCTGCACGCGGCGTCGAGCGCGGCGCCCGCGACGTGCTCGCTGTGCGCGCAGCGCGGCACCTGCACGACACCGTTGCGCAGCAGCGTCGGCGGCGCGGCCGGCCCGCTCGCGGTGCTCTCGTCGATCGCGTAGACGTAGACGTTGCCGGTCTGATTGACCGGCAGCGTGAACGAGAAGCCGTGCCGCGCGTGGGTCAGGCCCGGCCCGTCGCAGGCGGCGCTCACCTCGCTGGCCAGCGGTTCGGTCAGGGCCTGGTCGGCGCGCGCCTCGCCGAGCAGCGTACCGCCGCCGTCAAAGGTCCCGCCGCTGTAGAAGCGGATCGCCACCGAGGCGCCGGGCCACTCCGGATCGCAGGACCAGCCGGTGATCGACGCGGACGTGCTGGACCCGCTGACGCCGTCCGCGCGCAGCACGGCGCCGCCCGGCCCGAAGAGGGCCGTCGGATAGATCGACTGGTCGTCGGTCGGGAGGTTCTGCGGCCAGACCTTCCCCGGCGCCCATTGTCCGCCGGCGTCGTTGCACAGCGCGCCCGCGTAGCCGGCGCAGGCGGCGGTCCAGGCGTCCGGGACGCCCGCCGAGCCGCAGCACTGCGGGTGGCTCTTGCACACCTGCGTCGTGCAGGGGCTGCAATCCCAGGGTAGCGCGTCGCCCGGCGTGTATTCGTCGTGCTTGCAGTATGTGGGCGAGAAGACGCTGATGGTGCCGACTTCCTTGGACAGCGCCGCCCAGCGGCCGTCCTCGATGTGATCGTGGTCGAGCCGATCGAGCGCCCCGAAGTCATCGCACTCGGTGACGGGCGACAGCTCGGCATACCGACTGCGCTGCAGCGCCGACTGCTTCAGAGCGGAATACGGCCCGGGCGCCATGTCGTCCTTGGCGATGAAGTACTCCTGCGCGTTCATCCACAGCGAGCCGGGGTCGTCGAGCTTGTTCCAGGGGGCCTCGATCGTGTTCGGCCAGATGATCTGCTGCGTGTCGTAGAGATCGACCTGGGTTCCGGTCTTGGTGAAGCTCTTGCCGGTCTGGCAGTAGTCGGCCATCGCGGCGTGCTTGCACGAATTGTAAAATTCCTTGAGGTCGAAGGTCTTCGGCACCCAGGTCTTGAGAACGCCGTCGTACTCGTAGGCGGTCGTCTGGGCCCACGGGCGGTAGCCCCAGTTGCGCATGCATTTCGACGCGACGCCGGTCGCCGTGCAGGCGAAGTAGAACTGGTCCGCATGGGACATCGTATCGTCGTGGATCGCGACCGCTGACGCGCTCTTGGTGAGCGGGTTGTAGGGGCAGAGCGACATCCACTGCCCGCTCCACTTGTGGAAGAAGTAGACGATGTAAAGCTCGTCCTCGTTGTCCTGCTCGTCGAAGTTGTGAAACTCGTTGGGGATGGGGTCCTTGAACGCGTCGGCGATGAACAGGTCCAGGTCCTCGGCCGGGTTGTTGTCCGCGTCGACCAGGTGGGCGACCGCGTAGTGCTGGCTGGCCGATCCGCTCGCCAGCGAGATGTAGTTGCCGTCGCCCGTGCTCATCGACGGGATGCGGGTGATCGTGTGCGCCACGACCCCGCTGTTCGACGTCGTGCCGCGGATGTCGACCGAGTCGATCGCGACACCCTTGATGTCCGGCGCGAGCAGATCGTTGCCCATCAGCGAGTTCCCCTGCGCCGTGATCCCCTGCGCCGTGATCCCCTGCGCCGTGATCCCCTGCGCCGTGATCCCCTGCGCCGTGATCCCTTGCGCCGTGATCCCCTGCGCCGTGATCCCCTGCGCCGTGATCCCCTGCGCCGTGATCCCCTGCGCTGTGATCCCCTGCGCCGTGATCCCCTGCGCCGTGATCCCGGCGATCGCGCCCGCAGACGCGAGCACGAGGCCGATACCCAGCCAGAGCGGCCACCAACGACTCAATGATTTTTTCGACATCAGTTCCTTCTCCCAAGCGATGAGCAGATTCGGATTCCAGCGGTCGCATCACGAAACGTCGGCGGCACCGGCTCGCGATTCGAGATCCGGCAATTGACCGGCTTGAAGTAGTAGCTGCCGCCGCGGATGACGACTTGATCGGGCTTCAGCGACGACGCGACCAGCTCCCAGATGTTGCCGGCCATGTCGTCGACGCCGAAGGGGCTTCGCGACGCGGGGTGCGACCCGACCATGTCGGGCCCGTACGCCGAATCCACGCGGCCGTAGGTGACGTCGTGATTGGCGTCGTCGGCCTCCAGATCGTCGCCGTGCGGAAACAGACGGGTGTCCGCCCCGCGCGCCGCCCGTTCCCACTCCATCTCGGTGCAAAGACGGGCGCCCGGAACGCGCCCCGTGCTGTCGAGCCAGGCGGCGTACTGGTTGGCGTCCGCAGGTGAAATGCCGGCGACGGGAAAGCGGAGCCAGTCCTGCCGGACGCGCCGGTTGCGGCCGACGTACGTCACCGCTTCGCCCGCCTTGGCGACATAGCGCTGGGTGAGCGGCTGGAAGGTCAGCTCCCAGCCTGGCGACACATCCTTGAGCAGCAAGAAGCCGCGAATCGCGGTCGAGACGTTGGGCGCGTGCCGGGCGCGCTGCGCGGCGGGCAGCGTGTCGAGGAACTGGATCCACTCGCCGTAGGTCGTTTCGTTGCGCGCGATCAGATAGCCGTCGGTTTTTCGCCGGTGAAGCGGAACCGTGTCGAAGAACTGGGCCCGGAGAATCTCGTCGGAATCGCCGAACCAGAACTCGCCCGGCGGCACGTAGACGAAACCTTCCGGCACGGACGCGGCGGGCGGAAGCGTGACCTCGAGATCGACCCGCTCGCCCCGCTGCACCTCGAAGGGCAGCCGAACGGGCGCGCGCCCGGGCGCATCGATTGCCAGCCGATACGAACCGGGCGGTAGCGATTTCGGTTGGGCAGCGGCGACCGGACCGAGCGCCTTGGCGTTGCGCCGCCCGGTCACCGGATCGCGCTCGTATCGTTCCAGCTGCGCCTGCGAGGCGGCCTGCGCGGTCCGGAACACCAGCGTGCCGGGCGCGGTCAGCGCGGCCCGCCTTCGCCCGTTCGTGTCGACGGTCGCGAGGCGCTCTTCCAGCACGCGCGCCTTGCTCTCCAGCCCCAGCTCGTCCGCGAAGATCAGGTGCTCGAAGCGGACGTCGGCCAGCTGGGCGCGGATCTCCTGGCGCGACTGGTCCAGCGCGAACGCCGTCTCGAACATGCGTTCGGCCTGATCGAAGCCGGCGTCGATGAGCGGCACCAGGGCGCGCGTCTGTCGCCAGAGCGTCTCGCCCTCTTCGCCGTTCATGGCGTCGAACGCCGCGAAGGCGCGGGCGCGCAGCTGCCGCGCCTCCTCGGACCGGCGGCGCGCACTGCCCGCCTCGACCCGGGCGCCCTCGACCCGGCGCGCGATCTCCTGCTCAGCGTCGGCGCGCCGCCGCGAACTCCACTGCCACGCACCCAGCACCGTGACGGCGACGGCCGCGATGGCGCCGCCCGTGATCACGCGCCGCCCCAGCTTGATGGCCGGGTCGCTCTCCAGCGCGCGCAGCAGGGCCGCCATCGAATCCCAGCGCGCCGCCGGATCGACCTTGAGGCCGCGCAGGATCACCCGACGGATCCAGGCCGGCACGCCCCGATCCTTGGGCATCGGCCGCAGCGATTCGGTCGTGACGTTGACCGAGATGCTGAGCATGTCGTCGCCCGCGAACGGCCGCTCGCCATAAAGCGCCTCGTACAGCGCCACGCAGAAGCTGAACTGATCGCTCTTCTCGTCGCCGCGCTCGCCGAGGAACTGCTCGGGCGCCATGTAGGCGGGCGTCCCCACCCAGGTGCCGGTCTTGGTCAGCGTCGCCAGGGCGTGCTTGCCGCTGGAATCGCGCAGCGTCGCCGTGCCGTCCGCCTGAACGTCGCCGGTGTCGCCGTCGAGATCGGCGTCGCCCCCGCCCGCCTGGCGCGCGATGCCGAAGTCGACGACGCGCGGGCGCGCCTCCTTGTCCAGCAGGACGTTGTCCGGCTTGAAATCGCGGTGAACGAGCCCGGCCGCGTGCGCCGCCGCCAGACCCCGCCCCGCCGCGATGAACACGTCCAGGATCTCGCGCCACGATCGCGGCTTCTCGCCGAGCCAGCTCTTGATCGTCCCGCCGGCGACGAACTCCATCGCCAGAAAAACTTGTTCGTCGATCACACCGACGTCGTGAACCGCGACGACGTTCGGATGCTGGAGGCGCGCGATCGCCTTCGCCTCGCGCAGCAGGCGCGCGCGCGCCGTGTCCTTCACGCCCTGCCCCGGCTTGATCAGCTTGAGCGCGACCTTGCGATCGAGCTGCGGATCGTACGCGCCGTACACGACACCCATCGCGCCGGTTCCGACGCGTTCGACGATCACGTAACGCCCGATCTGCGCCCCAGTGGGGAGCTCACCGGCTGTCACGGTCGCTGGTCGTGCGTTGGCGCGACCGTCCTGCACGTGTTCCCCCGTTCAAAACACAGGGCGAAAGGCGCCCCACCTCGCACTGCTAACGGAACGTCGATTCGATATTCCGTGTCCCCGACCCCCTGGCGCCCCATTGTCCACACAGCGACGATGCGGGACCGTCGCATTTCCGGAACGATCAGACAACAACCTTTAAAAATCGTGGCTGAGCTTACAAACGACGCGCGCGGACGCGCGCCGACGTTTCGTGACGCGCGGCAGGAGTAGCATTGGCGCCCGATGGACCAGGGCTGCCTCGACGAGCGCACCGTCGTCGAATTTGTGGAGGGCGCTCTGCCCGACGACCGACGGCAGATCGTCGAGGGGCACCTGGCAGGCTGCGCGTCGTGCGCCGATCTGATCACCTTCACGGCCGCGGAGCTGCGGGACGAGACGCGGCCCCTGGCCGGGGTGCACCCGCCTCTCGGCGGTGCGCTCGCGCCCGGAACCCGGGTCGGCCGCTACCAGATCCTGGAGCGGGTCGGCCGCGGCGGGATGGGCGAGGTGTACGCGGCGTACCATCCCGATCTCGATCGCAAGATCGCCATCAAGGTCGTGCACGAATCCGGGACCGGAACGGCCGAGCGGCAAGCGCGACTGCTGCGCGAAGCGCGGTCGATCGCCCGCCTCCAGCATCCGAACGTCGTCACGGTCTATGACGCCGGCGCCGTGGGTGACCGCGTCTACGTCGCGATGGAGTTCGTCGACGGCTTGACCATCGACCGCTGGCTCGAGGCAGCCCCTCGCTCGTCGCGCGAGATCTTGCGGGCGTTCATCGCCGCGGGCCGGGGACTGGCGGCGGCGCACGCAGCCGGGCTGGTGCACCGGGACTTCAAACCCCAGAACGTGATGATCACGCGCGACGGCGCGGTTCGCGTCATGGACTTCGGTCTGGTGCGCAGCGCGGACGGGGAGCCCCCGTCGATCGTCGACGTCGCCGAGACGCCAGAGACGGCTCCCGCGTCGCCGCTGCTGACGCGCGCCGGAACGATCGTCGGCACGCCCGCGTACATGGCGCCCGAGCAGTTCCGCGGCGACGTGGCCGACGCGCGAAGCGATCAGTTCAGCTTCTGCGTCGCGCTCTACGAGGCGCTCCACGGCGAACGTCCGTTCCAGGGGGAGAACGTGCTGTCGCTGAGCATGAACGTGACCGAGGGCGAGTTTCGTCCCACCAGCTCGTCGTCGAACGATGTCCCGCTCTGGATCCGTCGCCCCCTGCTGCGAGGCCTACGCGTGGATCCGAACCGGCGCCATCCATCGATGGACGCGCTGATAGCGGCGCTCGAGGCTGACCCGGCGATCAAACGCCGGCAACGCCTGCTGACCGCCGCTTCGATCGCCGTCGTGTTGGCGAGCGTCCTCACGGCCCGGCACGTGGCCTCTTCGCGCCGCCAGGAGCTGGAGGGCCGGATCGCGGCGTTCCTGGCTACGAGCGCCGAGCGCGCGCGGGGAGCGGAGCAGAGACGCGAGAAGGCGACCGCGGTCCGGCAGCGCGCGTTCGCCGCCTTCGACGCCATGGACGGCGCGAATGGCGAGGCGATGTGGCGTGAAGCGCTGGCGCTCGGACGCGCGGCCGACGATGCATACGAACAGGCGGAGCAGCCCCAGGACGCGGCGCTGGTCCTCGACGGATCGCGCACGGAGGTTCGATCCGGATTGAATCGTCTTCTCCGAGCGCACCTGGCGCTCGCCGAAGGTTTCCACCTCGGAGATCGCGCGCGGGTGCTCGCGTCGAGACTCGCGGCGCTCGGTTCCGGGGCCAC
>Ga0066903_100001484_pt1 | contig 17188 bp, 20 predicted proteins | sample PanSoiMetaGPlot1_FD_67491 | JGI IMG/M metagenome (GOLD analysis project Ga0066903, IMG submission 67491) | Tropical forest soil microbial communities from Panama analyzed to predict greenhouse gas emissions - Panama Soil - Plot 1 (version 2) | ecosystem: Environmental > Terrestrial > Soil >... | reverse complement strand
GACGGTGCCGCCCGTCGTGAAGCTCGCGGTGCTCGAATGCACCGCCGACTATGACCGCTTCCGGGGTGACGACGCTGACATGGATCGTCAGCGCGAGCCCGGCTTTCTTCCGGCGCCCGTAAGAAATCTGCTCGTGCGCTATCGCGACCCGGTGCTCGCATGATCACGCCGACCGCCGTCGCGCGCGTCTATGCCGGGCAGACGATCGCCTGCCTGGGCTCGGGCCCGAGTCTCTGCCGCGCTGATGTCGAGCTGCTCGTCGCCGCCGACGTGCGCATCATCGCGATCAATGACGCCTACACGATCGCGCCGGAAGCCGCCGTGCTCTACGCCGCCGACGAGCACTGGTGGCGATGGCATAAAGGGGCGCCGTCGTTTCTCGGGCAGCGCGTCGGCATCGAGCCGCAGCGCATCGCCTGGGCAGGGCTGCAGGTGCTGCGCAACACGGGGCGCGACGGGCTGGAGCTCGCGCCCGACGGTCTGCGCACGGGCGGCTCGGCGGGCACATCGGGGTATCAGGCCATCAATCTGGCGGTGCATCTCGGCGCCGCGCGCGTGCTGCTGCTCGGCTACGACCTGCAGGGGCGGCACTTTTTTGGGGAACACCCAAATAAAACCGTGCCGGATTTTCATGCGGCGCGGCTCGCCTTCGAGATGCTCGTCGCGCCGCTCGCGGCGCTCGGCGTCAGCGTCATCAACTGCAGCCGCGCGACGACGCTGACCACATTCCGGCGCGCGGCACTTGCCGACGCGCTCGGCGCGACGGTGTCGCGATGAGAATCTTCGGCGTCGACTACCGTGCGCCCGCCGCAGGCGACGTCTTCACGCAGGGGCTGGTGCACGCGGCGCAGCAGCTCGGCATCGACTATGCGCACGCCGACGTGCTCGACAGATCGCTCGACACGCAGGTCGACGCCTTCGATCCCGACCTACTGCTCGTCGTGCACGGGCGGCAGGCGGCGACACGCTGGCGCGGGCTGCTCGCGCGCTACCCGACCGCTGTCTGGCTGCTCGACGAGCCGTATGAGACCGACGAGACGGCGAGCTGGTCGGGGCTCTACACGCACGTCTTCATGAATGACTCGGTCACGCTCGACCGGCATCACAACGCGGCGATCTGCCCGACCTGCTACGACCCGAGCACGCACTATCCCGGCGACGGGCCGCGCCCGTACCGCGTCGGCTTCGTCGGGCAAGTACAGGGCTCACGGGCGACCTATCTCGCGGCGCTCGGCGATCGGCTCGACCTGCTGGTCGCCGACGTCGTCGCGCCGGGCCCGCTGCGGCGCCGACGACAGCGCAGCGTGCGCCCGCCTGACGTCGCGGCGCTCTACCGGCAGACGCAGATCGTCGTGAACGTCTTCCGCGATCAGCATCAGTACAACCGCGAGCAGCGCCGCGCGACCGCGCTGAATCCGCGCATCTATGAAGCGACGGCGTGCGGCGCGCTCGTGCTCTCCGATTGGCGCCCGGCGCTCGATGACGCGGTGCCGCAGCTCCCGACGTTCAGCTCGCCCGCGCAGCTCGTCGAGCTCGCCGACTGGTATCTGGCCGACCCGGTCGCGCGCGCGCAGCGCGCGACGCTCTGCCGCGTCGCGCTCGCGGGCGACACCTACGCGGCGCGGCTGGTGACGATGCTCGACGTCATCGGCGTACGCGCGCAGGGAGCCGCCTGATGGCTGCCCGGGTGCCGACCGGCGTGCGGCGCGCGTTCGTGCGCGTCGAGCTCCCGGCGCCGCGCCCGCCGCGCGCGCGCGCGACCGGCGACTACGTCGACAACTGGCAGCCGAGCGGCGCGCTCTGGGCGGTCGCGATTCAGTCGGCAGGCGGCGGCGAGCGGAAGCAGGCGGCGACGTCGATCGGGCAGTCGACGCATACCATCACGGGCCCGTTTCGCGCCGACGTCTCGATTCGCGCGCGGCTCGTGCGCGAATCTCGGGTGTTTAACATCGTCGACGTCGACGATCGCGATGACCGGCACGTCGAGCTCGTCTGTCGCTGTCAGGAAGTGATCTCGTGAGCGCGACGCTGACCATCACCGGGCTCGCCGAGCTGCGCGCCGAGCTGCAGAAGCTGCCCGACGAGCTCAAGGGTGAGGGGAAGCAGATCGTCATCGCGACCGCAAACGGCTTCGCCGCGACGATGCGCCGCAAGTATCTGGCGCACCGACGCAGCGGCAATCTCGCGCTCACGGTCTACACCGCCGCCCGCGACATCAGCGTCGGCGGCGCCTATGCGGTCGTGACGGCGGCATCAAAGCACGCGGCGCCATTCGAGAAGGGCACCGAGACGCGCCGCACGAAGCAGGGCTGGAATCGCGGCAGGATGCCCGCCGCTGATCTCTTCATCCCGGCAGCGATCGCGGCACGTCGCGCGATGTGGGGCGAGCTCGCCGAGCTCGTGCGGCGCAAGGGCTTCACGGTATCGGGCGATGGGAGCTGAGCCGTGGCGACGTCGGCAATCACGAACGCGATCGTCGCGCTGCTCGATGGCGACGCGCCGCTCGCGGCGCTCGCGCCCGACGGCGTCTACTACGGCGCCGCGCCGCCGCACGCCGAGCGCTTCGTCATCGTGCTCTTCGCGCACGGCGTCGCCGTGCCTGAATTCGGGCGCCGGGCGTACGAAGACAAGTACTACGCGATTCGGGCGGTCGTACGAAAGACGACTGACACCGATCTCGCGACGGCGCAGGATGCCGCCGCGCGCATCGAAACGATTCTCGACGGCGCGCGACTGCTCGCGCCCGGCTACGAACCGATGGGGTGTTTCTTCGAAGAGCCGCTGGAGCCCGAGCCCGACGTCGATGAGACCGACGATTCGGTGCGCTGGTTTTCTGTCGGCGGCGTGTATCGCGTGCAGATGAGCTGCACATAAGGGAGTGAACGATCATGAGAATTTCTGGGCGCTACGGTCTCGTCAAAATCGGCGCGGCAAGCCCGCTGCAATCGCTCGGCAGCATCAACGGCTGGGATCTTTCGGAAGGCCGCAATTACATCGACGTCACGAGCTTCATGGACACGAACAAAGTCAGCGTGCCCGACCTGCCGGACATCAGCGGCAATATCAAAGGCTTCTACGATCTCGACGCGGGCAGCCCGGTCGCGGGCGTGTCGCTGCCTTGGCTCGAAGCCGCCGAAGCCGTCGACCCCGTGCTGATGGAGCTCTATCCCGATTCGAACAACATGATGCGCTACTGGGCGGGCCCGGCCTATCTCGACATGAAGGTCGACGTGCCGGTCGCAGGCGCCGTGACGCTCGCGTCGGCGTTTAAGGCGTCGGGCAATTGGAGCCGGAACTAACAACGGGCCCGGGCGCGTCAGCGCCGACTGTCGCCGCGCCCGCGATCGATCCGACGCGCGATCGATTCGCGGGCGCGCGCGAATGGGCGAAGACGCGCCCGCCGCTCGACATCACGGGCGTCAACGCACGGATCATCTGGGGGCGCTACGGCGCCGACCCCGCCGCGACGCAGGGGTACGACGCCGCTGCCGTGCACGGCTTCGTCGTCACGCATCGCAAGGGCTCGCCGAATCTCTGGTCGCTGCGGTGCGTCGTCGCGAAGGTCGACGCCTTCAACCTGCGGCAGCGCCCGCTCTATCTCGTCGTGCCGTTCGAAAACAAGCGGCAGCAGAAAGGCGTCTGGGTCTGGGAGATCGGGCGCTTCGAGCTGCGCGAGCAGACCATTCACGCGGATCTGGTGTTCGCACCGAGCCGCAGAAAGTAGATCGTCATGAGAAATCGTTTCATCACATCGGCGCAGCCGGTACGCCTGCAGCTCGCCGACGTGCGCATCAGAGCGCATCAAGCGCTCGTCGATCGGAAGCACCCGGAACCGACGCTCGACGAGCTCGAAACATCGCAGGCGAGCGTCGAAGCGGCGCAGGCCGACGGCGCCTGGATCGACATCAAACCCGAATTGAGCGCAGGCGAAACGCGCGAATTTCAGAGCCGCATGTTCGTGACCGATAGCGGGCGCATCACCGACGACGGCGTCGCCCCTGCGGCGCGCGTCGACTACCGGAAGGTCGGCTTCACGCGCGCCGCGCAGTATCTGCTCGGCTGGAATCTCGAAGACGAGCACGGCATTGTCGAGGTACCACGCGGCGATGACGATGACGCGGTCACGGCACGCGAGCGGCTGCTGCAGCGGCTGGACGCTGAGACGTTCGCCGACATCAACGCGGCGATCGAACATCACGAGACCGAGCGCGCGAAGCGGCGGCTCGCAAACCCTACTACCGCGCAACCGTCAGAGCCGATCTCGGCATCGCACGGCTGATGCATTGGCGCTACGAATGGGTGCGCGAACTGCCGTACGACGTCTATGTCGAGCTCGTCGCGCTGCTGCAGGCGGAAGTCAAGACCGACGCGGGCACGCCTGCGCTCGATGACCTGAGATAAGCCGATGCCGATGAACGCGAAGTTCACCGCCGACTTCTCGGGCTTTCTCGACGCCTGCCAGAAGGCCGACATTGCGCTGAAGCAGATCGACAGCGGCGCGGCGACGGCGCAGCAGCGCCTGACGAACATGACGAATTCGCTCAGCGGGCGCGTCGTGATTCAGCAGGCGCTGCTGATGGCGCAGGCGGTCGAAGAGCTCGGCGGCGTGTCGACGCTCACCGCGACCGAGCTCGCGCGCGTCGGCGGCGTCGCCGAAGAAGCGGCGGCGAAACTCACGGCGCTCGGCAAAGCCGTGCCCGACAGCATCGGCAAACTGACGACGGCGTATCACGAGCTCAAGAAGGCGCAGGATGACGCCGCGAAGAGCGCCGAGCCGGGCGGCGGCGGGCTGCTCGGATCACTCGGCGGCATGACCAAGAAAGCGACCGAGCTCGCGGGCGCGCTCGGGCTCGCCTTCGGCGCGAAAGAAATCATCGGCGGCGTGAAGGATCTGATCGTCAACACGCTCGACGCCGCTGACGCGATCGAGGTCGAGTCGAAGAAGCTCGGCATCTCGGCGCAGGCGTATCAGGGCTGGGTCGCGGCGGCGAAGCTCGCGGGCGGCACGTCGGAAAACGTCTCGACCGCCATCGCGTTCATGAACAAGACGCTCGACGGCGGCGAGAATTCGACCGTGCAAGCCCTGCGCACGGCGGGGCTCGAATTCAACACCATCAGACAGCTCGGGCCCGAAGAAGCCTTCAAGGCGATCGCGGCCGCGATCAAACAAATTCCCGACCCGATGACCCAGGCGCGCGTGGCGGTACAGCTGCTCGGGCGCGATGCGCAGACGCTGCTGCCCGCCATTAAAGACGACATCATCGCCGTCGGCGACGCCGCCGCGAAGATGAGCGACGAGACGGTCGCGTCACTCGCGCACGCGAAGAACGCCTGGACCGAATTCGGGCAGAAGGTCACGATCGTCACGGGCGAGATGCTCGCGGCGATCATGGGCACCGATGCGCTCTCGGTCGCGATGAAGCAGCTCACCGCCGAGCAGCGGGCGAGTATTCTCGCGCAGCTCCCGGCGCAGGCGACGACCGAGGATTATGCGAAGGCCCTGATCGACGCCGCGCATCGGCATCACGACGTGGCGCTCGCCGCCGAGCAGGCGGCGAAATCGCAGGCGACGTTTGTGCAGTCGCTCACCGCCGCGAAAGAGGCCTATGCCGCGCTCAAGCCCGCCGAGATCGCCGAGATTCAGGCGGGGCTCGACATCGGCAAATCGGCGACCGACATCGAAACGAAAATGGGGCTCGCGGCTGGCACCGTCGAGCTCTTCAAGACGCACCTGCAGGAAGCGAAAGAAGCGCAGCGGCTCGCCGCCGCCGAAGCGAAGAAGCACGGTGAAGCCCTGGATGCGCTCGCCGCCGTGCAGCAGCAGCTCGACCCGATGATGGCGGCGTATGTCGTGCACCTGCACGAGCAGGGGCTGAGCACCGAGCACATCAGCGAAGTCACGAAGATCAATAACGATCTGATTAGCGCGACGATCACCGCGCACGACAAAGCTGCCGAAGCCGCGAAGAAGCACTATGACGCCGAGCTGAAGCACACCGCCGATCTGCAGGCGTCGCTGCAGTCGCTCTTCGATCACAACTTGAAGCAGGGCGAAGCCGCCGCAAGCTCGCTGTCGAAAGCGGTCATCTCGAATTACGACGAGATCGCGAAGTCGACGACGAAGCTCGGCGAGCTGCAAATCGAAGAAGCGGGCATCGTCGCCGACGCGCAAATCGCCGCCGCGAAGCGCGCGGGCATCGGCATCGAGCAGCTGCTGCAGCTGCAGATCGACGCATCGAATCGCGCGTACCGGCTCGAAGTGCAGAAGATCGTCGACGCGGGCAAGGCCCGGCAGGATGCGCTGAAGACCTGGGCGCCCGGGTATCAGGCGGCGTTCGATGACATTCAGCGCGAGGTCGATCAGGCGCTGACGAATATCGCGCTGAAGCACGGCATCGTGCTCGACCAGATGGCGCACGACGCGCGCGCGAAGATTCCGCTCGGCTGGGCGCAGGGGCTGTCACTCGTCGGCTCGTCATTCGCGCAGCTCGCGCAGATCAGCGGCGGCGCGTTCCCCGAGATCGCGCGGTCGGTCGGGTCGGTCACGTCATCGCTCGGCTCGATGCTGACGGCATGGAACGCCGCGAGCAAAGCGGGCTTCAGCGCGGCAGGCATCGCGGCGCTCGCGTCGACCTGGGTCGGTGTCGCCGTCGCGGTGTATCAAGCGGCGGTCGCCATCTACGACTGGCACAAGAAGCAGAAAGAAATGGATGCCCGGCTGAACGAAAGCCGCATCATCGCGCTCGACTACGGGCGCGCGCTGAACGAAGTCTTCTCGGAAGGGCTCACCCAAAATATTCAGACGACATCGAACACGATACATGCGCAATTCGAGAACATGCACGGCGCGATCATCACCCTGCACGATGGGCTGATGCTCAGCTTGCACGGGTCGATTCTCGATCAGCTCGCACGCCAGTGGGCCGAAGCCGTACGCATCGCCGACGTCATCAAAGAAATGGGCGGGCTCACGGCGGGGAATCTGCCCGTCGTCGAGAAGGCGATGCACGATCTCATTAACGTCATCGCGCTCGGCGGGCCCGAAGCCGCTGACGCGATGGATGCGCTCAAGACGCAGATCACGACGCTCGGCGACTACTTCGAGAAGAACGGCGGCGTCTGGGATGACACGTTCAAAAAGCTCATCGCGGATTCGCAGACGCTCGGCGGCGACGTCGCCGCGGCGGCGACGGCGGCGCTCGCGCAGCAGACCGACAAGGCGACGCAGGGGCTCACGACGTTTCTGACGGCGGGTGCGACCGCCTACGACACGATCGCCGCGAAGCAGACCGAGCTCGCCGACCTGCAGGCGCAATACGCCGATGCCTCAGCCGATCAGGCGCCGAAGATCAAGGCGCAGATCGACGACGTCACGAAGGCGATCGACGATCAGCGGAAGATTCTGCAGGCGACGGGCGTGACGTCGCAGCAGTCGGCAGAAGCCTTCGGCACGGCGCTCTTCGGCAGCTTCGGCATGGCGCTGAAGCAGGGCAAATCGCTCACTGACGCGATCGCTGCCATCGCACCCGGCGTGCAGGCGCTGCAGACGCAGCTCGACGCGACGGGGCTCTCAGGCGGTGAGGCTTTCGGCAAGCTCAGCGAGCTCGTCAAGCTCACGAGCGACGCCGTCGCGGGCCCGGCGCTGCAGGCCGTCTCGGGGCTCGACGGCGCGCTGCAGGGGCTCGCGAACACGGGGCTGCTCGACCAGGAGACGTTCGCCGGGCTCGCCGATCAGGTCGGGCAGACCTATGCCGCGCTCATCGAGCAGGGCGCCGATGGGAACACCGCGCTCGCGGCGATGCAGCCGACGCTGCAGACGATCTGGGAGCTCGAAAAGCAATACGGCTTCACCGTCGACGAGTCGACGCAGAAGCTCGTCGACCAAGCCGAGCAGCAAGGCATCGTCGGCGAAGAGCACGAATCGATCGCCGAGCAGATGCTGAAGGCGACGAAAGAAATCTCGGCGGCGGTCACGGGGCTCGCGCACGTCTTCGGCGTCATCCTGCCCGCCGACATGGATAAGGCGGCGAAGGCGGGCACCGACGCCGCGAAGCAGATCACGACCGAGCTCGGCAAGGTGCCGAAGAATCTGACGGTCGACGTCGGCTACAACGTCGCGCAGCCGCCGAGCGGCCCGGCACCGACCGAAGCCGAACCGCACGCGACGGGCGGCATCGTCGGCGGCGCGAGCATCTCGGCGCCCGTGCTCTTCCGACCGCACGGCACTGACACCATCCCGGCGATGCTGACGCGCGGCGAAGAAGTGCTGACGCCCGAGCAGTCGAAGGCGTATCACGCAGGCGCGGGCGGCGGCGACACGCTCAACGTACACGTGGAAGTCACCGCGCTCGACACCGCTGACATGCAGGCGGCGGTCGAGCGAAAAGTCATCCCAGCGATCGTGGCGGCGGTGCGCGTCAACCGTCGGCAATCGCGCACCGATCTGCGCTCGGTGCTCGGCGTCTCGACTGACGCGCTCGGGGCGTCGTGATGCTCGGCATTCGATACGGTCGCTGGTCAGATAACGTCGCCCCGAACGCGACGGTCGCGGCCTACCCGCCCGACGCGGCATATCCGGCAGCCTGGGCCGCTGACCGCGACCCCGCGCGCCCGTCGAAGCTCAACGCGGGCACGGGCTCATTCGTCTTCACGTTCGCGGCGCCGCAGCGCGTCGACGCCGTCGCGCTGATTCATCACAACCTGCAGCCCGGGCTCGCGGTCTTCGTGCAGGGCAGTAACGACAATTTCGGGTCGACGGCGTTCTCGGCGGCGCTGCAGATTCCGGCGTACCGGCTCGATGGTTTCCCGGTCTCGCCCTGGCTCGACCTGACGACGCTGCCGGGCTACACCGCGACGGGCTGCACCGAATGGCAGGTGTACGTGCAGGGCACGAATCCCGTGAACGTCGCGATCGGCGAGATCGTGCTGCTGTCGCACCTGCGATCGCTCGATCGGAATCCGCAGTGGGGCTTCGTCGACGACGAGAATCACCCGCTCATCGAGCACGCGACCGACTACGGCGTCGTCACGACGTACGAATACGGCACGCTCACGCGATCCTACGCGGGCACGATCATCGCGTCGGATGCAGGCGCCGACGAGCTGCGCGCGCTCGCGCGCGACGTGCGCTTTCGATCGCGCGGCTGGCTCTTCATCCCTGACGCCGCTGTCAACGAAGCCTGGTTCGTGCGCTTCACGTCGATGCCGCAGGTGCGCACGCATCAGATGATTAACGCGAATCCGATGACGTTCGCCGTCGAAGAAATCTCACGCGGGCTGCCGCTCTAGTCATGCCGCTCGTCTACGCCGATCGCGTGCTCGAAGTGACCGAGACCGAAGGGCTCGGCACGTACGCGCTCGATGGCACGCTCCCGGGCTGGCAGGCGTTCGACGCGATCGGCTCGGGGAATCAGTGCTACTACTGCGCGTTCGCGTCGGATGATTTCGGCGCGCCGATCGGGGCGTGGGAAGTCGGCAAAGGCACCTTCGGCGCGCGCGCGCTGACGCGCGACCAAATTCTCGCGTCGAGCGCGGGCGGCGCCGCGATCGATTGGCAGCCGGGCACCCGGCGCGTGATGAACGTGCACCCCGCCGCCGCGCTCGGCGCGCAGGCGCTGCCCGCGCACGCGAGCACGCATCAACCGGGCGGCAGCGACCCGATGCAGGTCGACGCGCCCGCCGCGACGGGCTCGCTGCGCACGCTCGGCAGCGGCGCGCAGCAGGCGGCACCCGGAAACGACCCGCGATTGAGTGACGCGCGCCCGCCGCAGGCGCACGCGAGCACGCACGCGGCAGGCGGCGGCGACGTCGTCGACGTGAAGACGCTCGGCGGCTACCCGGGCGGCACGACCAACTTTCTACGCGCTGACCGCACGTTCGCCGCACCGCCTGCAGGCGGCGGCGGCACGCCGTCACCGCACGCCGCGACGCACGAGCCGGGCGGCAGCGACCCGCTCGCGGTCGATGCCGCGCCCGCTGTCGGCTCGCTGCGCACGCTCGGCAGCGGGGCGCAGCAGGCGGCGCCGGGCAATGACGCGCGGCTCACTGGCCCGCGCCCGCCGACCGCGCACGCGAGCACGCATCAGCCGGGCGGCAGCGACCCGATGCAGGTCGACGCGCCCGCCGCGACGGGCTCGCTGCGCACGCTGGGCCCGGGCGCGCAGCAGGCGGCGCCGGGCAATGACGCGCGACTGAGCGACGCGCGCCCGCCGCAGGCGCACGCAGGCACGCACAGCGTCAACGGCAGCGACCCCGTCAACGTCACGCTGCTCGGCGGCTTCGCCGGAGACGGATCGTACTGCCTGCGCGGTGACAGAACGTTCGCGCCGCTCAACGACCCGAAGCTGGCGCGTCGCGATGCGAGCAACACGTTCACGACCGGGCAGCCGTCGCTGCGCCTAGTCGATACAGGCGGCACCGTCGATGCGCGCGCGTTTGAAATGCTCATCGCAGGCGGAAATTCGTTCTACCTGCGCCCGTGCAACGATGCAGGCACTGGCGGATTCGGCCCGGCCATGATCATGAGCCGGAACGGTGACGTGAATTTCGGCAGCGCCGTCGGGTCGCCGGGCGGGTACTACGAGCGCAATCGCGGCACGCGCATGGGCGATTGGCAGGATGCGCCGTACAACGCGGGCTGGTGGAGCGCCGACGCGAGCAGCATCAGCGTCAACTCGTTCTGGTCGCACGGCTACATGCTGATCGGGCAGACGCTCTTCTATACCGTGCACTGCAACGCGACCCTCAGCGCGCCGTCACAGATCATTCGCATCATCATGCCGAATGGCTGGTCGACCCTGCGGCAGACGAGCGGCGCGTTCAATTTCTCCAGTCAATTCGGATGGGAAGCCGGGCTCTGCTACGCGAACAGCGGCGCGAACACCGTGATCCTGATGCGCGCGATTCCGCAGCAGGGCGTGAACGGGCAGATCGGCACGTTCGCGGCGGGCACGCTGCTGATCTATTTCACGATCGCCGTGCCCGTCAACGCCTGAAGGATTATCGACATGGGCAACTGGACAATCGTCACGACTGACGCGCAAGACGACGCGATCGCCTGGGCGCACGCGCAATCGCAGAAGCCGCCCGCGCCGCCGATGCCGCCGACCGTGCCGCCTGCGACGACGGTCGACGAATTCATGCAAGCGCAAACGATCGCGCTCACGGTCGAGCCGATGGTGATGCGGCACGAGTCGGCGATGCTGACCGAAGACATCGCCGCGATCAATTCGGTGCCCGAAGAAAACAAGGCGGCGTTTCGCGCTGACATGGAAGCATCGATTCAGGAGCACGGCGGCAGCGTGCCCGCATCGACGCTGAGCTATCTCTGGAGCGCGAACACCGCCGCGCCGCCGCGCAATCTGTCGATCGAGATCGATCAGCCCGAAGCGAAGTGGGATCAGCTCACGAAGCTCACCTTCTACGATCTCGACGCGGGCAGCGTCGATCGCGCGGCGATGCTGCTGGCGGTCGCGGTGAACACGATCATTCGGCTTGAGGACGCCGCGAACCCAGCGAATTTCGTGATGGCGCTCGTGACGGCAGCGCCGATCGATCGCGCGAATAATTTCGTCGAATTTCCGGCGCGCTTCAATTCGAAAGGCGGCAGCTTCGCGGCGCTCGACGCGCAGCCGCTGACGGTGACGTTCTCGTAAGGGTGCGCGATGGCGATTACCTTCGATCCGATTCCGCGTCTCGGCGATCGCGTGATGGAAGTCACGACGACGCAGGGTACGGGCCCGTACGTGCTCGGCGGCGCGCTGCCGGGCTATCAGCGCTTCGCCGCCGACGGTATCGTCAGCGTGCAAACCTACTACTGCGCGTTCGCCGTCGATTCGAACGGCGTGCCGACCGGCGCGTGGGAGCTCGGGCGCGGCACGGTCGACGCAGGCGGCACGACGCTCACGCGCGACACCATCACGAAAACGAGCAACGGGCGCGACGGGAATCCGATCGACTGGCTGCCGGGCACGCGGCGCATCATGGCGGTGCTGCCCGTCGAGGCGATCGAGCGCATCCCGGGCACGCAAAGCAGCATCGGCTTCGACCCGACCGACTTCAGCGCCAATCAGGGGAGCTGGACGGTGACGAGCGAAGCCGTGCTCTATAACCGCATCAACGTCAGCGACGGCGTGACTGCGTGGCAAATCTATCTGTCGTGGTTTGGCAGCGCAGGATCGAACGTCGTCGCGGGCGCGCCGACGCAGCTCAAGATTCGGCTCGCGAGCAACGGCGGGCGCTACTACGGGCCCGCGTCAGCCCTGAGCTACTCAACGGTGCCCGGCTTGTATGTCGCCTTCAACGGCGACGGCTGGGCCTATCTCGTGAAGGCTGACGGCAGCGCGTTCGCCGACGGGCCCGTCGGCTTCTTCGGCGTCGTGATGATTTTCTGATGATCAGCGGCTACCCGATCAGCGGCGCGCCGATCAGCGGCAGCGGGCTTTCGTCGCTGCCGGTCGAGTACCGCTACGTCGGCGACGCGGCGGCGCTGACCTGGGTGCATCTGTTCGACGCCGCGAATCACGAGCACATCTGGTCGAAGGTCGCGCTGCCCGACGCCGCCGACTATTACGGCGGCTTTAAGGATGGGTCGATTCTCGAATGGGGTGCGATTCAGCGCGCGCTCAGTGACTATCGCGGGCAGTACGAAGGCGCGACGTTTACCTGGGTGCGCAGTGACATCGATCGCGAGCTGCGCACGCTGCTCGCGTCACCGTCGACGCGCGCGCTCACCGGGCGCTCGTGCATCCTGCGCAGCATCGCCGGGCTCGCGCGGCTGCAGAAGAAGACCCCGCGCACGCTCGCGCGCGGCATCGTGCGCGACGTCGCGCCGGTCGCGTCGCTGCGCTTCCGGTTCAGCGCGCAAGACTATTTCAGCGCGAAATTCCAGATCGGGTCGAGCGACGTGCAGATTCCGCGACGCACGATCAGCCGCGTCGATTTCCCGACCTGCCCGACCGACGCGATCGGTAAGCCCGTGCCCATCATCTACGGCGTGCTCAGCGATTCGGGCTTCACGACGATCGCGGCGCCGGTCATCACCGGCAATCCGGCGCAGGGCTTCTTCTTCGACGGGCCGTATCCAAGCGCGGGCTTCGGGCCGCTCACATCCGACGCCGCGCCGCCCGGCGTGCCGACGCTGCAGCTCGTCGCGGGCGGGGCAGTCTCGGCAGACGTGAATGACGCGACGTACGGCGTCATCGTCACCGCCGTCGACGCGAGCGGGCGCGAAACCGATTCGGCGCCGTACTACACGAACACCCCGGGCGGCGGCGCACGCGGGCAATTCGCGCCGATCGTGCCGACGGTGCAAGTCGACGGCACGCAGACGATTCGCGCGAGCTGGGCGGCTGCCGCGAACGCCGCCCGGTATCGCTGCTATCTCGCCTTCTACTACTACGGCGCCCGATGGGTGCAGATGATCGAAACGACGGCGCTGACGTGCGACTTCACCGCCAGCCCGAGCTCGGCGATTCCGCCCGACGGCACGAACATCACACCCGGCGCGCAGCCGCCGACTTTCGGGCAGTTCTGGATGTACGCCGTCGTCGGCGTCGACAGCGACGGCAATGAAAGCGCGCGCAGCGCCGAGGTCTTCGGCTACTCGTCGCCGTATCGCCGCCCGATTCGCATCGAATGGCAGCCGGTCACGGGCGCGGTGAACGGGTATCACGTCTATCGCCGCAGCGCGGGCGGCGACTACGACCGGCTCTGGACGGTCGCCGCAGGCACGACGTTCTTCGATGACGATCTGCTCGACACGGGCGTCACGATGGTCACGGGCCGACCCGTCGCGAAGGGCGTCGTGCCGACGACGTACGTCGGCGAGATGCCTGACGTCACCGGCACGCCCTGGTCGGCATTCTTGATCTGCGGGCACGCGCTCGGCTACATCGGCGAGTGGTACGTCGGCGGGCGACAGGTCGATCCGTCGAGCGCAGGCGTGAGCTGGTGCGTGCCGGGGAAGCCGGGCTTCTCGACCTACTTTCCCAACACGGGCGCGACGTCGCAGTATCGCGACATCAACGGCAGGCGGTACACGCTGCTCTACGTGCGCGGGCCCGACGCGGCAGCCGCGATCGCGGGCACGGCGCCGATCACCCTAAATTGTTTCGGCATCGACGCCTGGGGCGATTCGAGCGGGCCGAACATCGCGTCGCTCGCGCAGCAGTACCTGCACGCGCTGCAGAATTGGCTGCTCGGCGATTATCAGAGCGGCGGCTGGCTGCCGTCGCCGCCGATGCCCGACGATGCGCGCGTCACGCAGATCGACGACGAGAGTTTTCAGAAACTCGATGCGCTCTTTCAGGCGCGGCTCAGCGGCGGCTACCCGGGCAACTTCATGATCGGCGCGCGCGGCGAGCGGCTCTCGATGCGCGACGTGATGACCCGCTTTCATCTCTGCGGCATCGACGCGGGCTTCAATAGCAAGACGCAGTTTTTCGTGACGGCGCCCGACCCGAACGTCGATTTGTCGCAGGCGCGCGTCTTCACGCAGGCGCACGAGATCCATGCCGAGTCGCTCTCGATCGTCGATGACAATTCGCAATGGTTCAATGTGCACCCGTACGACTACCGGCGCGACTACAGCGAGAACGCGGCGACGGAATGGGAGCTGACCGGCGAAGCGCGTGATGCGCAGCTCATTGCCGACTACGGCGGCGAAGAGCGCATCGCCGCGCGCGTGCAGCTTCATATGGTGCGCTCGCTCGCCGTCGCCGAAGACATCATGAGCTGGCGGCTGCGGCTGATGGGTGAGCCGCCGCGTCTGGTCACGTTCGACGTGAGTCTCGACGCGCTCGACATCGAGCCCGGCGAGATTGTGCGCGTCACGCATCTCGACGGCATCGGCGCGCAGGGCTGGCAGCAGAACCCCGTGCGCGTGACCCGGCACGAGTACGACGTCGAGCGCTTGAAGGTGCGGCTCGAAGCGTACGACGCGAATCGGGTGCTCGCGGCCCGGCGCTGAGTTTCCCTTTTAGAAACGGGCAGCGGGCGCGAGATCGTGCGAGGCTCAGAGCCCGATGTCAGTGCCGTACGTCGTGACGGCGATCGCGCTCGTCGCCGTGATTGTCGGCATCGTGCGCGAACGGCTGCTCTTCGCGCTGCTCTGCGCGCTCGTCGCGCTCGCGGCGCTGCTCGGGGTGCGGTGAAGGGGCTCGTCGAGAAGCTGCGTGCGATGCTCGTGCCGCCGACCCCGCCGCCGCGCTGCTTCGCGTGCACACAAGACGTCATTCCGCTCGAATCGCTCGGCGGCGGTCGCTGGCTCTGTAGCGTCTGCTCGAAGGATTTCAGCGCCGAGCGGCTCGCTGACGATACGTGGCTCTATGACCTGACCCCGCTGCGGCATCTGCCGCCGCACCGCTGACCCCAGAAAGGATCGACCCTATGACCCGCAGACTACTCGCCGCGATCGGGCTCGTGCTCGCGATCGCGTGCCGTGATACGAACATCATCATTCCGCAGCCGACGCAGCCGACCCCGACGCAGCCGATCGCGACGCCCGTGCCGACGAATCCGACGACACCGACGACGCCGACGACCGGCACGCCGACGACGCACCGCTTCGAGTTTCGCGTGAACGGCAATGCGTCGAGCGCGCGCATCGTCTACTCGACGCCGCCCGATGGCTCGCTGCAGGTCGTGACGGCGCTGCCGTACGCGATCTCTGGCAGCTCGGGCGCGACGTCGATTTTCCTGTCGCTCGATGTCACGCCGCTCGCCTTCGCGCCGTCGGTGCTCTATCCCTTCGTCGCCGTGCAGATCGTCGTCGATGGCGTGACGTTTCGGCAGGCGACGCTCGCCGACTTCGGCGCCTATCCGATCAGCGTCAGCGGCACATGGCGCGCGGCTGATGCGACGGCGGGCGCATTGAAGACCATCGCGAGCCGCTAAAAATGAGAACCGGCGCAGCCGTGTCAGCGGCTGCGCCGGGTGTGTTGAGAAGAGACGGCTCCGAGCCGCTTAGCCTAGCACGCCCGAGCGACGGCGCGGGCGCTTGAATTGAAAGAGCTCCCACATCGCGGGGTGCATCCGGCGCGCGCCGCTCTCCCAATCTTGCCAGCCGCGCAGCGTGCAGTAGATCAGCGCCGCCGCTTCGGTCTGCGACAGGCCCGATGCCTCACGGTCGCGTCGAATCGACGCGGGCGCAGGGCTCGGCGCGAGCTCGCTGCGCCGTCGGTTTCGATTCGGATGATTCGTCATCGCGCCCCGCCGTTCTGCGCAGCCGCGCGCGCGATGAGCTCACGACACTCGGCGCAGTCGCACGGCTCAGCGCCGCGCAGCGTCTCGTATGCGGCGCGCTTCGTGTCTTCGACGATGCCGTGCGTGCCCGGGTCGAAGCCGTTCTGATACCCGGGCTTGAGGTAGATCCAGAAGCCGTCGCTGTCACGGTACTGCTCAGCGATGAGCTCGCGATTCGTCTTCGAGCGGCGCCGGATCATCGGGCACCGCCGTTCGACGGAATCGAGACCGGCACGACGCGCCCGTCGGCGCGCCGCACGGGGCAGCAGGTCGACAGGAATTTCGCGCGCTCGAAGCCGACCCACTTGCCCTGCCAGTCGAGCCCGCGCGAGGCGAGCTCGATGCGCGCAATGCGATTCAGGTCGAGCTCGCCGCGCGCCGCCGCCGCGAGCAGGTCGGTCTGCACGAGCTGCATCTGCCCGACGGCGCGCTCGGCGCGTGTCCAGGCGGCTTCGCTCTGCGGCATCGGGTCGCGCACGAGCTGCTGGTCGAGCTCGTCGACCGGCGTCGGCTCGGGCTCGTCGAGCTCGGCGGCACGCTGCGCTCGACGCGCAGCAGTGATGGCGAGCGCCTTGCCAGTGCCGTTGCAGTACCGGCACGGCGCGGGGCTCGGCTCGGTCGCGAGATACCCGGCGCCGCCGCAGACGCGGCAGTCAACCGCGTCGACGCGCGCGGGCACGCCGTCTGCGTCGCCCATGTCGCCCGCGTCGGGCTTCGATGGGTCGTGTTTCGCGACGCGCGCGCGCAGGCACGCCGCACAGACGGCGGCGCAGTTCGCGCCGTCATTCGCGACGTAGTCGCGGCACTCGTCGCACGTCGGCTTCCCGCAGTCGGCGCAGTAGTCGAGCGGGTGCGCCGCGTCGGGGTGCGTCGAGCAGTCGTGCGAGCACGCGCAGAAGGCGTGCAGATGCCCCTGTGCGTCGGTGTAGGGCGCGAACGCATCGGC
>Ga0066903_100001483_pt1 | contig 17189 bp, 10 predicted proteins | sample PanSoiMetaGPlot1_FD_67491 | JGI IMG/M metagenome (GOLD analysis project Ga0066903, IMG submission 67491) | Tropical forest soil microbial communities from Panama analyzed to predict greenhouse gas emissions - Panama Soil - Plot 1 (version 2) | ecosystem: Environmental > Terrestrial > Soil >... | reverse complement strand
CCTCAACAGCACGATCCACCGCAAAACCTTTGGCGATCCCTCCGAGATCGACAATCACTGACCGGCGGAAGCGAATATTGCATTCATCGTCGAGAACTACGTCCTTCCAGTTTCCGCGAGGTCCAAACCGTTTATCAGATCCCGGGAGATATCCCCAGTTCACCAGTTGTCGGCCAATCGTAATGTCGAAAATGCCATCGCTCTTAGATGAAAACTCCTGGGCGCATTTCAAAACACGACATGTCCACGGATCCACTTTGACCGGTTCATGCAAGGCGTCGCGATTCATTCGCGCAACGTCACTGGTAACATCGTGAAAGCTCATCAGCCGCTGCACTTTTTCGATCGCGGCAAAGGCGCAATCGATATCGTCAGACGATCCCTGGCACGCAACGTCGACGAATGTGCCGAGTAATGGACGGCAGCGACGAACTTCAATGCTTGAGCGCAATCTCATAAAATGCCAACAGGCGTTTCACACCGTCAGTGATGTGCCGGCAACTCAAGGTTGCTCCGCTGATGTTTTTGATGTCGCTATCGAGTTTGAGTGACGACCTGCTGGTTTTTCCGACAAACTGAGCACGCCACTTTTGATCTCGAATCTGACCACCGTAGGTTTCACGGTAGTCCATGATTTCAATCTGCTTGACCGATCCATCCGAGTTCAAGCCGACCGCATATGTAATGAATTCATGTTTCCCGACTACTTCGTCAACAATGAACCACCCGCCGGCTCCAATTCGCCAGACGTGTTGCTCATCTTTCAACACGCGGACACCGCTTGCCTGTTCGATGGCCTTGCGTTGCGCCACGGTCAGCTTAACAGGCGTGGCTGTAAAAGATTTTCCGGGAAAAATTGCCCTTTGGGCCTGATCAACGCTGAGGTATTGAACGGCAAAAGCCGAGGGCGCGACAATTGCAGAGCTTGGAAGCGCTACGAAAACCAATTCGGATCTCATCTAGAAAAACAGCGTTAATTGACACCGGACTTCCACCGCCTCGATTTCTAACATCGACTTAAACCACGTGCTGCCGGAGCGTTGCTATTTTTTGATGTCGGATTGCGATAAACTCAAAAATTGAACCCTATACGGACCCGCACGTAATATTTTTCATGTTCATCGCCAAAGATGTAACCGTCGTGAGCGGCAAACTCCGTGTTATCCTGACTAAATGCCTGACCGATTGGTAACTGATGAAGGAATCCGAGCGTGGCCCACCAGCGTTCGCCGCCGTAGTGAATCGTCGGTCCGATAAAGTAAGCTGAATGCTCATGGACAGTGGCGTCGGCAAATTCGTGATGATTCCAAAATTCCAAACCTCCCGACCAATTGCGCATAAAGCGGTAAGAGAGTCCGGTGAACCATTCGAACATGCCGTCGCGCCCATAACTACCGTCAGCCTCCTTTTCGTATTCCAGTTCGTAATTGACGTTTAGAGCCCAAACCAGGCGGTCTTCGAACCAGTTCTTTTGCAACAGAATTTTCCATTCCAACTCCGTTTCCTGATCGCCAACCGCCGGCTCGAAATAAAGCGCGAGACCAATCGGATCCTTGTATGGACTTAGGAGACGATAAATGGCTTCGAAAGAGACTGATTCGAAGTGATAGCTGTCGAACGGTGTGGATGGATCGTGGCCGGCGTGGACATCCTCGCCGCCGGTTTCGTAAACACCGGGCAGGCGTTTTTTTGGGTGCGCCGGATCTGCCACCGGGAAGTCGTCGTTCCCATCGACATAATGGTGGTTGAGGTAAAGCGCAATCTGAAGGTTGTCTGTTAATCCGTACTCGAGCTCTTCGCGAAAATCGAAGACGTTGTAGGTGCCGTGCTCTTTTTCCCAGCGCGCGGTCATCCATTGCTCAAATTCCCAGCGACCTTTAGGAAGTAAATCAGTGGTGTAAGTCCAGGCAAAGATTGCTTCGTCGGCGCGGGCAATGGACAGACAGAATGAAATTACTGCGATTAATGTGATCCTGATCTTCATCGCCGGCATTTCTAGCAACAAGCGATGAGTTCTGCTGCCGGAGGGTTGCCAATTTTTGACGCCGGATTGCAGCGCAATTCGGGGCGTGTCGCAGCAACGGGCCGCTAACTGGAATTTCGCGAGTCTTTCTCGACGTATCTAGCGAGGACCCAGCAGAGATCAGAAAGGCGATTCAGGTAACGCAAAATCTCAGTGTTGAATTCTGCGTCGCTTGTACTCAATGCAGCAATGTGTCGCTCGGCGCGACGGCACGTTGTGCGAGCAAAATCGAGAGCCGCAGAAACCCGTGTTTGCCCGGGAATCACCCAGTCCTTGGGATAAAGCGATTTGTCTCTCTCAAGATCGTTAATGACCGCTGTGAGGCGGTCGACCATCGCCGACGTGGTGACGTGAAAGCCATCTTTTGCAAAACGCTCCCTGTCGCTCGGTGCGGTTGCCAGTTCTCCCATAACGACGATCAACTCTTTTTGTGCGGCTAAGATTTCGTCAGAAATGAATTTGTTCCTCGCAATCGATCGAGCCAAACCAAGCGCAGCAGTCAACTCATCGATACAGCCGTAAGCATCGACGCGTGTATCGCCCTTCGACACGCGATGGCCGTACATCAGGGATGTTTCGCCTTTATCGCCTGTTTTGGTGACGATCGACATTAGGCAAATTCTACGGCGTTTGATTCGCTCGCGCCAGCTCGCTCACCCTTCCGGGCTTCCCGCCTATGTTGTTGGGCGCCGGCCGACTCCATTCTGTGAAACGCCAACTTCACTTAGGCGTTCGACGCAGAAAGCCTCGTGCTGGCCAGTCTAGTTTACCCGATGGCCGGCTGCGGCTCGGCTTCTTCGATGACGGGCGCACCAATCGGCTCACCCTTTTCGACCAGCTTAATCTCGCGATGCTCGGGGAAACCAGTGCCCGCAGGAATCAAGTGACCCATGATCACGTTTTCCTTGAAGCCACGCAGTTTGTCCACCTTGCCCAGTGTAGCCGCCTCCGTGAGAACACGAGTCGTGTCCTGGAACGAAGCAGCCGAAATAAAGCTGTCCGTTTCGAGCGAAGCCTTTGTGATGCCAAGCAAGACGGGAACGGCTTCTGCCGGTTTGCCGCCTTTCTCAACCACCTTCTTGTTTTCCTCCTCGAAATCGAGCTTATCGACCTGATCTCCCCACAGCAGCGATGTATCACCAGGGTCCGTAATCTTCACCTTGCGCAACATCTGGCGCACGATGATTTCGATATGTTTGTCGTTGATCTCGACGCCCTGCAGCCGATAGACCTCCTGCACTTCATTGACCAGGTGCTCTTGTAAATCCTGCGGTCCGCAGACTTCTAGGATCTCGTGAGGCACGACTGGGCCTTCAGTAAGTTGCTGACCCTTCTTTACGAAGTCGCCCTTAAACACGATGATGTGTTTGGTAAGCGGGATCAGATGTTCTTCCTCGGCTCCAGTGTCTGGATCCTTCAAAATCAAGCGGCGCTTCCCGCGGACGGTACCGCCCATTTCGACAACGCCGTCAATCTTGGCAATCTCAGCCGCATCCTTCGGACGGCGCGCTTCGAATAGTTCGGCTACGCGCGGCAAACCTCCAGTGATATCCTTGGTTTTTGCAACCTTACGCGGTGTCTTTGCCAGCAACGCGCCGGCGCGAACCTTCTGGCCCTCTTCCACGATAACGTGTGCGCCGGCGGGAATCGAATAGCTCGCAAGCACTTCCTTCTTGTCATCCACGATGACGATCTGCGGGTGCAAATCCTCCTTGTGCTCAATGATGACGGTGCCCATCAGACCGGTGGCCTCATCCACGTCGCGTTTAATCGTGACACCCGCTATCATGTCGCGGAATTCGATCTTGCCACTCTTGTCGGTAAGAATTGGCACGTTGTAGGGGTCCCATTGAACAAACGTCTCGCCCTTCTTAGCCTCCGCTCCATCGCCTTTGGAGATCATCGAACCGATTACCACGTTGTAGCGTTCAAGTTCGCGGCCCTCTGCATTATGCACACTGATCGAGCCGTTCTTATTCAACGCGATCCAACTGCCGTCGAGCGCTTGGACGGTCCGCAGGTCGTTGAAGCGCACCGTCCCGTCGTTCTTCGCCTTGATGATTGGTTGCTTGAATGTCTGGCTGGCAGTACCGCCGATGTGGAATGTCCGCATCGTCAATTGTGTTCCCGGCTCACCAATGGATTGAGCAGCAATAATGCCGACTGCTTCGCCGAGCTTAACGAACTGGCCCGTAGCCAGATTACGTCCGTAACACATCGCACACACGCCCCGACCACACTCGCAGGTAAGGACCGACCGAATCTTCAAGCTCTCCACCCCAACACGCTGAAGCTCCGCGGCGATCTTTTCATCAATCAATTGATTCGCTTTGACGATCTTTTTCTTCTTATCGACCGGATCAGCTATCGTTTCGCAGCTTACACGTCCGATAATGCGCTGGCCGAGATCGACCACCTCTTCGTCGCCCTCATAAATCGAGCGCACCACAATGCCGTTTACGGTGCCGCAATCCTCTTCGTTGATGATCACGTCCTGCGCGGCATCGACCAGCTTGCGCGTTAGATATCCTGAGTCGGCAGTCTTGAGCGCCGTGTCAGCAAGACCTTTGCGAGCACCGTGAGTAGAAATGAAATACTCGAGCACGCTCAGCCCTTCGCGGAAGTTCGACGTAATCGGCCGCTCAATAATTTCGCCGGAAGGTTTGGCCATCAAACCGCGCATGCCTGCCAGCTGACGAACCTGCTGACGATTACCACGTGAACCGGAGTCGACCATCAAGAAAACAGGATTCAACTCCTTGCGGCCGTCGTTATGTTCCAGGGTGCGGAACATCGCACTGGAGATTTCGTCACCCGCATGTGTCCAAATGTCGATGATCTTGTTGTACCGCTCGCCGTCCGTGATGATGCCCTTGCGATATTGCTGCTCAACTTGTCGAATCTGTTTGTAAGCATTTTCGAGCTCAGTCTCCTTCTCTTTCGGAATGATCATGTCTGAAATTCCAATGGAGATGCCTGCTTTCGTAGCCTCGGCAAAACCGAGCTCCTTTAATTTGTCCAGGGTCGCAACCGTTTCCGCCGGCCCTGCGATCTGATAACAGCGCCAGATAATGTCGCTAAGTTGCTTTTTGCCCGCGGGTCTGTTGAAAAATCCGAGCTGCTTGGGCCAAATCTCATTGAAAATGACGCGGCCTGCGGTGGTTTCAACCGTTCTGGCTTCTGCGTTACCGTAAATTGTTTGCTTACTGAAATCGGGGTTTTTAAGCCGGATGCGGTCGTGCGTGTGAATACTTCCTTCCGCCATCGCAAATTCTACTTCGGTTGCATCGCCGAAGAGTGGGAGCCTATGGCCATCTTTACTGACGCCGCGTGGGTTTTGGGTAAGGTAGTAACACCCGAGCGTGATGTCTTGAGAAGGCGTTGTAATGGGCTTGCCGCTGGAAGGAGAAAAAATGTTATTGGGTGCGAGCATCAGCATCCGCGCTTCCATCTGGGCCTCTACCGACAGCGGCACGTGCACGGCCATCTGGTCCCCGTCAAAGTCCGCGTTATAAGCGGTGCAAACCAGCGGGTGAATGCGAATGGCTTCACCCTCGATCAATTGCGGTTCAAAAGCCTGAATGGACAATCGGTGCAAAGTGGGCGCGCGGTTGAGCAGAACCGGATGCCCTTTGGTCACTTCTTCCAGAATATCCCAAACCTCCGGTGTCTGACGCTCGATCATCTTTTTCGCGCTGCGCACCGTGTGCACGTAGCCGAGATCCTTCAGCCGGCGGATGATGAACGGCTCGAATAACACAAGCGCCATCTTCTTCGGCAATCCGCACTGATGGAGCTTCAGCTCGGGACCAATCACGATCACAGAACGGCCTGAATAATCCACGCGTTTGCCAAGCAGATTCTGACGGAAACGGCCACCTTTGCCCTTCAACATGTCGCTCAAGGACTTGAGAGGCCGATTGCCGGCGCCGGTTACGGCGCGGCCATGTCTTCCATTATCGAACAGAGCGTCCACCGCTTCCTGCAACATTCGCTTTTCATTGCGAATGATGACGTCCGGCGTTTTGAGCATGAGCAGGTTTTTCAACCGGTTGTTACGATTAATAACCCGGCGATAAAGATCGTTCAGGTCCGAAGTCGCAAAACGTCCGCCTTCGAGCGGAACCAGAGGTCGTAGATCCGGCGGAATAACGGGTAAAACATTGAGAATCATCCACTCAGGGCGCGCATGCGAATTTTGGAAGCCTTGGATCAGCTTGAGCCGCTTCGCCAGTTTCTTGCGAATCTGCTTGCTCTTCGTCGCCGCCATTGCCTTCTCAAGCTCCTTGTTGAGTTTGTTGAGATCGATTTCGGCCAGAAGTTTTCTGATTGCTTCGGCGCCCATGCCGGCAATGAAATCTTCTCCATACTGTTCCTGCGCCTCGCGATATTCGACTTCGTTTAGAAGTTGCGTCTTCTGTAACGGCGTTTTGCCGGGATCGATGACAATGTAATCCTCGTAATAGATAACACGCTCAAGTTGTCGTGCGCTCATGTCGAGCATGAGCCCGATACGGGACGGCATGCATTTATAAAACCAGATGTGTGAGACCGGCACTGCCAATTCGATGTGCCCCATCCGCTCGCGACGGACGCGAGCCAGCGTAACTTCTACGCCGCATCGGTCGCAAATAACGCCCTTATGCTTGATGCGTTTATATTTTCCGCATGAACACTCCCAATCTCGTGTCGGACCAAAAATGCGTTCACAGAAAAGTCCACCCTTTTCTGGTTTAAAGGTGCGATAATTGATTGTCTCTGGATTCTTGACTTCGCCTTTGCTCCAGGAGCGCATCGTGTCACTCGACGCCACGCCAATCGCAACTTGATCAAAACCCACGGGGCGCTCTTCGCCCACTAACTCACGCCAGGAATGTTCGTTCATGTTTTTCCAAGTAATTTAGAATTCAAAAATTATGCGACGCTCTCCAGAAAAGTAGGCGCCTGACCGCCCACCTTCACGTCGAGGCCCAGGCTCTGCATTTCTTTGATGAGAACGTTGAAAGATTCCGGTGTACCCGCTTCAAGCGAGTTATCGCCCTTGACGATCGACTCATAAATCCGCGTGCGCCCTTGCACGTCATCGGACTTAACGGTGAGCAGTTCCTGCAAAGTGTAGGCAGCTCCATACGCTTCCAACGCCCACACTTCCATTTCACCAAAACGTTGCCCGCCGTATTGCGCCTTGCCGCCGAGCGGCTGTTGAGTAACAAGCGAATACGGTCCTACGGCGCGGGCATGAATCTTGTCCGCAACTAAGTGGCCGAGTTTCATCATATAGATGTAGCCAACCACCACTTCTTGATCGAAAGGATCGCCAGTACGTCCATCGAAAAGCCGCGCCTTCCCACTTTCTTGCACCCAGGTGAACGCTTCCTTCTTCCGGGCGTCATGCAAATATTCGCGAATCTGCTTTTCCTTGATTCCATCGAACACGGGAGTCGCAACTTTGAATCCCAGCGCCTTCGCGGCAACACCCAAGTGTGTTTCCAAAACTTGTCCAACGTTCATGCGGCTTGGCACCCCCAAAGGGTTAAGCACAATTTCAACCGGCGTGCCGTCCGCCAGGAACGGCATGTCTTCTTCAGGCACGATACGGGCAACAACGCCCTTATTTCCGTGCCGCCCCGCCATCTTATCGCCCACGCTCAGTTTGCGCTTGCTTGCGATGTAAACCTTTACCTGCTTGATGATTCCTGGGTCTATATCGTCACCGCTTTCGACCCGATCCATCGCCCGATCGCGTTCCAGCTCCAGTTCCGCGAACTTGTGCTCATAGGCACCAATGATTTCGCGGATTTTATTGCGGATCGGGCTGGGATCGATCTCGATGTGATCATACGCTGTTGCCAGCTTTCGCAAAAGCGTTTTGGTGATCTTGCGATTGGCAGGGATAATAATTTCACCGTTTTTGGCGTTTACCACATCAAGGGGAACCTTTTCACCGAGAAGGACATTCGAAAGCGAATCCGTCAATTGTTCGATCAGCGCCTCTTTCTTGCGTTTATGCTCTTCGCTGATGGTCTTAAGCTGGCGTCTGGTTTCCGCCGGAGTGAGTTTTTCGCGTGAAACCTCGCGGCGGGATGAGACCTTTACGTCCATCACAATCCCATAAGTACCTGAGGGAACCGTGAGCGATGTGTCTTTCACATCGGCTGCTTTCTCGCCAAAGATGGCACGCAGCAGTCGCTCTTCGGGCGCCAATTCGGTTTCGCTCTTCGGAGTGATCTTCCCAACCAGAATATCGCCAGGCTTCACCTCCGCGCCCACCCGCACAACTCCATCAGGTCCCAGATTGCGCAGGGCTTCTTCGCTAACGTTGGGAATGTCGCGTGTAATTTCTTCCGGTCCGAGTTTGGTATCCCTCGCGCCAATCTCAAATTCATCGATGTGGATGGACGTATAAATATCTTCCTTGACCACTTTCTCGGAGATCATGATCGCATCTTCGAAGTTGTAACCGTTCCAAGGCATGAACGCGACGAGCACATTGCGCCCCAGAGCCAGCTCGCCGTGATCGGTGTTTGGACCGTCGGCAATAACTTGACCGCGTTTCACGTGCTGGCCTTTGCGCACAATCGGTTTCTGGTTCACGCACGTACCCGCATTCGAGCGCATGAATTTACGGAGTTCATACACGTGAATTCCAGCCTCCGGATCGGTCTTCAGCTTCTTCTTGCTCTCGGGAACATGACCATCCTTCGTGACAACGATTTGGTCTGCCGTCACCGAAGCGACTTTGCCGCTATCGGCTGCAAGAACGACCGCATGCGAATCTCGCGCCACTTTCTCTTCCAAGCCCGTACCGACGAGGGGAGTCTCGGAAACCACCAAAGGAACCCCCTGTCGTTGCATGTTCGAGCCCATCAGCGCCCGGTTTGCGTCATCGTGTTCGAGGAATGGAATAAGACCCGCCGCCACTGAAACAAGCTGTTTCGGCGAGACGTCCATGTAATTGACCTTGGAAGGATCAACTTCGAGAAAGTCGCCACGGTAGCGCACTGACACTTTTTCTCCTGTGAAGTGTCCGCGTCCGTCGATGGGCGCATTGGCTTGCGCAACGAGAAAATTTTCCTCGCGATCCGCAGTAAGATATTCGATCTCATCGGTCACGCGGCCCTTCTCCACTTTGCGATACGGCGTCTCGATAAAACCAAATTCGTTGATTCGCGCAAAAGTGCTCATCGAGCTAATCAGGCCGATGTTCGGGCCTTCCGGCGTTTCAATCGGACAAATGCGACCGTAATGAGATGGATGAACGTCGCGAACCTCGAACCCCGCGCGCTCTCGGCTGAGACCACCCGGACCGAGAGCTGACAAGCGTCGTTTGTGTGTTAACTCTGCCAGCGGATTGGTTTGATCCATGAACTGCGAAAGCTGTGAACGACCAAAGAAATCGCGGATAACCGCGCTGAGCGCCTTGGGATTGATCAACTTCTGAGGCGTCATGCCGTCGACATTGATGTCGAACAGAGTCATGCGCTCCTTGACCAGACGCTCCGTGCGAGCGAGACCAACACGGCACTGGTTGGCCAGTAATTCACCAACTGTGCGCACACGACGGCTCCCTAGGTGATCAATATCATCCAGCGTCCCCTCACCCCGTCGCAGGTTGATCAGATATTTGATTGCAGCGATGAAATCTTTGTCGGTTAGAATCCGCTCAATTGAATCCACGTTGATTCCGAGTTTCTGATTAATCTTATATCGGCCAACACGTCCGAGGTCGTATTTCTTTGGATCAAAAAAGAGTCTTTTGAGCAAAGCACGCGCATTGGCCACAGTCGGCGGATCGCCAGGGCGAAGACGCCGATAAATGTCTTTGAGCGCTTCTTCCTGGTCGTGGGCAGGATCTTTTCGAAGGGCCTTCACGATTGTGTCGTCGTTAGAGATGTCGATGACTTTCACCTCGTGGATCTTGAGCGCCATGATCTGGCGGACTGTTGCCAACGTGAGCGGTTCAAATGCACGCGCCACCGTCACATCCCCGTCGCGGATCTCCGCAGTTAGGACTTTGGTTGCTAGCTTCTCTTCATCGAGTTTGTCGCTCAGTTTGAGGGTCTCGATATTGTAAAACAGTTTGATGACGTCCTCATCGGAGCCGTAGCCGAGTGCGCGCAAAAAGGTAGTGGCAAGAAATTTCCGACGTCGCTTGCGTCGATCGAGATAAATGTAAAGGAGGTCAGCCGTATCAAATTGGACCTCGATCCAGGACCCGCGATCGGGAATAATCCGGAAACTGTAGAGTACCTTACCGTTCACGTGGACGGTCGATTCGAAGGCGATTCCCGGGGACCGGTGCAATTGGCTGACAACAACACGCTCCGCGCCATTAATGACGAACGTTCCTTGCGGTGTCATAAGCGGGATCTCACCCATGTAAACTTTCTCTTCCTTTGTGCCTTTTTCTTCGCGCAATTGGAACGTCACATGCAACGGCGCGCTGTAGGTCTGCCCTTCCCGCTGAGCCTCCAACGCGCTTAATTTGGGCTCTCCGATTTCATAGTGACTGAAGTCGAGCACCGCTTTTTCGTCATAGCTCTCAATGGGGAAAACCTCTTTAAAGACAGCCTGGAGCCCCTGATTTTTCCGCTTTGAAAACGGGACGTCTTTCTGAAGAAAATCGACGTACGAATTGGCCTGAACCTCAATTAGATTCGGCGGTTCGATCCCTTCCCTGATACTTCCAAAGTAAATACGTTCCGACATAGTTACTAGCCAAGAGTTAACCTCGCTACGCCCACGCCAAAAATCGTGAGCGAAACGGGCAAGATTTTTACAAGCTCAGCAACGAGCGAAAGGCACAAAAAAGCGTCCAAAACAGCGGACTGTCAAATCGACCACCGTTTTGCTGCCCTTCTTGTGCTTTACCGTTGAGCGCCCGGTTAAAATAAAGTCTACCTGCTTCTGCCAGACTGACACACTAGCTTAAAATTTCTGCTCCGCAAGGAAAAATGTGTAGCGGTAAGTCTATAGACCTGCCATCGCAATTAAAGAGACGGGGTCAATAGAGAGAGTTGTCGCTTTATTTGATTTCTACCTTGGCGCCAGCGGCTTCGATTTTTTTCTTAATCTCGTCAGCCTCTTCCTTTGTCACGCCTTCTTTGACTGTCTTCGGTGCCCCTTCAACCAGTGCCTTGGCTTCTGCCAAGCCGAGCCCCGGAACCGCACTTCGGACTTCCTTGATCACAGCAATCTTGTTAGCGCCCATCTCTTTCAAGATTACGTCAAAGGTAGTTTTCTCCTCTGCCGCTGCTGCTGCCGCTCCCCCAGCTACACCCGCTGCAGCTGGACCAGCCGCCACTGCCACCGGTGCCGCCGCGCTGACACCCCACTTTTCTTCCAATTGCTTGACCAATCCAGCAATCTCCAGCACCGACAAGCTGCTGAGTTGCTCCACCAATTTATCTGTGTCTGCCATTTCTTATTTCCTCCAATTGCCGCGTCCGAAAGCCTTCGGAAAATTAAGACCGGTAGCCACCAGCCCGGACAGTTTCGTTTTACTTCCCGACCCGCAATCGCGAGCGGAAAACTTCCAAATCTTACGCCGTCGCTTGCGCGGATGCGCCCTCCTTTTCTGCCTTCGCTTGCAATAGCCGCGCCAATGCCGAGCCTGGTTCATTCAGCAAGCGCACCAGACGCGTCGCGGGAGACAAGAGTAACCCGAGCAATTGGGCCTGCAAAACTTCGCGCGCAGGCAAATCCGCCAGTTTTTCCAATTCTGCAGCGGAAAGAATTGCCCGGTCAACGAAGCCAATCTTCAGCGTCGCGATTTTGAACTCGGCAGCAAAAGTCTTGAAAATTTTGGCCACAGGCGCCACGTCGTTCTCGCCTGTGACAACGGCTGTCTGCCCGGTCAGCGTCTCGCTCGCATCAGGAAACCCAGAATCGGTCATGGCGCGTTTCAAGAAATTATTCTTTACGACGTGCACTTCCGCCCCGGTCGGCGCCAGTCGGTTCCTCAATTCACCAAAATCTCCGACCTTCATACGCTGGTAGTCTGTTACGAGCACAAACGGAGAGCGCTTCAACTTTTCAGAAAGATCTGAAACGACGCTGGTTTTTTCTGGTCTCATTTTGTCTTTCTGTGAGCCTGTTAAATCTAGACATTCAAATAGGGAGCGGGATCGACCCGAACGCCGGGGGACATCGTCGCACTGATTGTCACACCTTCAAGGTATCGTCCTTTCGCGCTGGCCGGACGAGCTCGAACCACCGCGTCAATTATCGCACTTCCATTCTCCACAAGCGCGTTTTCCTCAAATGAAAATTTTCCAACAGGCACTGCGACATTGCCGTTCTTATCCAGTTTGAACTCCACCCGGCCCGCTTTCACTTCCTGCACTGCTTTCGCAGCGTCGTCCGTGACCGTTCCGGTCCGTGGGTTTGGCATCAATCCACGCGGCCCAAGCACCTTTCCTAACTTGCGCACCTCTGCCATTGCTGCAGGCGTCGCGATCGCAACATCAAAGTCCTGAAAGCCTTCCTGACATTTCTGGATTAGATCCTTCATCCCGACAAATTCCGCGCCGGCGTCCCTGGCCGCCTGTGCAGTCTCGCCCTCAGCGAAGACAAGCACCCGCACCGTTTTGCCGCTGCCATGGGGAAGTGGACACGTCCCGCGAACCATCTGGTCGGATTGCTTCGGATCAACACCAAGCCGGAACGAGACGGTCACGGTCTGGTCAAACTTGGTCGGCGGAAATTTCTTTAGCGTCGAGATGGCTTCGGGAAGAGTGTAAGCCTTGGCCCGATCCACCTGCTGCGCGGCCGCCCGATAACGTTTGCTTCGATTTCTTTGCATGTCCGTATGCAGTTCTATCGCCTCGGCCTCTTGAGAGAAACACGCGGCTCCTGCCAAAATGTAAAGCCGCCCAACCCGGCGGCGGGACGAGAAAGTTAGTGGCGATCTTCGGTTTGTCAAAATCCAACTTGTTGATCATGCGGATCAATTAATCCACTGGAGCCGCGACTTCTGCGGGCTCTGTCGCTTGGACTCGAGCATCGACAGTCGGCGGCCCGTTCCTGATGATCTTTCCTTCCTTCATCACAAAGAGAATGCGCTCGGTCGCAGTGATATCAGTAGTCGGATCGCCCGGCATCGCGATGATGTCAGCAAGCTTTCCCTTTTCGAGGGTGCCGGTTTTTTGCGAAATACCGAGAAGCTCGGCATCGTTAGCGGTTGCGGACCTCAGTGTTTCGATTGGCGGCATCCCGAGATCGACCATCAACTTAAACTCTTTTGCGTTTTGGCCGTGTGGAAAAACGGCAGCATCGGTACCGAACGAAATCTTCACCCCTAATTTCACTGCGTTGCGAAACATGTCCGAGCGTGCCGCGGCTGCCGCTTTCGCCTTCGCCTGCAATGCTGGCGGATAATTCCCCAGCTTGTTCATGATCCATTCAGTAGCCATGAGGGTTGGCGTGAGGAACACGCCTTTGTTTTTCATCCGGGTGAGTGTTTCCGGTTTCATGAATGAGCCGTGCTCGATGGAATCAACACCAGCATCGATCGCCTCCCGCGCAGCTTGATCGCCGTGACAATGCACTGCTACTTTTTTGCGCAAGCGGTGCGATTCATCGACAAGCGCCGCCATTTCGGCGGGGGTCAATTGCGGCGTATCCACTTCATCCACCAGAGAAAGAACGCCGCCCGAGACGGCAGCTTTAATTACGTCGGCGCCATTTTTGACTTCGAACCTCACAGCTTTCCGCGCATCGTCGGGGCTATCGACAATTCCGTCCGTGTAATCCGGCTCCCGTCCAAAGAGAAAATCACGGAATCCACTGGTCGGATCGAAGTGCCCTCCGGTAGCGCCGATTCCTTTGGTCGCAACCAGCATGCGCGGGCCAACGATCACTCCTTTGTTAATTGAATTGCGCAGTGCAACATCGACAAACTCGCGGCTGCCAACGAACCGGCTTCCAAGATCGCGTACGGTAGTAAAACCTGCTTCGACTGTGGCGCGAGCGTGTGTCGTGGCAATGATCGCCTGCTCGGAGACATTGAGGTCAACCTCATTCAGTCGTCGTACATTGTAATCACCGGAGTAATCCAATGTCAGGTGTGTGTGCGCGTCCATAAAACCCGGCGTCAGCGTCGAGTCACCAAGATCGATAACCTGTGCATTGGCTGGCACGGTGAGATCGCTGCCAACGTCGATGATCTTATCGCCCTGAACGATAACGACGGCCTTGGGAACGAGTGTTTTCGATTTTCCGTCGAACATGCGCTCAGCTTTCAGCGCGATAATGTTGTCGGCCGCTCGACTTTGAATTGTTCCAGGAGCGAATGTTAGGAGTGCCACAACGATGAGCACCCATCGATGACAAGCCACGAAATTCATCCCGCGATATAAGAGGTTCGGTCGCATAAAGCAAGGCTATGCCCCGCGAACAATCAAATCAGAATGATCACCAAAGCTACGCTACGGACTATGCAGCTTGGCACTAGTTTCGACCAAACCTTGTTGCGCCGGCCCAAGCGTTGGATCGAGTGTGAGCGCTTCTCTAAACGCCGCCACGGCGCGCTCGTGCTGATTGAACGACTCGAGATATCGTCCACGATTCACCAGCATCCGCGTGTACGCAGGCAACACCTTCAGGTTGACTACATCACTTTTCTCAAATCGCACGGTCCCGTCAGCCAGACCACGCGTTTGAAAATGCAGCTCAGGTAAATCGCGAAAATCGTGGTTGACGGCGAGATTGAACACCAGCCCTTCGGGAACAAGTTGATAGTTTTGAGTAAGCCATCTGGTCAGCTCGCCGTTCATCGAGTCCATGGATAGCAGATCGCTTGTCATATAAACCGGCGCAACCCTGCTTTCATTCGTCACGATGGATTGAATCATCGCTAGAAATGCTGCGCTGATTCTTTGAGTAAGTGCCGGGCTTCTGGCAAAAGCCCCGGGGTCGCGCTCCCATTCTTTCAGGTTTTCAACAAATGCTTCAATCTTGTCGCGCGACCGCGCGACCAAGTCAGGGTAAGCGCGACTTAGGTAATCGAAATACCACGAGCGACGCAGCAGATTGATATCCACAACTTTAACGTCGCGTCGCAGTTGTTCTATGTCCTGCGCGTAGAACATTGGGGAGACAACCTGCCAATCGAGCGTGAGCAAGAGGCCGGTAGGCGCTATTGTGCTGAACAAATTTTCCACATAATCGTGGGCGACAAAATAGTGTCTGCGATTGTTGAAAGGCCAGTTTGCCGCGAGGGCAAGTATACAAACGAAGACGGCGGCGGTCGCCGCAACCAAAGACGGCTTCGCGACCGCTAAGGACTTGAAAGCAGCTCGCCGAATCAACCAGCAAATGCCGAGACCGCTAGCAATCGCAATCGAAATGAAAGTCGGCAAAAAGTACGCGTCTTTATCCTCTGCAATCTCGTAGCTCAGGGCGTAAGCCAAATTTGCAATAATGATGGTCAACAAAAACCAGAAGGTCGTACGGTCTCGCTTGAAAGCGTCAATGAAGCCAGCGCCTGCCAGTAGCACCGATAACGGAAGCCACGGAAAACCAAACTCCCGCAGTGCCATTCTGCAGAATTCGGCGAACTGCTCTCCCATTATTTCCGGCTTGAAGGAGAAATAGACCTGATACTGCCTTCCCGTAATGTGCCACCAAATTTCCTGCAGCGAACGCGGGTGACCCCAGTTAATGACAGGTGAGCGCGATGCTGCGAGCGGGAGGTAGGCATAAATGGCGATAAGAGCGCCAAATGAAATCAATGCGGCATATACCAACCGTTTGCTGGTGAAAAATCTCAGGCCCTGCGTTCGATAAACGAGAACTGCGATCGCAGGAAGAGTTAATGCAACGCTGACGTGATGAACACCCAGCGCCAGCCCGAATAGCAGTGCCGCTGCATAAAGGAAAGTGTCGTAGCTGGTAATCAACGAAATAAGTTGGCCAGCATTCGAAGGCGCCTCGATCTCGGTTACCATGCGCCGCCGCCACCGAAGCATCAGGAAAAAGATAACAAGGATAAGCAGTGTATTCAGAGCATAAACTTCGGTGACGGTCGCATACGACCAAAGCGTGCGGGAAAATGCCATCAGCAACCCTGCGCCGATCGCCGGCACAACCACGATAATGCGTGCGATCGCTGGTTCCTCAGGTTTCTTATTTTTCGCGCCGCTCTTTTGTCGCGTCGATGCAGTCAGGTACGACGCGGTAGTGATCAACTCCGCGACGACAAGGGTGAGCACTGCGCAAGCGGAAGCAGCAAAAAGCGCAGATGAAAAATTGATCCGTTGCGCGACGTTTCCAAAAGGCACAATCGATGCAAGATGAGCGAGAATGATCCACAACGGAACACCTGGCGGATGTGCGATTCCAAGGCCGTGCGCGACTACGATTAGCTCTCCGCTATCAATCAAGGTGACCGTCGGCGCGAGCGTCCAGCTATAAACCGCCAGCGCAACAAGGAACACGATCCCCGCGCAAAATAACTCCACTGACGCCAGAGGATTTGCCGGAGGACTCGTTGGGGAAACAGACTTTGAAATAGGCTCGCAGGTCGCGACGCTCTGCTGCTTTGCCCCTTTAAGACCTTGCATGTTCTTCGACAACCCGCGAGCCATTGCGTATCGTCCTGCAAACTAGCTATCCTGCAAATCACGAACCAACGGCACGGAATTGCATCTGCCTCGAGCGGTTCCCCGCATCGACTTTGAACCATCGGCGAGTGAACGAGAAACTCCGTTCTCGATTCAAGTTTCTTGTTCTTGTGTCGCGCGCTTTCTTCGCTTGAATCGCGGGTGATGAAACTTCGAAACCTCTTGCGATTCCCGACTTTTTCGAGCTGGTCGATCTTAACTTTTGTCCATTGCGTGGTCCTCGCCGCAAACGCGTTTGGGCAATCTTCAACTGCTACGCCATCGCCACAGGCAGCACTAGCCGATTATGATCTCTGCTGGGGCGTGAAGATTCCGATGCGCGACAACGTTGAACTAAACGCGACATTGTATCTGCCGAAAACATCGAATGGGGCGGCGTCCAGGACGCCCGCGGTCTTTATACTTACACCGTACATCTCCGATACCTATCACGCACGCGGTGCTTACTTCGCATCACACGGCTACGCGTTTGCGCTGGTTGACGTTCGCGGTCGCGGAAACTCTGGCGGGGAATTCGAGCCGTTTGCAAATGAGCCGCGCGA
>Ga0066903_100001482_pt1 | contig 17190 bp, 14 predicted proteins | sample PanSoiMetaGPlot1_FD_67491 | JGI IMG/M metagenome (GOLD analysis project Ga0066903, IMG submission 67491) | Tropical forest soil microbial communities from Panama analyzed to predict greenhouse gas emissions - Panama Soil - Plot 1 (version 2) | ecosystem: Environmental > Terrestrial > Soil >... | reverse complement strand
CATCACATAAGCAGCGCGATCGGCCTCATTGGTGAGGAAATGCAGAACGGCGCGGTCGTGCCAGAGGTCGTAAGCCTGCGCGGGCTCCCAGGTGGTGATGTCGGCGACGATCCACGTCACTCTCGTCGCGGCGCTGCCGAGCCGGCGCCTGGAAGCCGCGAGTGCAGCAGCGGAAATGTCGAGGACCGTCACGGCCGTGAAGCCGTCCGTGAGCAGGGCATCGACCAACCGCGAAGCGCCGCCCCCGACGTCGATCACCGCCGAGCGCGGCGTCGCGCCCGCGGCGCGGATGAGCTCGAGCGACAGCGCCGGGCGCTCCTGGAACCAGCTGACCTCGCGTTCGCCCCGCGTCGCGTAGACATTCTCCCAATGGGCTTGGCGGCTCAGGTCATTCATGGCACTTGCCGATGACGTCGGGTGCAGATGGCAGGTGCAATATGGTCTCCGTCCCCATCCTCGGCAACAAGCATGCGGACGCGCCGTCGGTATTCGAGCCGCAGGCGCTGCTGCGCGAGGCACGCCGGCAGAAGGGCCTTGCCAGCGTCGAGGTGCCGCCGACCTGTATCCTCGACCCCGACGGCGACTTGGCGCGGCGACTGCGCCGCCTTGGACAGTCACGACCGTTCGAGCCATGGCCTTGCTACCACACCAGCCTCGATGCGTTTACGCTCGCGGGGCTGCCCGCCGGGATCCTGCCTTGCGCCGTCGGGGCGCCGTTCGCGGTGCTGGTGGCGGAAGAATTGTTCGCATCCGGCTGCCGTCTGCTCGTGAGCCTGACCTCGGCCGGCCAGATCACGCCGGTCAGGCGGCCGCCGTACTTCGTGGTCATCGACCGTGCGCTGCGCGACGAAGGCACGAGCTATCACTACGCCGCTCCAGCCGAATTCGCCGAGGCGCAGCCGCAGCTGGTGACGGCTGCGGCGGACGCCCTAACGCGACGCGGACTTCCCGCCGTCGTCGGCGCCACGTGGACCACGGATGCGCCGTTCCGCGAAACCGCGGAGGCCATCGCTGCGGCGCGCGCGAAGGGCGTCCTCGCGGTCGAGATGGAGGCCGCCGCGCTCTACACCTTCGCGCAGGTGCGGCGGGCACGGGTCTTGTGCCTTGCACATGTCACGAACATGATGGGCCAGCTCGGCGAGGATTTCGAGAAAGGCGAGGCGGATGGGGCCATCGACGCGCTCGCGGCGCTCGAAGCGGTGGTCTCGGCGCTGACGTAAGAAGGTTGGGAGGAAGCCATGGGGATCGCACTCGGTTCACGGCTCGCCATCGTCACCATCGGCCTGGTCGTTTGGTTCGCATCCGACACGCACGCTCAGGATGGCTATCCGTCCAAGCCGGTGCGGCTGGTGGCGGCCGCCGCGCCCGGCGGCAATCCCGATGTGCTGGCCCGGCTCCTGGCGCAGAAGATGGCGGATGCGTTTGGCAAGCCGTTCGTCGTCGAGAACGTGCCCGGCGCCGGCGGCGTGGTCGCCGCCAAGTCGGTCGCCGCGGCGCCGCCCGACGGACATGTGCTGATGCTGGGCGATTCCGGGGCGATGGCGATCAATGTCGCAATCGATCCGGACGTCGGCTATGACCCGCTGAAGGATTTCGCGCCGATCACGGCGCTTGCGACGGTGCCGACTGCGCTCGTGGTCAGTCCCTCGCTCCCCACTCAGCTCCAGGAATTCATCACGCTCGCCCGCTCGAAGTCCGGCCAGATGAACTACGGCTCTGCCGGCGCCGGCTCCATCCATCATCTGACCATGGCGATCTTCGCCGAGCGCGCCGGCATCGACCTGCTGCACGTGCCCTATCGCGGCGGCACCGCCATGGTGAACGGCCTGTTGACCGGCGAAATCCAGGCGGGCTGGTCGGGCCTGCCCAACGTCATCTCGCTGATCGAGGCCGGCAAGCTCAACGCGCTCTGCCTCAGCGTGCTGCACCGATCGGCGTCGATTTCCAAGCTGGCGACCTGCGACGAGCAGGGACTGCAAGGGTTTGACGTTGCGACGATGATCGGCTTGCAGGCGCCGGCGGGCGCGCCGGCCGCGATCATCGCGCGCCTCCAGGCCGCGGTCGCCAAGGCGTTGCGCGAGCCCGGCATGGATGAGCGCCTGACGACGCTCGGCATTGATCTGCAGGAAAACGGGACCGCCCACTACACGCAGTTCATGAAGGACGATCTCGAGCGCTACCGAGCCCTGGTGAAGAAACTGAACCTGCAGGTCAAGCCGCAATAGCCAGCGCGCCGCCCCAAGGCCGGAGGATATCCATGCAGCAGCCGCCACGCCACGTCTTCTCGGTCGTCGCTGCGCTTCTCTTGCCCATCGCGGCGGCGCCGTCCGCCGGCGCGCAGGACTACCCGGCGAAGCAGGTGACGTTCGTGCTGCCGTTCACGCCCGGCGGCGCGATCGACTTGTGCGCGCGCTTCCTGGCGCAACAGCTCACCGATCGCCTAGGCAAGCCGTTCGTGGTCGAGAACCGGCCTGGCGCCGGCACCGTGGTCGCGTCCAACCTGGTCGCCAAGGCGGCACCCGACGGCTACACCATCCTGGTGGCGCCGAGCCCGCTCGCCACCAACGCGACGCTGCACAAGCAGCTGCCCTATGACCCGGCCAAGGATTTCGCGCCGATCGCACGCGTCGCCGACATCCCGTTCGTGCTGGTGGTGCACCCCTCGCTGCCGGTCCGCACCGTGCCTGAACTCATCCAATACGCCAGGGAGCGGCCCGGCCAGCTCAGCTATGCGTCGAGCGGTTCCGGCTCGACGCTTCATCTTGCCGGCGAGCTGTTCAAGAGCATGACCGGCATCGCGATGACGCACGTGCCTTATCGCGGCAGTCCGCCGGCCCTGAACGACGTGGTGGCCGGGCACGTGAACCTGATGTTCGCCGACCCGGCTTCGGCGGTGGCGCAGATCCGGGAAGGCCGGGTGCGGCCGCTCGGCGTCACGTCGCTGACGCGCACTCCGACCGCGCCGGACATCCCGCCGATCGCGGAGGCTGGCTTGCCGGGCTTCGAGGCGGTGTCATGGACGCTGCTGGTGGCGCCAGCCGTCACGCCGCCGGCGATCGTGAACAAGCTGCACGCGGAATTGAAGAGCGTCGTGGCCTCGCCGGAAGGCCAGCGGCAGATCATCGGCTTCGGCATCCTGCCGTTTGACTCGCCGTCACCGGAGGAGCTCAAGAATTTCCTGCAGGCCGAAATCCTGCGCTGGGGCAAGGTTGTGCAGCAAGCCGGCATCGCCGGCTCGGAATAAGTGCGTGGCCCATCTCGGACACGGTTCGTCCGCAGTTTCGCCAACTCTCGCCGCGATCATCGCGCCGGGGACGATTCCGGTCGCCAAGGGAGGCCGCCGATGACATTCCGCATCAGCGCTGCGCTATCGATTATCGCCGCCGGGCTGCTGCTTCCGGTCGCCGCGGCACGTGCCGATAAGCCGATCACGCTCGAGGCTCGGCTCGCGCAGCCGGTCATGAAGACTGGCGAGACGCAAAAGAACTTCCTGCGGATCGGGCTCAACGGCTGCGAGCCGAAGCGCAGCGACAGCCGCAACCCGGTCAACGTCGCCTTCGTGATCGATCGCTCGGGCTCGATGTCGGGCGACCGCATCGCGCAGGCGCGCGAAGCCGCGATTCTGGCGATCAACCGCCTCGACGCCAACGACGTCGCGTCGGTCGTCATCTTCGACGACAAGGTCGACATCCTCATCCCGGCGCAGCCGGTTACCGACCGCGCCCCCTTCATCGAGCGGATCCGCAATATCGGCGTGCGCGGCCAGACCGCGATCCACGCCGGCGTCATGCAAGGCGCCGCCGAGGTCCGCAAGTTCAAAGATGACCGGCGGCTCAACCGCGTCGTTCTCCTCTCCGACGGCCAGGCCAATGTCGGGCCCCGCCGCGCCGACGACTTCGCCAAGCTTGGCCGCGCGCTGCTCGGGGAAGGAATCTCAGTCTCTACCATCGGCCTCGGCCTCGACTACAACGAGGACCTGATGCTTCAGCTCGCCCGCGCGAGCGACGGCAACCACGCCTTCGCCAGCGCGCCGAACGACCTCATCCAGATCTTCAATCGCGAATTCGACGACGTCCTCGCCGCCTGCGCGCAGACGGTTTCGATCGACGTCAAGCTGCAGCCAGGCATCAAAGTCGTGCGGGCGTTGAGCCGTGAAGGCAGCGTCGAGGATGCTCGCGCCCGCTTCAACCTGAACCAGGTCTACGCGGCGACCGAGCATTACGTCCTCCTCGAGCTCGAGTTCGACGGGAAGGCCGCCGGCGGCGACGAGCAGGACTTCGGTCGCGTTCACGTCGCCTACACGCTGCCCGAGACCGGCGCGCAGCAGGCGATCGACGCGCCGATTCGCGGCCGCTTCAGCGCTTCCGCCGACGAGGTGAAGGGCAGCCGCGACCAGGTCGTGACCGTGGCGGTGGTCGAGCAGACCGCGCGGGAGCGCGCACAGGAGGCCGTCAAGCTGCGCGACCAGGGCCGCTACGAGGAGGCTGCCCGCCTGTTCCAGCAGAACGTTGACGAGATCCGCACCGCCCAGTCGGCGCTCGCGGCGCCGTCGCCGATTCTCGATCGGCTCGGCGGTCAGTACAGCGCGTTCTCGAAGTCGACGACCGCCGTGCAAGGCAGCCAGTGGCTCATGGACCGCAAGCTCTTGCGCCAGATGGACGGCGGCAGCGTCAGCGGCGGCGCGCGATATTGAGAATCAGCGCCCGCCACACTGCGCGAGGCGAGCTATCGGCGCGACGATGCGCGCGACCGGTGGGCGCCCTTTCCGCTCAACACGGCACGGCAGGCCGGACTGAGGCTCATGCGGTGGCGGCGCAGGCAGCTCGCGGTGCGACTTTCGTCGGGGACCACATCGCTGCACAGGCGATAGGCGTCCTGCTCACAAGCCGCACGCTGTGCCGGCGTGCCCTGTGCGGAAGCGGGCTGTGCCGGCGTGCCTGCCGCAAGCGCGAGACCGAGCAGCAAACCGCCAGCGGCGGCGCGCGACGGCAAGCGCCACTGGTTCGACAGCACGTCACTGATACTCATCACACGATTCCCTCACCGAGGTTGTTGAGCGCCGCGACAACCGGTCGCGCCTCGATGCCGACCGTGCCGGTGCCGTATTCGCTCAGCCCGAAGGGGAACGTGAGGCGGCAAGAGAAGTTCCGGGCGGGGCAGAGGCCCGCGCCCGGTTTTTTCGGATTGGGACGATCGTCAGGACGCCGTTTGCGGCAGCCGCACCAGGCCGCGCTCGCGTTCGGCGGCGTCCCGCTTCGCCGCTTCCATGCGGGCGGCGGTCACCTCCGGAGCGACGACGCTGGCCTGGTTGCCGATCGCAAACGCGTCGTGGAGGATGGCGGCCATCGCCCGGTGGATGGTGATGCGTGCGGCCTGGCCGACCAGGTCGGCGGCAATCGTGCCGGCGCGCGCGGCGCTCCAGGCTGCCGTCCCTGAGTCGTCGTCGCGCTCCATCACGTACGAGCAGGCGCTGTCGATCGCCGGCGGCGGCAACGGGCGGCCGGACCGGCGGCGCGCGACCAGCCACTCGCTGAACCTGGCAGTGTCGTCGCCGGCGCGGCGAAACGCTTTCGCCCAGACGCCGAAGCCAAGCTCCGCCAGAGCGAGCGCGAGCGGTCCGGAAATGGTCCGCCAACGCATCAGGCGGACCCGCTTCGCCTCGACCTGCGGAGTGTCCGCCGATCCGGCAAAGCGCGTGACAAACGGCAGCAGCAACTCCTGGCGCAGCGCATCGTCGCTGATGGCGTCGTTGAGACAGACCGCATAGGAGACGAGCGGCCAGGAGAACGAGACCGGCAGATCGCCCGCACGGCCGTCCGCCATGCCGACGCTGCGGTAGGGATAGCCAGCGGCGACGATGGCCGCCTCGACGAGACAGGTTCCTCCGTCCGGGCCGGGGAATTGGTGGCTTCCCCGCAATAACTTCCAGTCCAACAGGCGATTGAAATCGTACATGTGAGTCTCTCCGCGTTGCGTGCCCATGCGCCGACGCCGATGCAACGCCGCAATTGCGGCGGCGATCCGGTGCGCTTCCATGAAATTGCAGCAAGGTGCCGAGCGCAGGCTGAGACGGCGTCACATTACGATTGCGTCACCTGGACGAAGCGTAATCGACGGCGATCGCAGCACTGAGAGAAGTTGGATTGCGCTGACGCTCACCCATCGCAACTCATCCGAGCCGTCAATACTTCGCCGAGATCGGCAGCTCCTCGGCCGGGAACAGCGTGATCACGCGGCAGCCCTTGTCGGTGACTACGACCTCTTCCTCGATGCGTGCCGCGGAATAGCCGTCGGTCGCCGGGCAATAGGTCTCGAGCGCGAACACCATGCCTTCCTTGATCTCGGTCGGGTGATCCACCGAGACCACGCGCGAGATGATCGGCCGCTCGTGCAGTGCGAGGCCGAGGCCGTGGCCGAACTGCAGGCCGAACGCCGCCATCTCGTCGGGGAAACCGAACTCGGGCGCCTTCGGCCAGACGCTGCAGACTTTGTCGGTCGACACGCCGGGCTTGATCAGCGCGATCGACTTGTCGAGCCATTCGCGCGCCTTCTTGTAGGCGTCGTGCTGGGCGGGCGTGGCGCGGCCGACATTGAACGTGCGGTAGTAGCAGGTGCGATAGCCCATGAACGACTGCAGGATGTCGAAGAAGGCCTGGTCGCCCGGCCGCACCATCCGGTCGGTGAAGTTGTGCGGGTGCGGGTTGCAGCGTTCGCCCGAGATCGCGTTGATCGCCTCGACGTCGTCCGAGCCGTGGCGATAGAGGAACTCGTTGACCTTGGCGACGATGTCGTTTTCGCGCACGCCCGGCTTGAGCTCCTCGTGGATCAAATGATAGGCGCCGTCGACCATGGCGGCGGCGCGGTTGAGCAGCGCGATCTCGTCGGCGCATTTGATCTCGCGCGCTTCCAGCATCACCTGCTGGCCGTCGCGGATCTTGAGGCCGGCCTTCTCGAGCTCGAAGAACATCGGCGGCTCGACGATGTCGACGCCAATCGGCATGTCGGCGACGCCGGCCTCGCGGATCAGCGAGGCGATCTCCTCGGCATGGCGTTTCATCAGTCCGAATGAGGGGTTGACGGTGCCGCGCAGCCCAATGAGTCCGGCCTTGCAGTTCTCGGGCTTGAGCCAGGGCGTATAGAGCTTGTGGTGGACGGCGGCGGAGCCGAAGTCCCACAGGATCGGCTCGCCGGTGCGCGTGAGCAGCGCCCAGCGCGAGAGCTTGTCGCGCTCCCATTCGCCGATCTTGGTGGAGGTGATGTAGCGGATGTTGTTGACGTCGAATACGAGCAGGGCGCCGAGGTCCGATTGCTCCAGCGCCTGGCGCACGCGTGAGAGGCGATAGCGGTGCAGGCGGCGGTAGTCGACGCGCTCCTCGAAGTCGACACCCATGGTGCCGAGCGCGGGCAGCGCCCGGCCCCAGTTGAAACGCGGGTTGATGTCTTCGGCGCGGATTTGCTGGACCCGGTCGTCCATGAGCGTCTCCTGTGATGGGTGGCGCCCGGCGGGCGCTGGCGTGGCCCCGATTATAGGGGGTTGGGCCGAAAGCTGCGAGCGCGCCGGCGTGCTGGCGCCATGGCTCTTGCTCCGTCCGGCCCATCGGGCAGCTACCTGCCCGGCGAGTTGCGGCGGATTTTCGCGGCCGTCATAATGTCTTGGACGGCCCGGGGAGAGACCGCCGATGACCGTGACGGGACTGCTGTCGGCACTGACTGCGGACGCGATCCCGCGTGACTATAACTTTGCCCGCGACATCTTTGAGCGCAATGCCGGCCGCGCCGGCAAAGTCGCCTATATCGACCGGCGCGGGTCCTGGACCTACCGGCAGCTCATTGCCCGCGCCGAGCAGTTCGCGCAGCTCCTGGAGCAGCTGCAGGTACGGCCGGAAGAGCGGGTCCTAATGTGCCTCCTCGACGGGCTCGACTGGCCGGCGGTCTTTCTCGGCACGCTCTACGCCGGCCGCGTTGCCGTCCCGGTCAACACGCTGATGACCGAGGACGACTACCGCTACATGCTCGAGGACAGCCGCGCCCGCGTGCTCGTCGTCTCGCAGGAGCTCTATCCGAAGTTCGCCAACCTGATCGGCTCGATCTACGGCCTGCGCGTGATCGTCTCGGGCGAGAACCCGCATGGCCATCAGCTCCTCGACGATTTGCTCAAGGCCCTCCCGACCCGCGGCGCCTACCGTCCGCCGCCGACCACGCGCGACGACATCGCGTTCTGGCTCTACACGTCGGGCTCGACCGGCAAGCCGAAGGCTGCCGTCCACGTCCACGCCGACCTGCGGCTGACCAACGACCTCTACGCCGGGCCGATCCTGCGGCTCACCGAGGACGACGTGGTCTATTCGGTGGCGAAGCTGTTCTTCGCCTATGGGCTCGGCAATGCGATGACATTCCCGCTGTCGGTCGGCGCCACCACCGTGCTGCTGCCCGACCGTCCTACGCCGGAGGCGGTGGCTTTGATCCTGCGCCGGCACCGGGTGACGGTGTTCTACGCTGTGCCGACGTTCTATGCCGCGTTCCTCGCCAGCACGGTCGCGCCGACCGCCAAGGAAGTTCACATGCGCTGCTGCGTCTCGGCCGGCGAGGCGCTGCCGCCCGACGTCGGCCGGCGTTGGCACGCACGCTACGGCGTCGACATCCTCGACGGCCTCGGCTCGACCGAGATGCTGCACATCTTTCTCTCCAACCGGATGGGCGACGTCCAATACGGCACCACCGGCAAGCCGGTGCCGGGCTACGACATCCGGCTGGTCGACGACGACGGCGCCGTGATCACGGGCAAGGGCGCGATGGGCGAACTGCAGGTGCGCGGCCCGACCAGCGCGATCATGTACTGGAACAACCGCGAGCAGTCGCGCGCAACCTTCCTCGGAGAGTGGACGCGCTCCGGCGACAAATACATCGAGGACGAGAACGGCTACTACGTCTACTGCGGCCGGCGCGACGACATGCTCAAGGTCGGCGGCGTCTACGTGTCGCCGTTCGAGGTCGAGGGCGCGCTGCAGAGCCACGCCGAGGTACTCGAGGCCGCCATTGTCGCCTGGCCGGACGAGGAGCAGCTGATCAAGCCCAAGGCTTTCGTCGTGCTCAAGTCGCCGAACAAGGCGTGCGATGCGTTGGCCCGCGCGCTGCAGGATCATTGCAAGGCGAAGCTCGCGCCCTACAAGTACCCGCGCTGGATCGAGTTCCGGACCGACCTGCCGAAGACCGCAACCGGCAAGATCCAGCGCTTCAAGCTGCGGGCGGAATTTGCGGCGAAGTGAGCTGTTGTTGCGACTAATCGCGCAGAGCGATGAACCGGCATAGCGGTTGGATGCACCAAATACACGTATGAGAAAGAACATTCTGGGCCGCACCGGGCTCGAAATCTCCGAGATCGCCCTCGGCGGGGGTATCACCGGCGGTATCCTGATCAAGGGCGACGAGATGACCCGGATCACCGCGCTTCGGCGCGCGCTCACGGGCGGGATCAATTGGATCGACACGGCCCCGCTCTACGGCAATGGCGCCTCCGAGGCGACGATCGGGCGCCATCTCTCTGCGCTGGAGCCCCGGCCCTACATTTCCACCAAGGTGCGCATCGAGCGCGACGACAGGAAGGATCTGCGTGGCGCGATCGAACGCAGCCTGACGGGGAGCCTCAAGCGCCTCAACACCGACCGCGTTGCGCTGTTCCAGCTTCACAATCAGCTGGGTGAGCCGGTCGGTGACCGTCCCTCGCTGACACCCGACGACGTGCTCGGTGCGGGCGGCGTCGCCGATACGTTCGACCGGCTCAGGGAGCAGGCGCTGTTCCTGGCGAGCGGCATCACCGCCGCGGGCGAGACCGGCGCCTGCCTCGAAGTGATCCACAGCGGCCGCTTCGACTGCGCGCAGGTCTATTACAACGCGATCAATCCGAGCGCGGCGTGGTCGCGTCCGCCGCAGGCTTGGCAGACCCAGGACTTTTCCGGCGTGATGGCGGCGTGCTGGCGTCAGAACATGGGGGTGATGAGCATCCGGGTTTGGGCCGGCGGACCGTTGGCAAGCCCGCGACGGCCGGAGCGGCTCGCCGTGCTCACCTCGGGCACCGATGTCGAGAACGAACTCCGCTGCGCCGACGCGGTCCACCGAGCGCTGGGCGACGGCTACGGCACGCGGGCGCAGGCGGCGCTTCGCTTCGTGCTCGGCAAGCGCGACATCGCGACCCGGGTCATCGGGATCAGCACGCTCAACGACCTCAGGGAGGCGCTCGCCGCAGTCGGACAGGGTCCGCTTCCGAACGCGACCATCACTCGGCTCGAAGGTCTGTGGGCGACCAATTTCCGTTGAGCTGGAGCGGTTTCCACTCCTTTGCTCTGGCTCAACCGTGGACGCCCGCATTGTCGCGGGCATCCACCTTCGGGGCGGCCGCAAGACGTGGGTGGCCGAGACAAGGGCTCCAGGACATGACCGACACCTGTTCGGAGACATGACCGACACATTGCCTTTGCTGATGAAGTGCCCAAGCCAGATTTAAGTCGCGCCTTGCTGCATTATTATTCATGAACTATAGTGCATGTTCCTAGCGCACAGCGAGCGCGCGGCCCATTCACGGAGGCCCTTTTGGCCATTGGCAAGGAAAAGCCCGGGCTGCCAGCAGCGGGTTCGGCGCCTGACGGGCGGACGGATGCGTTCGCGGCGGTCATCGGCTCGCTGGTGCGCTCGGCGCGCGCCAAGCGCGGCATGACGCGCCGGCAGCTTGCCGAGCAGTCGCGGACGTCCGAGCGTTACTTGGCGCAGATCGAGAGCGGGCAAGGCAATCCGTCGGTGGTCGTGCTGAAGTCGATCGCCGAAGCGCTCGACTTGCCGATGATCGAATTGCTGCCGCGCACGCGCGGGCGCAGCGAGGCGCTCGAGCGCATCGTCGATCTCCTGATCCGGCTCCCGCAGTCCGAGTTGCCGGCGATCGCCGACCTGATCGAGGGGCGCGCCGATCGCAGCGCCGATCGAGCGCGGCGGATCGCACTCGTCGGGCTGCGTGGCGCCGGCAAGTCGACGCTTGGCCGCAGGCTCGCGCAGCATCTCGACTGTCCGTTCATCGAGGTGGACCGGCTGGTGGAACGCGAGTACGGCGCCAGCATCCCCGACCTCATCGAGATCGCCGGGCTCTCGACTTTTCGCCGCTACGAACAGACCTGCCTCGAGCGCGTAATCGAGCGGCACACCGCCGCCGTCATCGCCACCGCGGGCGGCATCGTGGCAAACCCGGACAGCTACGCGTTGCTCCTGCGTCGCACTCATACGGTCTGGATCAAAGCACGTCCGGACGAGCACATGCGGCGCGTCATGGCGCAGGGCGATTTCCGTCCGATGGCGCAGAACCGCGAGGCGATGGCTGATCTCGTCGCAATCCTTGAGGCGCGCCGTGCCGACTACGGACGGGCGGGGGCGATCCTCGACACGTCCGGCGATACGGTCGACGAGAGCTTCACGAAGCTCGCGGAAATTGCGGCGCGTTTTGCGGATGGTGCGAAGCAGGGAATCAATTCGTGAGAAGTCTGAACCCGCAACTTGCTCGGTCACCTCGCCCCGCTTGCGGGGAGAGGTCGACCGCCAAAGGCGGTCGGGTGAGGGGGACTCACCACGAGTTGAGTGCTTCGAGAGTCCCCCTCACCCGCCTCGCGCCTGCGGTGCACGGCACCCTCTCCCCGCAGGCGGGGCGAGGGTCGACCCGCGGCGCGGTCTGCGAACAACACAGCTGCTCGTATTGCGGATGACTCTGGCCGACCAAGGCATGCTCGACTTGGGACCGATGCGGCTCGAATACCGCATGATCGGACCGCGGCCGGATGTCGCTCCGACCATCGTGGTGCTGCACGAGGGGCTTGGCTGCGTCGGCCTGTGGGGGGACTTCCCCGACCGGCTGCAGCAGGCGACGGGCGCCGGTGTGTTCGTCTATTCGCGCGCCGGCTACGGCCAGTCGTCGCCGGTCGCGCTGCCGCGGCCGCTCACCTTCATGCACGAGGAGGCGCGCGAGGTGCTGCCGAAGGTGCTTGACGCCATCGGCTTCCAGCGCGGACTCCTGCTCGGTCACAGCGACGGCGCCTCGATCGCCGCGATCTACGCCGGCTCGGTGCAGGACCACCGCGTGCGCGGGCTCGTGCTGATCGCGCCGCACTTCTTCACCGAGGACATGGGCATCGCCGAGATCGCGCGCGCCAAGGAGGCCTATGCGACCACTGACCTGCGGGCGCGGCTGGCGCGCTGGCACGCCGACGTCGACAATGCCTTCCGCGGCTGGAACGACGCCTGGCTCGACCCGGCGTTCCGCACGTGGGACATCACAGAGCCGCTCGCCTATATCCGGGTGCCGATCCTGATCGTGCAGGGCGAGGACGACCAATACGGCACCGTCCGGCAGATCGAGGTTGCGCGCGAGGAATGCTATTGCCCAGTCGAGGTCGCCCTCTTGCCCGGCGTGCGGCACGCGCCGCATCGCGAGGCCTCGGCGCTTTTGCTCGATACGGTGTCGGAGTTCGCCGACCGGCTCTTGCGCGAGCATCGCGAGGGCGAGATGGGCCGCATAAGCGGAGGTCGTCATGCCCGGGCTTGACCCCGGCATCCATCCTCTTGCGAAGGAGATGGATTGCCGGGTCAGGCCCGGCAATGACAAACGAGAGAGACGAGTGTGTGAGGAAACAGGCCAATGGCCGATCTAGAACGCAAGCTGAGCGACGGCCGCACGCGCATCGAGTTCACGACCGATCCGTCGCGCTACCGGCACTGGAAGCTCAAGGTCGACGGCGAGGTCGCGACACTGCTGATGGACGTGGACGAGAAGGGCGCGCTGTTCGAGGGCTACGAGCTCAAGCTCAACTCCTACGATCTTGGCGTGGACATCGAGCTTGCCGACGCGATCGAGCGCATCCGCTTCGAGCATCCGCAGGTCAGGGTGATCCTGCTGCGCTCGGGCAAGCCGCGCGTGTTCTGCGCCGGCGCCAATATCCGCATGCTGGCGGGCGCTACCCATGCCCACAAGGTCAACTTCTGCAAGTTCACCAACGAGACCCGCAACGGCATCGAGGACGCGAGCTTAGCCTCCGACCTCAAGACCATTTGTGTGATCAACGGCACGGCGGCGGGTGGCGGCTATGAGCTTGCGCTTGCGGCCGACCACATCATGCTGGTCGATGACGGCTCCTCCGCGGTGTCGCTGCCCGAGCTGCCACTGCTCGCGGTGTTGCCCGGCACCGGTGGGCTTACCCGCGTGACCGACAAACGCAAGGTGCGGCGCGATCTCGCCGACGCGTTCTGCACGACGGAAGAGGGCGTCAAGGGAAAGCGCGCGGTCGACTGGCGGCTGGTCGACGAGGTGGTGCCGGGCTCCAAGCTCGAAGACACGGTGGCCAAGCGCGCCAGAGAATTCGCCGCAAGCTCGAAGCGTCCGGGCGACACGAAGGGAATCAAGCTCGAGCCGCTCAAACGCGAGCGCACGGACAAGCGCACGGAGTACAGCACACTCTCAGTCGTGATCGCCGATCGCCTCGCCACCATTACGTTGCGCGGGCCCGAGGCTCCGCCGCCGGCGAGCGCCGACGCGATGCTGGGTGAGGGCGCGCAGTTTTGGCCGCTGCGACTTGCGCGCGAGCTCGACGACGCCATCCTCGACCTGCGGGTGAACGAATTCGACACCGCGGCAATCATCTTCAAGTCGTCGGGCGATGGCGAGCAGGTCCTGGCCTACGACCGCTTCCTCGACGCCAACGAGGACCATTGGCTGGCGCGCGAGATCCGCGCGCTATGGAAGCGCGTGCTCAAGCGCGTCGACATGACCTCGCGCTCGCTGGTGGCGCTGGTCGAGCCGGGCTCATGCTTCGCCGGAACGCTGGCCGAGCTCGTGTTTGCGACCGACCGTTCCTACATGCTGATCGGCCAGCGCGACGGCGACAACAAGCCGCCGGCGACGCTCGCGCTCGCCGACGTGAACTTCGGCGCCTATCCGATGGCGAACGGGCTGGCGCGGCTGGCGAGCCGCTTCCTTGCCGCGCCCGCCGATCTCGACAAGGCCAAGGCCGAGCGCGGCAAGGCGCTCGATGCCGACGCGGCGGCTGCGCTCGGGCTCGTCACCTTCGCGCTCGATGACATCGACTGGGACGAGGTGCGGGTGTTCCTGGAGGAACGCGCCAGCTTTTCGCCCGACGCGCTCACGGGACTCGAGGCCAATCTGCGCTTCGGCGGCCCGGAGACGATGGAATCGAAGATCTTCGCGCGGCTGTCCGCCTGGCAGAACTGGATCTTCCAGCGGCCCAACGCGGTCGGCGATGAGGGCGCGCTCAAGCGCTACGGCACCGGGCAGAAGCCGGTGTTCGACACCAAGAGGGTTTAGAGGTTTTGATGCAGCACGTGAGGCAGTCTCCGTTACCTCGCCCCGCTTGCGGGGAGAGGTCGACCGCCGAAGGCGGTCGGGTGAGGGGGACTCATCACGAGCTGAGCGGTTCGAGAGTCCCCCTCACCCCGACCCTCTCCCCGCAAGCGGGGAGAGGGAGGACCCGCGGCGAGAGCGCGCACAGGCGATGCAGCGGCAAGCGGATAGAGTTTAAGAGGAGCGTCACATGACCATCCAGAGCGTCGACTACTCGACCAAGATCCCGAACAACGTCGGCCTGACCGAGGACCGCCAAGTGTTGCGGGCATTGGAGCAGTGGCATCCGGGCTTCATCAACTGGTGGATGGACATGGGCCCCAACGGCTTCCAGGAGGCGCTGGTCTATCTGCGCACCGCGGTGTCCGTCGACCCCAAGGGCTGGGCCAAATTCGACTATGTGAAGATGCCGCAGTATCGATGGGGCATTCTGCTGGCGCCGCAGGAGGAGGGCCGTAAGATCCCGTTCGGTGAGCACTATGGTGCGCCGGCCTGGCAGGAGGTGCCGGGCGAATATCGCGCCATGCTGCGCCGGCTGATCGTGATCCAGGGCGACACCGAGCCCGCTTCGGTCGAGCAGCAGCGCCACCTCGGCAAGACCGCGCCCTCGCTTTACGACATGCGCAACGTGTTCCAGGTCAATGTCGAGGAGGGGCGTCACCTTTGGGCGATGGTCTACCTGCTGCAGAAGTACTTCGGGCGCGACGGCCGCGAGGAGGCAGCCGAGCTCTTGCAGCGGCGTTCCGGCGATGCCGACAAGCCGCGCATGCTCGGCGCCTTCAATGAGGCGACGCCGGACTGGCTCTCGTTCCACATGTTCACCTTCTTCACCGACCGCGACGGCAAGATGCAGCTCGAAAGCCTCGCGCAATCGGGCTTCGATCCACTCTCGCGTACCTGCCGTTTCATGCTCACCGAGGAGGCGCACCACATGTTCGTGGGCGAGACCGGCATCGGCCGCACCTTGCAGCGTACCTGCGAGGCGATGAAGGAGGCCGGCATCGAAGACCCGAACGAGATCGACAAGGTGCGCGCGCTCGGGGTCATCGACCTGCCCACGATGAAGAAGAAGCTCAACCTGCACTATTCGTTGTCGCTCGACCTGTTCGGCTCGGAGGTCTCGACCAACGCCGCGAACGCGTTCAACGCCGGCATCAAGGGCCGCTTCCAGGAGACCAAGATCGAGGACGACCATCGGCTCGAGAATGCGACCTATCCGGTGCTCAAGCTCGTCAATGGCGAGATCAGGCGCGTCGACGAGCCGGCGCTCACCGCCATCAATATGCGGCTGCGCGACGACTACACCGCCGACTGCCAGCGCGGCCTCGACCGCTGGAACAAGATCATCGAGCGCACCGCCGTGCAGTACAAGCTCGAGCTGCCGCACGTCGCCTTCCACCGTCACATCGGCGAATTCAAGGACATCCAGGCGACGCCAGATGGCACCATGGTCGATGAGGCGACCTGGAACCGTGAGCGCGACCAGTGGCTGCCATCGCAAGTCGACGGCGATTTCATCCAGAGCCTGATGAAGCCGGTCACCGAGCCGGGCAAGTTCGCGAGCTGGATCGCGCCGCCGCGCGTCGGTATCGACAACAAGCCGGGCGATTTTGAATACGTGAAGATCGCGGCGTAGCTAGCTGCGTCCTGCCTGTTCAGCGTTCGCGCCGCGGGTGCTTGGTCTCGCGTCCCTGCGCATCGGGATAGAATTGGGGCGCCTCGCGCCGATCGAACATCCCGTAGTCGCGCACGATCCGCACACGCCGGTGCCGGAACGCTTGCGCGATCCCGGGTTTGACGGGCGTCCACAGGGTTGCGGCCTCGGCATCCTTCCACGAAACCAGAACGGCGAACTTGCCGGGATTGTAGATGCTGGTGAAGACGTCGTGTTCGATGATGCCTGCACGGGAGGCGTCGAAGCCGAGCGTTGAGACCAGGTCGGTTGGTGACGCGAACGCACTGCCCTTCTGTGGCGTAATCTCGGTGAAGGTCGCAAACTTTGCCGCCCCGATCTCGGTTTCATCGAAGCGTTGTTCGCGGATCGGCGCGTCCTTCGGCGCATGGGTGTCGGCGGTCACGTCGCCGACTCGCAGATGATAATCGCGAAGAATCTCTGCGCGGCCTTGCTCCTGGACCATGTGGTGCTCGCCGATGGTGCGCCAGCGGACGACCGATTTTTCGTCGCGCCACGTCGAGTGGGAAAGGATCCAGCCCGGGCGGGTCGTGCTCTCGAACCGCTCGTTGTCGACGAAGCCGTCGACCTGTTCCAAGATCGGCTTCAGCTGCTTGGCGAGTGCGAGATAATCCTTGAGTCGCTCTTGCTGCGGGTAGACCTCAAAGATCACTGAGAACATCGGCCGGCTCCTTTGTATGGGGTCGGAGCAAATGTCGTCACGCGGGCGTCTCCTGCTATCCGGAACCTGCATGCTGCCTCGAAGTTCCCTCGCGAGGTTTCGGCCGACGCCGAAGCTTGATGTGAGCCACGGCTACAGATGCTGCGTTTCCGCCGGCGGGTGCCACCAGTTGTCGTTCTTCCCGTCCATGTATCGCACCGGCGCCGCGATGAGCTCGGCCGGATCGAGATCGTCGAGGCACGCGAGGTTGATCGTGACGAAATCGCCACTGGCCTGCGGGATGTGACCCCAGCCGAACGGCGTGATACCGCAGTCGGTGCAGAGCGCGTGCGTCACGTACTTCTCGGTGGGGAATGCGTATCCGGTCCGCTCTTGGCCGCGAGCAGGCGAAACGCATCGGGCTTGATTCCGGCGCCCCACCAGCGCGCCTTCCAGCAATAGGTGCAGTTG
>Ga0066903_100001481_pt1 | contig 17191 bp, 14 predicted proteins | sample PanSoiMetaGPlot1_FD_67491 | JGI IMG/M metagenome (GOLD analysis project Ga0066903, IMG submission 67491) | Tropical forest soil microbial communities from Panama analyzed to predict greenhouse gas emissions - Panama Soil - Plot 1 (version 2) | ecosystem: Environmental > Terrestrial > Soil >... | reverse complement strand
CCGACGAGAGCGCGCTCTATACGTTCGAGACGGAGCTCCTCGACACCCGGCAGGTGGAAGACCCGACGTTTCGAGCTGCGGTCGCCGCGTTCGGCGAGCGGGGCGTTGTGGACTTGATCGGCCTGATGGGGTATTACCAACTGGTCTCGATGGCGCTCAATGTCGATCGCTACCCGTTGCCTGACGGGGCGCGCCCGGAGCTGGTGGCAATTCCGCGCGCCGCAGGACCAGGACGGCGTTGAGGCCGCCGAAGGCAAACGAGTTCGAGATCGCCGCGCGTGCCGCCAGCTCGCGCGGAACGTTCGGCACGTAGTCGAGATCGCAAGCGGGATCGGGCTCCGTGTAATTCGCCGTCGGCGGGATGACGCCGTGCCGCAGCGCGAGAATGGTGGCAATCGCCTCGAGCGCCGCCGAGGCGCCCATGGCGTGACCGTGAACGGCTTTGGTCGAGCTGATCGCGAGCTTCGTCGCGTGCGGGCCGAACGCCAGCTTGAGGATGGTCGTTTCGGTTGAATCGTTCAGACGCGTAGCCGTGCCGTGCGCGTTGACGTAGTCAATGTCGCATGGCGCGAGGCGCGCCTGCTCGAGAGCAATCGCGATGGCGCGGGCCGGCGACCGCGTTCCGGGCTGGGTCATATGCTCCGCGTCGGACGTGGTCCCGTAACCGGCGAGCTCGGCGAGAATCGGCGCCCCGCGGGCCGTCGCGCGCTCCCACGATTCGAGGACCAGGATTCCCGCGCCTTCCCCGAGGACCATGCCCAGCCGATCGCGGCTGAAGGGGCGGCAGGCGCGCGACGGGTCGCCGGCGGGCGCCGGCGCCAGCACGCGCATCGCTTCCCAGCAACGCGTGATGCCCGGTGTGATCGGCGCATCGGCGCCGCCGGCGATCATGACGTCGGCGCGTCCGGTGCGAATCATCTCCGCCGATTCACCGAGCGCGTGCGCGGCGGCTGCGCACGCTGTGGCGATCGCGAGCGCGGGTCCGCGCAAGCCGTACCGCATGCTGATATGCGCGGCAGGTGCGTTGTTCATGATGCGTGGGATGGAGAACGGGTGCGCGCGCGTCTTGCCCTCGCCGTACAGCTTCCTGTACCCGTCGTCCTGCGTCACGGCGCCGCCCATGGCGCTCCCGATGGCGACTCCCGCTCGATCCCGCTCGCCGTCGGCGAGCATCAGCCCGGATTGCGCGCAGGCCTCGGCGGTGGCGACGAGCGCGAACTGCGAGAAGCGATCGAGCATCTCGCATTCGGTATCGTTGAAGTGCGACGCCGGATCGAATGAAGGCACTTCGGCCGCGACCTGCGCGAGAAAGCCGGTAGCGTCGAAATTCGTAATCCGGCGCACGCCGCTCCGGCCCGCGGACACGCCGGCCCAGAGAGAGGGCACTCCCAGTCCCAGCGCGGAGACCGCGCCCATGCCGGTGACGGCAACGCGTCTCACGAACGGGTCCCTCAGGACGCGCTCGCGCCTTGGGCGCGCTGACCGACGAGGGTTCGCACGCCGGAAACGATCTCGGCAACCGACCGCATCGACAAGGCCGCCTCGTCGGGCACGACGATTTTGAACGTGTCCTCGATGGTGAAGATCAGATCTGCCGCGTCGAGCGAATCGAGGCCCAGTTGCTCGAAGGTCGTGGCCGCCGTCACCGACGCTGGGTCCAGCTTCTTCTTCTTGGCAATGGCTTCGATGACCTGGCGTTCGATGTCGTCTACCACGGAAAGCTTTCCATCCACGACCGGTATCATAACGACTATTGTTTTCTCACGCACAGATGTTATTCTTGCCGTGCCGACCCTGCATGCGACACCCAGCCACAGCCCAGATTGAAGAGGGCGTCATCGACGTGCTCAAGGATGTCAGCCGGCGACCGATCGAGCCTGCGCTCGAGAGCGATCTCGTCGCTGACCTCGGGTTCGATTCCCTCCAGGTGCTGGAGGTGATTGCGGAGCTCGAGGATCGCTTTGACATCTCGATTCCACTCAACGACGTGCCGGCGTCGCGCAGCGTGGCGCAGGTCGTTGCGCAGGTGGCCCAGCTCCTCGGGGAACGGGCGCCTCGGCCAACCGCCTGATGGCCCGACCGCGGACGTTGCTCCAGGCTCTTGCCGCGGCGGCCCGCGCCGGAACCGGCTACAGGTTCATCACCGCTCCTCATGGCGATCTGGAAAGCGGCATCCGGAGGGAAGGCGTCCCCGGCGTCGGCATCCGTCGGGAAGGGCCCTCCGGAGTCAGAGAGTTCGCGCGCACCTACGAAGAAGTGCAGCGGACCGCCTTTCAGGTTGCGCGCTCGCTGCGCGAGGCGGGCTTGAGACGTGGGGATCTGGTCGCGATCGTGCTTCCCGACGCCGAAGCGTTTCTGACCACGCTGTTCGGCGCGTCGATGGCCTGCGTCATTCCGGCGTCGCTCTATCCTCCGTCGCCGACCAGCGACCTGCGGCGATACTTCGAGCTGACAGCCAACACCCTGCGCGGCGCGAGCGCGAGGGCCGTCGTCACGACGGCTCTGCTGGCCCCCCATTTCGAGTCGCTGCGCGCAGCCTGTCCCTCGCTCTCGCTCGTCCTGGTGCGTGAAGCGCTCGACGCTCCAGTGTCGGAGCCCGAGACGATGCCGTCGCTCGACGACATCGCGTTCGTCCAGTTCACGTCCGGGTCGACCTCGACGCCCAAAGGCGTCGTGCTGACCCATCGGAACGTCTGCGAGAACGTCGACGCCATGAATGGGCCCTCGGGCCTCGCCACCGGCGGCAGCGACGTGGCCGTGAGCTGGCTGCCGCTGAATCACGACATGGGCTTGGTCGGCATGGCGCTCGGCCCGTTGTACTCCGCGCGTCCAGGCATCTTCATGCCGCCGCAGCTGTTCGTCAGGCGGCCGGCCGAATGGTTGCGGACGATGACGCGGTACGATGGAACGATCAGCTTCGCGCCGAATTTTGCCTTCGATCTCTGCGTGCGGCGGCTCAAAGATCGGGACCTGGTCGGGCTCGACCTCTCGGCCTGGCGCGTTGCCGGTTGCGGCTCCGAGCCGATTCACGCCTCCACGCTCGCCGCCTTTGCCAGGAAGTTCGCCGCCGTTGGCTTCCGGGAGACCAGCCTCTTCCCGAGTTACGGGCTTGCCGAGCACGTGCTCGCCGCAACGTTCCCGCCCAGGGGGCGGCGTCCCAGGACCGATGTCGTGTCCTCGACCGGCCTCCACGAACGTCGGATAGCGACGCCGGCGAGGAGCGACGACAATACAGTGACCTTGGTCAGTTGCGGGAGGCCGTTTCCGGGGCACCAGCTGCGGATCGTCGACGACGCCGGGCGCCCGCTCCCCGAGCGGCAGGTGGGCGAAATTGTCCTCGCCGGTCCTTCCGTAATGGTGGGCTACTATAGGCAGCACGCGCTGACGGCCCAGACCGTCCGCGACGGGTGGCTCCACACCGGCGACCTCGGATATGTTTCGGGCGGCGAGTTGTTCGTGTGTGGCCGCGCGAAGGACATCATCATCGTCAACGGCCGCAAGTACCACCCACAAGATCTCGAGTGGGCCGTGGACGAGCTTGCCGGCGTGAGGCGCGGGCGCGTCGTCGCGTTCGGCGCGAGCGAGCTTGGACGCGCCGATCGCGTCGTGATCGTCGTGGAACCCAATGGCACCGTGCCGCCTGACACGCTGACCGAGACGATTCGGCGCCAGGTCGGCGATGTATTTGGACTGTACGTCGACGAGATCGCGCTGGTGCCGAGCGGGACGGTAGGCCGCACGACCAGCGGCAAAGTGCAGCGCGCCGCCACGCGGGCGCGTTACGAAGAGATCTCGAGGTAGCGAGGCTGATGGATCTGCTCGATAAGCTCCGCGCAGTCGAACAACGTCGCGACGCGTTCGCCGCCAGATCGGCCTTGCCCGGCCACACGGTCATCGAACGGGTGCTCGGTCCGTGCGAGGTCGTGATCCAGGGCCGGCCGACACTCATGTTCGGATCGAACAACTACCTTGGGTTGACCCTGCACCCGGAGGTCGTCGCGGCGGCGGGCCGCGCGGCCGCCGACTATGGCAGCGGCACGACGGGTTCGCGTACTGCCAACGGCACGCTCGGCATTCACGAGGAGCTCGAGCGGCAGTTCGCGGACTGGTTCGGCAAGCGTCACGCGATCATCTTCAGCACCGGCTATCAAGCGAACTTGTCGCTTATCGGTGGTCTGTGCGGTCCCGGCGACGTCATCCTCATCGATAGCGACAGCCACGCCAGCATTTATGACGCGACGCGCCAGACGGCGTCGCAGGTCATTGCCTTCCGCCACAATTCACCCGACAGCCTCCGGAGGAAGCTCGAGCGCCTGGGCCCGAGCGATCGCAACCGGCTCGTGGTCGTCGAGGGGCTGTACTCGATTCGGGGCGACGTGGCGCCGCTCCGCGAGATCGTCGCCGTGAGTAAGGCCCATGGCGCCTATCTCCTCGTGGACGAAGCGCACTCCCTGGGCACATATGGACCGAGCGGGCTCGGGTGCGCCGAAGATCAGGGCGTCCTTGACCAGGTCGACTTCGTCGTCGGGACGTTCTCGAAATCGCTCGCGGGAATCGGTGGAGTGTGCGTCTCCGACCATCGCGAGCTGCGCGCCCTGCATTTCCTCGCGCGCGCCTACGTCTTCACCGCCTCGGGCTCGCCGTCGAACATCGCGAGCGTCGGCGCCGCGGTCCGAGTGATTCGGAGGCAGCCGGAGATGCGCGACCGGCTCTGGGCGAACATCCGGCAGCTTCGCGAGGGGCTGAAGGCCATTGGATACGCCATCGGCGAGAGCGAATCCCCGATCGTGCCTATTCTCACCGGCGACGAAGATCGGACGGTCGCGCTGTGGAACCGGCTCCTGACCGCCGGGCTGTACATCAACGTAATCGTCCCGCCCGGTTGCCCCACTGACGACTGCGTACTCCGCGCCAGCTGCTCAGCTGCACATACCCCCGAGCAGGTGTCGCGGGCGCTCGATATCCTTGCTCGGGTGGGGTCGGACGTCGCCGTTGCCGGCGGCGTTCGCTGAGCACTCTTCTTGCTTCTCGGCCGCAAAATGCCGGTCAATCGTTGAAACGACGTCCACTGATGTCATCAGTTCTGAACGGCTTGTCCTCATGAGACGACTGACGCTTGGGCTTGCGATGCTTGGGCTTGCGATGATTCCTGCCTTGAGCGGCGTGAGTCCCGCCTTCGGTGGGGTCCCGCCGGTTTCCCTCGGCGTCGCGGGGGCCGGATATGCCCTCGACGTCCTCGAGCGTCGCGTGCAGGGCGATCCCGAAAGCCTGCAGGTTGCGGCGGAGTACCGCCAGCAGGTCATCGCCGCCGGCGCATACGATCGCGCCATCGCGCTTTTCGAGCGGCTGTCGAAGCGGCCAGGCGCAGGCGCTCACGCGTTCGTCAACCTCGCGCTCGCCTACGTCGACAAGGTGCCGGTGTCGGGATCGATCAGGCAAGCTCTTCTCGGCCGCGACGCTATCCGCGCACTCTCGCGCTCAATCGAGCTCGCCCCTTCGGAGCTCGCGTTTTTCGTGCGCGGCCTGATCAATCTGTACTACGACCGTGCGATCTTCCATCGCGCTGAGAAAGGGGTGGCGGATCTCGAGGAGGCCCGGCGCCTCACCGTCGCCGCGCACCCCAACGCGTCGTACATGCCGCGAATCCTGCAGACGCTCGGCGACGGCTACTTCCGGCTCGACCAGCGCGACAAGGCGCGCCAGACGTGGCGCGACGGCCTGGCCCTGGCGCCGGACAGCGAGCCGCTTCGCCAGCGACTGACGGCGTCCGACGAGGGAGCGCGGAGCATCGTCGCCCGGGCGCTCAATGCGGATGTGCGTGTCGACACCAGTCTTCATGAATTGAATCTGACCCAGACGACGCCGCCCACCGGTGGCTTGCGATGACGCGCCCTGATCTGACGCTCGTCATCCCCACCTACAATGAGCGCGATTGCCTCGATCGGCTCCTCGAGCGGATCTTTCGGGTTGCCGACGACCACAGGATGCATGTCCAGGTGATCGTCGTCGACGACAACTCGCGCGATGGAACCGGTGACCGCGCGGAGGAGTGGGCGAGAAGCGGACGCGTTCACGTGATCCATCGGCCTGACAAGCTCGGGTTAGGCAGCGCCGTTCTCGACGGGTTCGCGCTCGCCACCAGCGACGTTGTTGGCGTCATGGACGCGGATCTCAGCCACCCGCCAGACCTTCTGCCATTGCTCTACGCGACGATGGTCGGCGGCGACCTGGACATTGTGGTTGCCAGCCGCTACATCCCCCACGCGGGGACGCGCAACTTCCCCCTCCGCCGGCTGGCGTTGTCGCGGATAGCGTGCTGGCTCGCCCGACCGATCACGCCCGTGCGCGACGCGACCTCCGGCTTCTTCCTCGTTCGTCGTGAGCGCTTGAACAGTTTTCGCACGTCCGTGCGAGGCTTCAAGATCGGTCTCGAACTGTTCGTGAGAGCGCGACCCAAGCGCGTGGCCGAGGTTGGGTACGTGTTCGTCGGACGCGCCGCGGGAGACAGCAAGATGACCGTTCGGGAAGGCCTGACCTTCCTGCGGCAGCTCGCCGCCCTCTACTTGAGCGCGGTCTTCCAGTCCCCCGCGCGCCCTGGGCACCTGATTGTGTCTGCCCGACCGGACTCGCGCGCGACCGTGTCCGCCGCAGGGCGGATCGGGGCCTGACCTGACCCCCGCCTGAAAGGAGCGGAGTGTGCATCGGCTCGCGCGCATCCCTCGAGGCGATCCGCGCGTCCTATTCTCATAGCGCACGCGCCGGCCGGCGAACGCATTCGCCCGCTGTCCTGTGCAGGTTGGACGAAAACGCAAACGGACCTGACCTTCGAGATGCGCCCGCCCGAGATACAATGAATCTATCCGAGTCGATGACCGTAAGGCTTCCGCGCTTTCGCTATTTCGTCGCCATAATTCTCATGTCGGCCGTCGCGGGCGCGGGTGTGCCGGGTCGGGTTGATGCGCAAGAGCATCAGAGCGCGCTCGTCATCACGATCACGACCGAAAACGGATCGATCTTGCTGCCGGGCGCGAGCGTGCGCGTCGCGTTGCTGAGCGGCCGTGCGGTCGTCACCGAAGTGTCCGACGGTCAGGGTCTCGTGCGCGTCGACACCTTGGCGCCCGGCGTGTACCACGTTTCCGCCGCGCTTGCCGGCTTCCAAGAGGCGACCGCGACGGTGAAAGTCGAGCCCGACAAGCCTGCGCAGGCGACGCTCGATCTCCGGATCGCGGGCCTGACGGAGGAAGTCAACGTCATCGGCAACGCCGAGACCGCCCCGCCCACGATTGGCGCAGGGCTGAGCACCAAGGGCGTGCTCGAGAGCCGCATTGTCGAGCAGCTGCCTGTGCGCGATCACAGCGTGCTGTCGGCACTCAAGCTCCTCGCCGGCATCGTCGATGGGCCCGGCGGGGTGAGCATCAAGGGCGGCCGGACGAATCAAAGCGGGTTGCAGATCGGCATGACCGCTCAGACCGATCCGTCCACCGGTGCGCCGCTCTTTCGACTCCCGGCCGATGCGATCGAGACCGTCGAGGTGCTGCCGAACCCGTACTCCGTCGAATTCGGCCGTTTTTCGTCTGGACTGACGGTCATCAACACGAAGCGCGGCGGCGACGAGTGGCGCGTGGCGTTGAACGCGCCGGACATCAGCTTCCGGACGGCGCGTGGCGCGCCGTGGCATCCCACCGGGCTCGAGGCGTTCGGGCCGCGAATCGGCGTAGGCGGACCGCTGGTGAAGGATCGGCTGTTTCTCGAAGAGAGCGCGCAGTTTCGCTACGAGGTGTCGGAAGTCTGGAGCCGGCCCCCCGACGAGACGAAAACGAGCAAGTGGCTGAGCACGTTCACGCGCCTCGATGCGAACGTCTCGCCGAAGCTCTCCCTCGTCGGCAACGTCAATCTGTTTCGGAGCGCCGCAGACAACGTCACCTTGAGCACCTTCAACGGGCCAAGCGTCACGCCGGACGAAACGGACCATTTCACATCAGGCAACTTGTCTGCCCACTCGACGTTCTCCGACAAGATCGTGCTTGAATCGACGGTGCAGGCCAACGCCCTCACCGTCAACGTCGAGGGACACGGGACGGCGCCCATGCAGCTGATCCCCTCCGGCAACTTGGGCAATTTCTTCAACCGCCAGAATCGATCCACGGCAACGCTGCAGTGGGTCGAGGCGATGACAGGATCGTTCGAGTGGGGGCACGTGACGCACCTCTTCAAGGCCGGGCTCGACGTCATGCACTCGGACCTGGTTGGCAGCAGCGACAGCGGACCTGTTTCAATACTGCGCGATGATGGAACGCTCGCGCGGTCGCTGACGTTCTCCGGTCCGGTGTGGCAGCGCCTCACGACCACCGATCTCGCGCTCTTCGCGCAAGATCGCCTGCAGCCGTTCTCCCGTCTGCTGCTCGAGTTTGGCGGTCGCATCGACCGTGACGGCGTGCTCGAGGAGATCAACGCGACGCCGCGGGTCGGCGCCGTCTTTCTGCTCACGCCCAAAGGGACGGCGGCGATTCGCGCCGGCTACGGCCTGTTCTTCGAGCGGACCCCTTCGATTGCCGGCGCGTTCGGGCAGCTCGACGCCAGCACGGACCTGCGCTACGCGGCCGATGGCATCACGCCGCTCGGTCCCCCGGTTTTCTACCCGCATGTGACTTCACCGGATCTGGCCGTGGCCCGCAGCGCCACCTGGAACCTGCAATACGATCAGCAGCTCACGCGAAGCGTCTCGTTCCGCGCGGCGGCCCTGAACCGCAGAGGCTCGAACGAGCTGATCGTCAACCCCGTCGTCGCCGCACCGGGCAGTCCGGCCGCGTTGCTGCTGTCGAGCAGCGGGCGTTCCGCGTATGCGGAAGGCGAGGCCACGTTACGATACGCGCCGTCACGCCAGTTCGAGGTGAGCGGCACATATGTCAGGTCGTCGGCCAAGGCCGACCTCAACGCATACACGGCGTTCTTCGACAACATCCGATGGCCGGTGATCGGCCAGGATCAGTACGCGCCGACCTCCAGCTCGGTGCCCCACCGCCTGATTGCGCACACGCGGACGATCTTCGCGAATCGGGTGCTGGTATCGTCGATCCTCGAGGTGCACAGCGGATTCCCCTATTCGCCCGTCAACGCCATGCTCGATTGGGTCGGGCCGCGCAACCAGCTGTTCTACTTTCCGACGTTCACCATGCTCGACCTGGACGTGGAGCGCAGGTTCACCTTCATCAAGGGCAAGCCCTGGATCGGCGTCCGCGCGTACAACGCGCTCAACCGGTTTTCGCCGACCGAGGTGCAGGCCAATCTGTCTTCGCCCGCGTTCGGATCGTTCTACAACTCATACGGGCGGCAGCTGCGGCTGCAGGTCCGCTTCGAGCCCTGACCCGAGCGCCCGTGCCGGCGCCAGCGCGGTGACTGCCTCAATCGCGAGCGCGATCACGACGGCGTTCCTGACGACCACGAGGGCGAGCGCGTAGCGTGCGCCGACGATCACGTCGTCATAGAACAACCAGAACGCTTGGGTCAGGAACACGGCGCACGCCGCCAGCACGGCCCGCCGATAGCGGCCTTCGTTCCACGCGAGCGCGCCGCCTGGGACGAGCCAGCCGATGAACTGTGCTGAAAACAGGGCAGAGAGCGATAAGAGAGTGGCGACGGCGGCGAGCCAGGCCGCGCCTGGCGCCCTCCCGGCGAAGCCCCGCCACGTCGACCAGATGCAAAGCGGTGCCGCGGCCGCGAACAGCGCGATCGAGGTCGCACCGTTTATCGTGCCGATGCGCCAGGACCCGCTCTCGAGACGAATCGGACCCCAGCCAATCAAGTGCAACGCGCCGCCAACAACGCTTTCGATCTGCCAGCCCGTTGCGCCGCGGAAGGTGAGCACTTCAAGTACCGAACGCTGACCGAAAACCCGGAGCGCTAGAGCGGCCAATGCGCCCGCGCCGAGGAAGAAGACGATGGCCGCGCCGCGCTGCCCACGGTGTTGACGGGACGGCAAGAGGCCGGTCGCGAACACCAACGGCCAGAGCTTGAGCGATGCGCCCACCGCCAGCGCGCCGGCCGACCAATAGCTCCTCCGCTCGCGCCACGCTGCGACTGCCAGCGTGGCTGCAGCCATTGACCACAGGTCGATTCGATTGAAGAGCAATAAGGACACAGGGGCCGATACGACGGCGTAGTAGGTGGCTGCAGCGGGACCCCACGCCCGGAACAGCGACAACACAATGACCGCGTCGGCGCACGCATTGAGGGTGACGACGCCGCGGGCGAACGAGGCACGTCCCCCGGCCACGGACCGAAGCGCCTTGAACACCAGCCACGTGCCGATCGGGTGCTCGACCTGATAGTCGACGTAGGGACGCCCGACGCCGCTGGCGATCTCGAAGTAACGATCGAAGTCGCCCGCCGGGTTGGGCGCGTTGATAAAAGCCACCAGGCCGGTGACGAGGTGAAGGCACATGGCAGCGACGAGTGCCCGCGTGACCCACGCGGTTGTCACGACCGTGTTCCCACCTTTCTCTTCAAGGCTGGCCCGGGCTGGCCGCCCAGCCAGGCATGGTCCCGGTACCAACCTGCGGTAAGCAACACCCCGTCTCTCAAATCGACGCTCGCCACGACACCCAGCCGCTCATGCATGCGACCGACGTGGCACACGAAACCTGGCGCATACAGCTCCGAGTAGCGCCGGCTGTTGATGGTGGCCGGCCGGCCGGTGAGGGCGCCCGCCAGGTCCCCCAGTACGGCGCCGGCTCGTGTGAGCGCCCGTGGAACGTGAATGAGCATGGCTGTACCCCGGACCGCCGCCCCCACCGTCTCGAGCAGCCGGCGCGACGTGACAGCCCGCTCGTGGCCGATGAAGATGACATCGTTCGCTGGCTCGCGATCGACAGCCGCGAGGATAGCTCGCACCGCATCTTCGACATAAATAAAGGTGTACGCCGCCGACGCCTCGCCGACCAGCGGCAGCACGCCCAAGCGGGCGTAGCGGAAGAGCGGGAGCATCGCGCGATCGCCTGGGCCATAGACCACACCTGGCCTGAGGATTGTCCAGCGCAGGTCTTCGAGGTCTCGCACGACACGCTCGCCCTCGAGCTTGCTCTGACCGTACGCCGTGATGGGGCGGGGCTCATCTTGCTCGGACCTCGGCGCGGATTCCGGGGCGGGCCCTGCAGCGGCCAGGCTCGAGATGTGGACGAGCCTCGCGCGGGCGTCCCGCGCAGCGCGCGCGACGACTTCGGTGGCGCCGACGTTGGCCGCAAAGAAATCCTCCCGCCGGACGGCCGATACGACGCCGGCCAGGTGAACCACGACGTCAACGCACTGGAGCGCCGACGTCAGCGCCGCGGGATCGAACGGGCGCGTGATCGGGATCGCCGTATCTCCGCGCGCAGCGAGCGAGGCGACCACGTGCGTTCCAATGAAGCCGCTTGCGCCGGTGACAGCCACACGCATCAGGCGATGGGCTTCTGGTAAATGCGGTACGTCTTGTAGCGCCGGGCGCCATGCGCCTCGGCGGGCTGGTTGATGTCGGTGTTGTCCTCGAGGACCCATGAGAATTCGACGCGCTTGTACGGCGTCCCCTTGACCTGACGCTGAAGCTCGATCAGGAGGAGGGGGAACAAGCCCTGCGAGCGATACGCTGGGTCGATCCCCAGCAACAGGAGCCGGCCCTGGTCGACATAGTGCCGGCGCCTGAGGAGCTTGATCAGGCCGAGAGGGAACAGCCGGCCGTCCGTGCCGCGGAGCGCCTGGTTGATGTCGGGCAGCGCGACGGCGCACGCGACCAGACGTCCATCGGCCTCCGCCACCACGGCGAACCGCGAGTCGAAGATCTGCTTCATGTCTTTGGCGATGTGCCGGAACTCCTCGACAGTCGGCTCGACGAATCCCCAGTTGCGCTCCCAGGCGCTCGCGTACAACTCGCGCAGACGGTCGACCTCGCGCGTGAACTCATCCATCCTGATCGGCCTCACGTCGATGCGCAGCCGTTCGCGCCGCCGCTCCGCGAGACGCGTGACGATGGGCGGCACCGGCCGCTCGAGGTCGTAGAGCCAGGCAAAGAGATCCTTGATCTTCCGGTAGCCGGCTGATTCGATGAAACTCGCGTACTCCGGAGGATTGTGAGGCATCAGCAGCATCGGATCGGTGTCGAAGCCGTCGATGAGCAGGCCGCAGTTGTCGTTGAGCGAAGGATTGATCGGGCCGCGAATCAGGGTGCGGCCGCGCCCACGGCCCCATGTCTCGACGGCCGACAATAGAGCCCGCGCGGCCTCGCCGTCGTCGGCCTCGAAGAAGCCGAACATGCACGCGTTATCACGGTGCGTGTCGTTGTGCAGCCGGTCGTCGATGGCGGCAATACGGCCGGCCACGCGGCCGTCACGGCCGACCAGGAACAGCGCGACCTCCGCGTGCGCGAAAAACGGGTTCTTCTTCGGGTTGAGTCGATCGCGCTCGCCGATCCTGAGCGGTGGCACCCAGTGGGGGTCGTTCGCGTTCCGCGTGTACGCGTAGTCGATGAAACGGCGGAAGTCCTTGCTTCCGCGGACAGGTCGAGTCTCCAGCACGTGGGTGTGCTACTTTAACACTTGAGTATGGCCGGGCGATCGGAGCGACCGGAATGGTCGACGGTGTTCGAGCGGTTTTCCGCAGGTCGGGTTCCGATCGTCGGGCCGATCGGGATCTTCGTCCATGACTGGTCGAAGCCGGAGGACGGCCATCCGCGGCTGTTCGATCACGGGGCGCTCGAGTGGGTGACGACGGCGCATCCCCGGCTGGTCGCGTCGGTGTACTCGTCGTCGGCGATCGTGTTGATTGCGTGGAGCGTGTACGCAGGCGTTGGCCCGCTGGCCATCGTCCTCGGAGCGATCTTGGGCGTGGTGGTGTGGTCGCTCACGGAGTACCTGATTCACCGCTACCTGTTTCATTTCGTCCCGCGGTCGCGGCTGGGTGTGGCGCTCGCCTACCTGTCGCACGGCGTGCACCATGCCTATCCGCGCGACCCGCACCGTCTCGTCCTTCCGCTCATCGTCAGCGCGCCGGTTGGCGGGGCGCTGTTCGCCGGCGCCCTGTTGGCGGGGCCGTCGACGTTCCCCGTGCTGGCCGGGTTTGCGCTCGGGTATCTCGCCTACGATTTGATTCATTACCGCCTCCACGCATACGAAGCCGACAGCGGCGTCTTCAAGTGGCTGCGCCGTTATCACTTTCAACACCATTTCTCCGTCCCTGATCGACAGTTCGGCGTCTCGACCCCCATCTGGGACTACGTGTTCCGGACGGGACGTTAGGCCTCACACGAACGCTGGTGCGCGCGAGCGAGATTGCGGCGGTCGCCTACGGCACGTACGCGGCGATCGTCGCGCTGGCGCCCCGGTGGGGATGGCGCCGCCGTGTCGTTGTGTGGATCCTGGCGGCCCTGATGATCGCCGGACCGGTGGCGCTTGCGCGTTTTCCGCAGACGCTGTTGAGGCCGGAGACCGTGATGGCCATGCGTGACTGGGCGCCAGCCGTCTGCATCCTCATCTCTTACTACACGAGCGGTACGCTGTTCGTGGGTCCGTCGGCGCCATTCGAGGCGTGGCTCCGGCGAGCGGACGTGTATCTGCTCCGCGGATCGGCCGCTTCAGCGCTGCCGCGAGTGGCGCAGGCGATCGTCGAGCTGCTCTATGCGGGCACATTCCTCATGATCCCCACGGGTTTTGCCATCCTCGGAGCGAGCGGGTTCCGGTCCGCGGCCGATCGCTACTGGACGACCGTGTCGCTTGCCGAGTACGTGTCGTTCGGCATGTTGCCCTGGCTGCCGTCGCGGCCACCGTGGTTGGTGGACAACCTTCTGCCTGACGACGCCCACGGGATTCGGCGGTTCGGACTGATCTGGGTGCGAAGGACCAGCCATCGAGCCAACACGTTCCCGAGCGGTCACACCGCCGGTTCATTGGCCGTGGCGTTTGCGGTAATTCCGTTTGCGCCCATCGCGGGGCTCGGCCTCTTGGCGATTGCGTCGGGAATTGCCATCGGCTGTGTCTCCGGCCGCTATCACTACGCGGTCGACGTCGTCGCCGGCGTGGCGCTGGCGGCTGCGATCTCGGCGGCGGTTGGCCTCGCGGGGATCTGACTTCCACCGCACCCAGTTAATCGGGGCTAGAATGACCTCCTCACTGGGGGTGCTCGATGAAATCTGTCCTGGCAGGCGCGGCGGCCGTGGCCATCATCTCAACAGCCGTCGCCGGGCAGGCTCCGGCGCCCGGCGGGCTCGGCGTGATTGACTTTCCGACGTCGGCGCCGGCCGCAGCCCAGGCTCCGTTTCTGGTCGGCGTGAAGGCGCTCTTCAACTTCGAGTTCGACACCGCAGCCGAAGCCTTTCAACAGACACAAAAGGCGGATCCTGGATTCGCGCTGGGCTACTGGGGCGAGGCCATGAGCTTCAATCATCCGCTATGGGCCGAGCAGGACCTGGCGGCGGCGCGGCGAGCGCTCGAGCGACTCGCGCCGACAGCCTCGGCCCGCCTGGCGAAGGCACCTGCCGGGAAGGAACGGGGTCTGGTCGACGCGGCGGACGTGCTGTTCGGGGCTGGCGACAAACGCACCCGCGATCTCGCGTACGCCGCCGCGATGAAGCGGCTTCACGAGCAGTATCCGGATGACGACGAGATCGCGACCTTCTACGCGTTGTCGCTGCTTGGGACGGCGCGCCCCGGCGAGAAGAACGTGCGCACGGCGATGCAGGCTGCGGCGATTGCTGAAGGTGTGTTCCAGAGACATCCTCAGCATCCCGGCGCCGCGCACTTCATCATTCACGCGTTCGACGATCCCGATCATGCCGTGCTCGGTCTTACGGCGGCGCGCGCCTACTCGAAGATTGCGCCGGCCGCGCCGCACGCGCTGCACATGCCGTCGCACATCTTCGTGCAGCTCGGCATGTGGGACGACGTCGTGGCGTCGAACGAGGTGGCCTACAAGGCCGCCATCGATCAGGCCGAACGGAAGAATCTGCCGCGCGGCCGAGAGGACTTCCACACGCTGTCCTGGTTGCAATACGCGTATCTGCAGCTGGGGAAGACCGCTGAAGCCGAGCGATGTCTGAACCTGGCGAAGGCGGTGGCCGAGCGCGATGCGAGTCCCCGCGTGCGTGACGGTTACGCCGCAATGAAAGCGCGTCAAGTGATTGAGACCGCTAAGTGGGAGCCGCTGGCGTTGCCCGGCGCACCGGTCAGGGACGGCGGCGCCCCGGGGTACGATGGCAGCGCGGCGTACGTGTTGGCGGCAGGCCTCAGTGCCGCGCGGCTCGGCAGTCTCACCGCGGCCGATCAGGCGCTCGAGAAGCTGAAGGCGATGCGCGTGCAGGCGGAGGGCGGATCGAACGCGTATCGCGCCAAGCCGTTCGCCATCATGGAAAGAGAAGTTGGCGCCGTCATCGCAGTTGCCCAGAAAGATCCCGCCGCGGCAGATCGCCTGCTGAAGGAGGCCACCGCGATCGAGCTGACGCTGGACGCGCCGTCGGGCCCGCCGGAGCCGATCAAGCCGTCCTTCGAGCTGTACGGCGAGCTACTTCTGGAGCAAGGGCGCGCCAAAGAGGCTGCGGCGCAGTTCGAGCAGGCGTTGACGCGCATGCCGAACCGGCGCGCGTCTCTCCGCGGCCTGGAGCACGCGGTGCCCGCGCGAACCTCGCAGGGGCAATAGGGCAAGGGAGGCGAAGTCGGCCCTGCCGCCATTGGAATAACGGAGGCCGCCTATGAAGCGCTTCATTGTCGCCGTCGCGCCCGCCCTCGTTGTCGGCGCGGTGCTCGTGGCTCAGGAACCGCGGTCAAACACCCTGTTGACCACGGAGCATTACCTCGATTGGGAGCGCGTCAGTGACGCCCAGATCGCGCCGGACGCGTCGCGCATCTTGTACACGCGGGAACACGTCAACAAGATGGAAGACCGGTGGGAGCAGGAGATCTGGATCATCAGCGCCGACGGCCGCCAGAATCGCTTTTTCGTGAAGGGCTCCGCGCCTCGCTGGTCGCCCGACGGGAAACGCGTCGCCTACCTCGCGGAAGGCGAGCCGAAGGGGCCGCAACTCTTCGTCCGGTGGGTCGACCTCGAGGGACCCGCGACCGAGATCACGCACGTCACCAGCGCGCCGCGCGGCGCGCGGTGGTCGCCTGACGGCAAGTCGATTGCCTTCACGATGTTCGAGGCGGGAACGGAATGGTGGAACATCAGCATGCCCGCCGAGCCGAAGGGCGCCAAATGGACGCCGGCGCCGCGCGTGGTGTCCACGCTGCACTACCGCCAGGATCGCATCGGCTTTCTCGAAGACGGCTTCACCCACTTGTACGTCGTCCCGGCCGACAGCGGCACGCCAAAACCTATCACGAGCGGCAGATGGAACGTCGGCGCGGGTGAGCTCCCAAGCGGCGCCGCGATCGACTGGACGCCGGACGGTCGGACCATTGTGTTCAACGGAAATAGGGCCGCCGACGCGGACACGCAGTATGAAATCTCACAGCTGCTCGCCGTTGATGTCGCGACCGGCCAGATTCGCCCGCTCGTGACAAAGCCGGGCTCGTGGAGTCGTCCTGCGGTTTCACCCGATGGAAGGCTCGTCGCGTTCATCGGGCACGATGAATCGAAGCGCTCCCACGTCGTGGACGATCTGTTTGTTGTCGGGACCGACGGCTCGAACATGCGGAAAATCAGCGGCGACTACGATCGCGAGCCCCTCAATCTCAAGTGGGCGCCGGATGGGGCGGGCATCTACTTCGACGCGGATGATCGTGGCGCCCGCAACGTACAGTTCGCGGGTGTCGGTGGCGGTGGTGTTCAGGCTGTCACGACCGGCGCGCATGTGCTGACGTTCGATTCGATGGCCAGTCCGCCGCCGTCGGCGCCGGAGACCGCGTCCTCTGCGGCGCCGACATCTATGGCGTCATCAGCGAGAGGCGCAGTGCACGAGCTGGTTGCAGCCGGCACGTCTGCCGACCCGGACCACCCCCAGGACGTCGTTCGTTATATCCTGCGTCAGCCCTCTCAGGCGCCGCGCAATTTGCGGGCGTCCCCATCCTCTCCCGCCTCCCAGCCTTTCCCTGTGACCAAGCTCACCGACGTCAATGGTGACGTGCTGCAGGGTCTGCAGATTGGGAAAACCGAAGAGATCTGGTACCCGTCGACCGGCAACACGAAAGTGCAGGGTTGGATCGTCAAACCGCCGTCATTCGATCCGTCGAAG
>Ga0066903_100001480_pt1 | contig 17193 bp, 12 predicted proteins | sample PanSoiMetaGPlot1_FD_67491 | JGI IMG/M metagenome (GOLD analysis project Ga0066903, IMG submission 67491) | Tropical forest soil microbial communities from Panama analyzed to predict greenhouse gas emissions - Panama Soil - Plot 1 (version 2) | ecosystem: Environmental > Terrestrial > Soil >... | reverse complement strand
GTCCGATCGATCGGCTCGGCGTCGGGATCCAGGTCGGCGACGCGGAACTGGGTTTTGTCGGCCGCACCGTCGGTGAGCCGCGCCGCCTTCGATCCGTTCGCCGCGATCTCCCACACGTCGTACTTGTCGTAGACGAGCACGCTGGCGTCTTCAGCCGTCCAGCCCGCGACGCCGAACCACGGACGCTGGACGTCGGTCGAGTCCGAGTCCTTGTCCGCGAACGACGCCGCCACGCCCTTCGTGATGGCCGTCACGGTGCGGCGCGCGGTGTCGATCGTCGAGAACTGGCCGTCGAGATACAAGAGGATGAACTTCCCTTCCGGGCTGGCGCGGACGAACCGATCGTCCACGCGATCGGCGACCTTCGCGCGCTCGCCGCTGGCCACATCCACGAGCGCAATGGTCGCCGAGCCAAACCGTCCCCAACTGCGCTCGAGCGCGGATGGGCCCCAGCTCACGGCGTATGCGAGGTTCTTCGCTTTCAGCGGGACGACGGTCTCGTAGTAGTCGTGCGCGAGCACCGTCAGGGCCGGACGATCGATCGGCCACGCGGCCAGCAGGCTGCGCTGCCGATCGCGGCTCGCGCCCACCTTCTGCTTCGGCATCACGTCCACGTCTTTCGGATGCCACACGTCGACCGTCGGTCGGTCGTCCGCCTCGCCGTCCTTCGTGTCTTTGTCCTTGGATGCGGGCGTCTTGTCGAACCACGGCGCCACGCCGACAAACACCACGGCACCGTCTTCCGACCACGACGGCCTGCGGAACGCGGTCACGCGGCGCGAGGCGCCAAGCGACGCGTCGGCCGCCGGATCGTACGCGCGCTTGCGCTCGCCGGCACCACCCGCGCCCGTCCACGCGAGCACCGTAAAACCGGCACCGTCGCGTTTTTCGTCGGCAACCCCCTTGAGCACGGCGAGATCGTCGGCGTCCTTGCGCCACGTCAACCCCAGGTAGCGCGCGCTGGCGGAGTCGAGGACGCGCAGCGTGCCCGACGCCGGGTCGAACAGCTGCACGCCGTTGCCGGTGCGATCCTCGGCCGCGATCGTCAGCGCGAGCAGACGCCCTTTCGTCTGCCAGGCCGACTCGCCGACGTTGCCGAACGTGGTGTCGCGGCCCGACGCGAGATCGCGCACGACGACCGTCACGCCGGGTGTCTCTTCGGGATCGGGGCCGGCAGCCGGCGCCTCGGACTCGCCGCGGTTCGCCGCCGGCCGCTCGGGCCCGTAGTGCCGCATCAGGAGCTGACGGCCGTCGGCGCTGAACGCGAACGAGTCGACGTTGTCGATCGTCGTGACCGCACCCGCGGCGAGGTCGACGAGCGTCAGCTTGCGGCGAACCGGCTTCTTCTCCTTGCGCAGCTTCTCCTGCTGCGCTTCCGACACGCCGACCGCGACCGCGAGCCACTTCGAATCGCTCGAGAACGCGGGCTGCGCGCCGAACGCGATCGCCTTGGTCGTCCCGTCGGCGACGGCGGTCACGCGCAGCTCGTTCTCGCCGTTCGTGCGGGTGATCGCGTACGCGAGCCAGCGGCCGTCCGGTGAGAGTCCGCCCCGATCGCCGGCGGGCGCGAGCCGCTCCCACTGCCCGAAATCGGCGGGTGACGGCGGCTGGAGCGGGGCCTGAGCCAGCAGCGCGAGGACGAGCGCCAGTGGAGCGAACGTCATTTGAAAATCTCCTTGGGCATCTTCACGTGGACGCCGACCTTGCCGTCGACCAGCTGCGTCATCGCGACGTTGCCCGCGATGCTGGTCAACTGGTAGGCCGTCATCCGATCCAGCTTCTTCTCGGCGACGAGGAAATCGATCATCTCCTGAATCGCCGTCTTCGTCGCCTTCACGAGGTCTTCGTCGGTGCCCATCGTGATGTAGTCGGTCGCGGTCTCGGCGCGCGGCCAGGCGAGCGTCATCCCCTTGCGCACGGTGAGCTGCAGCCGCCCGCGCAGCGACGTCTCGATCGCCGTCTGATCGACTTCGCCGTCGCCCTGCGCCGCGTGGCCGTCGCCGACCTCGAAGAGCGCGCCCGTCACGTGGACGGGGATGAACAGCGTCGTCCCGGCGACGAGCGCCTTGTTGTCGAGGTTCCCGGCGTGCGTGCCGGGCGGATTGCTGCTGACGCGTCCCGCCTGCGGCGGCGGCGCCACGCCCATGCTGCCGAAGAACGGATGCAGCGGGATCACGATGCCGGGCGCGAACGTCGCCGTCATGGCCGTCTTGTCGAGCGGGATGATGCGCGTACGTCCGGGGCCGTTCTGGTCGCAGTTCTCGCGGACGTAGCCGCTGCAGCCGTTGTAGCCGTACGGAATCGCGAGATCGATCGAGAGGATCTTCACTTCGAGCGCGTCGCCGGGCTCGGCGCCTTCGACGAACACCGGCCCCGTCAGAATGTGGCCGCCCGGTCCACGCTTCGGATTGCCCTGCGGAAAGGCCTCGGTGATCGCCTTCAGCGACGCCTGGATCTGATCGTCGGGTACGCCCGCGCGCTGCAGGCCCGGCGGCGTGTTCGTGAGCAGCGTGTCGACGTCGACGATGTCGCCGGATTTGATCCGCAGGACGGGTTCGGCCGCCGCGTCATACCAGCCGTACGCGATCGTCGTCGGCGTCGCCAGGAGGCGGTGAGTCGTCGGACCTTGCGCGCCAACGACAGCGACGTATAGCAGCATGAAGGACAGTGAGTAGCGCATAGTTGCTCGTCGAGTTATACCCCAACAGCGCGAGCGAACACCGTGAGCGAGCCACGCGAACGGAGCGAGGCACGGGGCCCCCGCCGGTGAGCGTGCAGGGGGGCCGGGGGGGCGAAGCCCCCCGACTTATTTGAATAGGTCGTCGAACGCCTTCTTGGCGCTCGAAGGGCTGGTCGGCTGTGACGACGACTTGGTCTCGCGTTCGACGGTCGTCCGCGGCTCGAAGAACGTGCACGTGTTGCGCGCGTCTTTTGGCGACACGCGCGCCGGAATCGGCTTCTGGCACTCGAAGGCGGCGCTCGTATCGAAGTGCGCGCACTGGGCGCAGCTGTGGAGATCGGCCTGACACCTCGAGCACTGCCCCGTGGCGCTCCAGGCGGTCGCGACGGTGAGCTCGTTGCCGCATCGCGCGCACTTCACGACCTCGCGGAACCCGGGCATGCTGAAGGTTTTCGGCGCGATCGGCGGCTGGCCGCGCGGCGCGTATTCCTTCTTCTGCTCGGGCTTGCGTTCGCCGCGGGGTTCGCGGGGCTCGTCCTGGTAGCCGCGCTGGCGATACTTGCGTTCGGACATGAGGAGGGTCGCGGCGGATTATACCCGACGTCGCGAGCGAGCGCAGCGAGCGAGCCAGCGGAGCGGACCGAGCGGCGAAGCGGCGAGGGACCGACGCTGTCGCGGAGTCCGAGGGGCAAAGCCCCTCGGACTAGGTTGGAACGGGGCGTGCTGGCCAAGCGTATAGTGCCTCGAGGAGTTGCCGATGAAGGTGTGGCTCGCCGTCCCTGTGCTCGCCGCGTCGATCGCCGTCACGGGCTGCGACATCGTGACCGCGGATCTGCGCGCCGAGGAACGCGCGTCGTGGCACAAGACCTACCAGCTCGACCCGCACGGGCGCGTCGAGATCAGCAACGTCAGCGGGAAGATCGTGGTCGAGCCGTCGACGGGCCAGACCGTCGACGTCGAGGCGACCCAGAAGGCCCGCGGCGCCTCGCCCGAGGCCGCCAAGGCCGAACTCGCGCGGGTCACCATCGCAGACGAGGTGAGCGGCGGCCGCATCCGGATCGAAACCAAGGTCGCCCGCACGTCCGGCTTCTCGTTCATGACCGGCGGCGTCCAGGTCGAATACAAGGTCAAGGTGCCGGCGGCCGCCGAGGTGAAATTCACGACGGTCAACGGCGGCGTCGACGTCACGGGCCTCCAGGGCCGCATCGTCGCCGAGACGACCAACGGCGGCGTGACGACGCGCGATGTGTCGGGCCAGCTCGAGGCGAGCACGACGAACGGCGGTCTCGACATCGACCTGCTGAAAATGCCCGACGGCGGCGTGAAACTCGACTGCACGAACGGCGGCATCACGGTCCGGCTGCCGCGCGACGCGAAGGCGAACGTCTCGGCCAGCATCACCAACGGCGGCATCAGAACCGAAAATCTGACGATCGACCCCACCGGCGAGAACACCCGCCGGCGCGTCGAAGGCCGCCTGAACGGCGGCGGGCCGCGCCTCGACGCCGAAGGCGTCAACGGCGGGATCAAGTTGATCGGGCGCTGACCCGGCGTCGCCGCAACAAGCGGAGGAGGCCGGCTTCGGCCGCGCCCGGTTTCCCCATCACGCGCGCGATCGTCCCGTCGAGGTACGCCTCGATCACTGCCGGGTGCACGTAGCACTTCCGGCAGACCGCGCGCGTGTTGCCGAGCCGCTCCGCCACCTCGTCAATCGCCCGCACGATCGCCCGCTTCCCCGCCGCCGCCGACGCGAATCGCTCCTCCTGACGAAGCCGTCTCGCCGCCAGGACGGTGCCGGCCCACGTGCGGAAATCCTTCGACGTGAAGTCGGTCCCGGTGACGTCCTTCAGATACGCGTTGACGTCCGCCGATCCCACGTCGGCCACCGCGCCGCGCTCGTCGACGTACTGAAAGAGCTCCTGCCCCGGCAGATCCCGGCATTGCTTCACGATGCGCGCGAGCCGGCGATCGTCGAGCTGAAGCTCGTGACGCACGCCGCTCTTGCCACGGAACAGGAAGCGGACGGTCCCGCCCGACACGCGCACGTGGGCATCGCGCATCGTGGTGAGACCGTACGAGTGGTTCTCGCGGGCGTACTCCTCGTTGCCGACTCTGATGAGCGTTTTCTCGAGGAGCCGAATGACGGTTGCGAGCACTTTGTCGCGAGGCAAACCCCGCCGCCGGAGGTCGCGCGCCAGGCGCCGCCGGATCGCGGGCAGCGCCCGGCCGAAATCGGCGAGCCTGCCGTACTTGTCCTCGTCGCGGATCTGCCGCCACCGCGCGTGATACCGGTACTGCTTCCGTCCGCGCGCGTCGCGGCCGGTGGCCTGCAGATGCCCGCGCGGATCGGGACAGATCCAGACGCGGGTCCAGGCGGGCGGAATGACGAGCGCGCGGATCCGCGCGCGATCGCGCGCGGCGACGGGCCGGCCGTGCGCCGTGACGTAGCGGACCGCGTGCCCGTGGCCGACCCGCCGGATGCCGGGACGATCGTCCACCCAGTACGTCAGACCGGCGGTACGCGCCGCGTGCCGTGGAGGCTGCTGTGTTAAGATGCCCGCGCTCCCCTGAAACCGGATTCGACGAATGAAGTGCCCTCGCTGCGCCTCGGCACGCGTGTATCCGTCGAGACTGCGAAACACCGTCGAACGGCTCCGTCAGAAGATGACGGATCGGCAGCCGTACCGGTGCCATGAATGCGGCTGGCGCAAGTGGCGCGACGTGGAATTTCTCTCACCCAGTCCAGACGTGAAGCCGGAGGATCTGCGCAGCGGTCAGCGCTCCGGGCCCGTCGCGCCCGGCGACGTCGATCGACTCGATCCTGTCTGATGCCCGCGTCCCGCACGCGCTGTCACGGTGCAAGCCACCTGCCGATCACCGGCGGCGGGGATATCCGTCGAGGTCGAGCTCCGTGCCGAGGATGAGCTGAAGGACGGCGTCGTAGCTCTCGAAGCCCTTCTCCACGCGATTCGCCTTGAGGTACGTGTCGTAGCCGCGCTGGGCTGCGAAGCGCAGGGTTGCGTTCGTATGCGCGTAGCGGTACCCCATCTGCCAGAGATCGATTCTCGGTCCGATGTCGAGCGCCTCGCGAAGCGGCCGCGAGGGATGCGCATAGCCCATCATGATCAGCGCGGCGCTGTACTGCGCGAGCGCGTCGCCGTGCCGGCACGTGAGCCACGCGATGTAGTTGGCGTCCGATTCGTCCGCATAGCCCGCGAGGTGCGCCCACTCGTGGGCGATCACGAACGGCCGCTCGACCTCGAACAGATCCGGCGCGACCAGCGTTTCCAGAAAAAACGGATCCGTCATGCCGGCCACCGAGATCTGATGGAAATAGCCGCCGAGCAGCGTCTCCTTCGGGCGCCCGGCGGTCACGCTCCCGGGCGTCCCCATCCGGCGGGTCGCGGCGTCGAAGCTCGCTTTCAGCGCGTCGAGCGACAGTGCGCTCGCGTGCGCGGATGCATAGAGGCGATTCAGCGTCGCCGCATTCGCGTCGCCGAACGCCTGCGCTGACGAACGGCCGATCCGCGCCGGATCGTAGGCGACCTTCTCGACGATCGGCACGCGGCGGTAGTTCAGTCCCCAGGTTGCGAGGAAGACGAGATAGACGGACGCGGCGCCGACGAGCATGAAGCCGCCCAGCCTGGCCAGCCCGCGGCGCCAGCCGAACCGCCGTACCTGACGGTGGCTCGCGACCGCAAAGACGCAGACGGCCAGCACGCACAGCACGTCGAACAGGGCGAACGGCACGGCGTTCGAGACGGGGGTCAGCACGCGTTGCAGCGCGGGATACGCGAGCGACGAGTACCACCGCTCGACCGTCCCGGCCGGGACGGGCAGCACCGCCGCCGCGGCCGCGACGCACACGATCGCGATGCCGGCGCGTGTCATTCCGACGGATGGTCGTTCGTGATGAGCCGCACCGAGCGCTGGTACGTCATGTACGCCCACGCCCACTGGATCATGACGAGCACCCGGTTGCGGAAGCCGATGAGATTGAAGATGTGTACGAAAAGCCACGCGAGCCATCCGATCAGCCCTTTGAGCTGGGCGACGGGCAGATCCCCGATCGCCGACGCGCGGCCGATCGTTGCCATGTTACCGAGATTCTTGTACCGAAAGGCGCGGAGCGGCTGCCCCTCGATCGCGCGAAGGACGTTGCCGGCCGCATGCACGCCCATCTGCATGGCGACCTGTGCCACGCCGGGAAGCGGTTTGCCGTCCGATCCGTTGAGGGTGGCGAGGTCGCCGATCACGAACACCTCGGGATGACCCGGAATCGTGAGGTCGGGATTGATGCGCACGCGGCCCGCGCGATCGAGCGGCACGCCGAGCGTGGCGCCGAGCGGCGAGGCCGCGACGCCCGCCGCCCACAGTACGGTGGCGGCCTGGATCGTCTCGCCGCCCGCCTCGACGCGATGCGGGCCGATGGCGGTCACGGGCGTGCCGGTGCGCACCTCGACGCCGAGGCGTTCGAGATCGTGTTTCGCGGCCGCGCGCAGCGGCTCGGGAAACGTGGTGAGGATCGACGGCCCGGCCTCGAGCAGCAGGATGCGCGCCGCGCTCGGATCGAAATGCCGGAAGTCCTGCGCGAGGGTCTGTTTCGCGATTTCCGCGAGCGCGCCCGCCAGCTCCACGCCGGTCGGCCCTCCGCCCACGATCACGAACGTCAGCCTCGCGTGCTGCTTCGCGATGACGGAGTCGCGCTCGGCGGCTTCGAACGCGGACAGCACGCGCCGGCGGATTTCCAGCGCGTCCTCGAGCGTCTTGAGTCCAGGCGCATGCAGGCGCCAGTCGTCATGGCCGAAGTACGCGTGCGTCGCGCCGGCCGCGACGATCAGGTAATCGTAGGGAAACTCGGCGCCGTCGTTGAAATGGAGAACGCGGCGTCCCGTGTCGATCCGCTCCACGGTCTCGAGCAGGACCTCGACGTTCTTCTGCCGCCGCAGGATCCAGCGGATCGGCGACGCGATGTCGCCCGGCGACAGGCCCGCGGTCGCCACCTGATACAGCAGCGGCTGGAAGACATGATGGTTGCGGCTGTCGACGATGGTGACGGAGACGTCTGCGCCGCGGAACCGCCGCGCCGCATAGAGCCCGCCGAATCCTCCGCCGATGATCACGACTCGCGGCATCCTTCAAGAATACCGGACGCCGAACCCCGACCCGGCTACGGGCCACCGCCGATGAGCCGCAGGCCGGCCCATCCGGACGGCGCGCCGGTCTTCTGCCGCGCGTCGGCAACGGCGGCGCGCCACGCATCGGCCGCCGGCAGCCCGCTGGCGAGCTTCGCGTGAAACGCCGCCGCCAGCGCGTCGCCGGCAAACGCGTCCGACGGCCAGCGTCCCAGCACCAGCGTCGACACGCCGGCTGCGGCCGCGGCCCACGCGATCGGATCCATCGCGTTGCCGACGCCGGCAGCGCCGAACGTCGACCCGTCGGGAAGCACGACGACGCGCGCGCGCGGCGCGAGGCCGAACCAGTCGCGCGCCTCGAGGCGCCCGTCTTCCGGCGCGGCCTCGCTCGTCGCGGCAAGAATCACCGACGACAGCAACGGCGTCGTCCCGCTCACCTGCAGCGGCGCCTGCAGGTGCAGCACGTCGGACGCGCCCAGGAGCGATCGCGCGGCCGCTTCGCTCGCGTCAGCCCCTGTGTGCACGGCGACGCCCTCGCCGTACGCACCGGCCGCCGCTTGTCCGGCGGCGCGCGAGGCGTCGGCGTCCTGCGGCTTCCACGTGGACAGCGTCAGCACAATCTGCGCGCGGATCGCATCGGGAATCGCCGGCGCGGCAAGGACGCCGGCGACAGGATGATCCGGCTGCAGACCCGGTGCAGGCCGCCGCTCGAGCGCCAGCGTCGCGAGCGACGTCGCATACGTCACGGTCGCGTGCGCGCCGAGCTCGCCGTCCCCCGACGGCAGCGCCTCGAACGGCACCTTCCACAACAGATCGTCCGGGACGATGACGACGCGATCGCGATCCGCGAGCCGCGCGGCGATGGGCTTCAGCAGCGCAGTCGCGAGCGGTGCGGCGCTCTTGCGCCACTCGGCGGGGTCCTGCAGGACGGCCGGCTGCATCGCGGCCGCCAGCGCGTCGGCGAACGCGCGCCGATCGATCGGCGCGGAGACGGCGGCGACGTCCGGTCCGTTCTCGCCTCGCGCCACCGACACGACGAGCAGCTCGTCGTCCGTGACGAGATACGCGACCAGGAGTCCACGCGGACCTGGAACCAGATCGTTCAGCGCGGCGTCATCCATGGGCGGCCGCGGCAGCCCGCGCCAGAGCGGAAGGTCGGGCAGCCGTGCGTAGAGCTTCGCCTGCTGCTCCGCCCGCTTCGCGGTCAGCGCGGTGAGATCGCGTCCGAGCTTCTCGGCCCGGGCCGCATCGCGCTTCGACGCCGCCGTTTCGGCGCGCAGCTGCGCGCGCGTGGCGATGATCTCGCGGACGATGCCTTGTTCGTCCGCAAGCTCGTCCGGGGTGACGTCGCGCGCGATGTCGTGCTGGAACGGCGCGAAATCGACGCGGCGGATGTGCGCGCGCCGCGCCTCCAGCGCGCGCAGCGCGCCGGCGCCGTCGCCCTGCTTCGCACGCGTGAGCGCAAGGCCCGCCCATGCGCTTGCGCTGTCGCTCAACTGGCCGCGCGCCTCGGTGCTCACGGGCGCGTCGGCGGCAATGCGATCGATCGCCGTCGTCGCGCGATCGAACGCCTGGCGCGACTCGTCGAGCCGATCGAGCTTGCGCAGCACTTCACCGGTACGCACCGCGCCGCGCCAGACGAGATCGTCGCTCTTCAGGAGCTCGCCGATCGCGGTCACCTTGCCGGCGCTCTCGAGCGCCGCGGGCTCGTCCGACGCGCCGGACTGCGCGAGCGAGAGCCCGAGCCACGCGCGCGCCGACCCGTCGTTGTTCGGCTCCCTCTCGAAGAGGCCGATCGCCGTGCGATACGCGGAGACGGCTTCGGCGAACTTCCGGCGCGCGGTCTGGCTGAAGCCGATGCCGACCCAGGCGTGCGCGACGCCGTCGGGGTTCTTCGCCGTCTCGAAACGCGCGCGGCTGTCGGAGTACGCCGCGAACGCGGCGTCGAAGCGCCCGGCGACCAGTTCCGTCAGCCCGAGCGCGATCAGCACGCGGCCGCTCGCCTCGGAATCGCCGTCGGCCAGCTTCTTCGCCTCCTCGAGCGACGTCCGCGCCTGATCGGTGTTCCCGAGCCTGAAGTAGAGATCGCCGACGCTCTCGAGCGTCGTCTCGACGCCGCTCGTGAGCCGCGCGTCTGCCTGCAGGTCGGCGCGCGCGTCGGTCAGCACCTTGTTGTACATGTCGAGCGCCGCGGGAATGTCGCCCTGTGCCGCCAGCACGCGCGCGAGGCCGCGCCGCGCGAACGTCGCGCCCGGGCGATCCGACGCCTCGAGCGCCAGCGACAGGCCGCGGCGGTACGACGCCGACGCCGCGTCGTACTCGGCCTGCAGGTACTGCACGTTGCCGATGCTGACGACCGTCCGGTTGATCCACGCACCGTCCTCGAGTTTTTCGTAGACCGCGAGCGCGTCGCGATACTGCCCGAGCGCGGCGGTGTATTCCGCCTTGGTATAGCTGACCGTGCCAAGACCGAACGACGCGGCCCCGATCGCGCCCTGGTCGTCGAGTTCCCGCGCGATCGCCAGCTCCTTTTCGTACGACTCGGTGGCGCCGGCATAGTCCTTCAGGAAGAAGTCGGCCTGACCGATGTTGTGCAGCGAGTTGATCTCGCCGCGCCGATCGCCGGAGGCGCGCGAGACGTCGAGGGCGAGCCCGAACAGTTCTTTCCCGCGCGCGTAGTTCTTTCCGACGGTGATCGCCATCGTCGCGCGCTGCGAAATGGCGAGGCGCGCCTGCACCAGGTCGGGCCTGGTGTGGCTGTCGTACAGCGCCTGGCGATCCGCGGGTTGCGCGGCGATCACATCGTCGGCGATCTCGTCGGCGAATGGCCCGTCGCGGAGCAGCTTCCAGCCCGCCGTCTCTTTCCGCCACAGTTGGGAGTTGATGAACAGCGCGCGCATCGTGCTCGGGGTGCCGTTGCGCATGACGAGCCGCGTGCGTGACACGGCGACGCGCACGCGCGCGTCGGCTCCTTTCATCTCGACGGCGCGCACCTCGATCGTGTAGATGTCTTCCGCGGGCTCGCCGAACATCGCGATGAAGGCGTCGCGCGTCATGCGCGGCATGGCCGCGGCGCTCCAGAACGCTGCGGCCTTGTCGGGATCGCGCGCGCCCTGCGCATCGTAGTACTGCTGCACGATCGCGCGCAGCTGCAGGTCGGCCTCATCCGGGACGGACTGCAGCTGCGACGCGATCAGCAGGACGAGTACGGCCTTCACGCCGAGCATTATTGCTGAAGCGTGAAGCGGACCGTGATCGTCATGAGAACCGAGACCGGCTTGCCGTAGAACAAGCTCGGCGAGTACCGCCACTGGCGGACCGCGTCGAGCGCGGCCTGATCCAGCAGCGGCTCGGAACGGAGCACCCTGAGCTGGGTCACCCGGCCGGTCGTATCGAGGACGGCCTCGAGGATCACCGTGCCTTCCTTGTGCGCGGCGCGCGCGATCTCCGGATAGATCGGGCGCACGTCCACGGTCTTGTGCGGCGGCTCCGGAAGCTGTGCCACGCGCACAGGTCCCTGCGGCTTCGGCGGCTCGGGCGGCGGCGCCGGTGGCGGAGTCGGCACAATCCCGACCGCTCCGTCGATTCGGTCACCAAATGTGACGCCGTCGATAGCACCGGGCACCGCCGCCATCGATGGCGGACTGACCGGCTTTTCCGGCTCGATGGTGTCCGGAGCTTTGACAGGCACACTGCTGCTCGTCGGCGACGGCGTCGGTGAAGGCGCCACCGGAGGCCGCACGACCGCCGGCGGCGGCGGCAACGGCGCCGCGAGCACATACGTCATCGCTTCGACCGGAAGCGGCACGACGACGTTGGCGAGTGGAAAGACGACGAGCACCAGCAGGACGACGAGGTGCACGCCGATCGAAATGGGGACGCTGCCGGACAGGTGACTCCGTAAGCCTTCGCGCGCCATGGGAGGAACTCCTTTCCGTTCTCCCTTGCTTGGACACCGCCCGGGTGCGCGCGTTCCCCGCGGACGACGTGGGAAGGGCTAGGGGTAGTCGATCTCGCCGCGCCGGCTGGTGAGGGGGTTGCAGCGCGCGATGCGCAAGCTGGTCTTCATCAGTCCGCGCGGGAGGCCGTACTTCTGGATAGCGAGCTCGGCGTAGCGGCTGCAGGTGGGCTGAAAGCGGCACTCGCCGAGATGCCGCGCCACCGCGGAGCCGTGCGCCCGGTAGAACCCGATCGCGCGCAGCGTGACGCGCTCGGCCGCCGCGGTCTGGAGCGACGCCAAAAAGACAATCGCGCCGGTCAGGGCGATGAGCCCCGTCCGGCGCGAACGCCACCACTTCGGACGACTAGAACTTGCTGGTGTAGTCACTGAGCACCGGCACGACCAGGCGCCCGCCCTGCACGCCCTTGACCATCGCGACGATGTGCAGCACGAGAGCGCCGAGCCCGACCAGTGGGTACAGCAGGATGAACAGGCAGCCCAGCCCCGGAATCATGCTGAGAATCGTGAGCACGATCCAGAGCACGATTTCGGCCGCCGTGAGGACGAGCCCGTTCTTCGCATGCCACTGAACTTCCGCGTCCTCCTTCTCTACGAGAAATGGAATGAGAGCAAGCAGCCAGAGATACGCGAGCACGATCATGACGGTGCGGTTCTGAGACACCTTGCCGGCTGGCACGTCCGCCATCTAGGCCTCCTGGTAATGGGTGCGCTGGGGTGACGCCGAGTGTAGCACTAGCCGCCCGCGGCCGCGCGTGCCATGAACATCACCGACATGATCGGGACCAGCACGATGAACCAGACGATCACGCATCCGATACCCGCGAGCAGGCACACGACAATCGCCCGGCCGGTGTTCGTGTAGTCGAGCACCGCGCGAACCGCGATCACGGCGATGACGAGGCCCCAGAGCCCGATGACGAACCCGATGAGCGGTCCGAGGAACGGGATGATCGCCAGGATGTTGAAGACGCCCGGCGCGGCGGCAAAACCGACGGTCCGGAACGTCTCGTTGAAGTCGGCCTTGGTCGCGGGCTCGGGCATCATCTTCGTGCCGATGATGAAGACGAGGAACGAGAACAACGCGTAGCCGAGGAGCGAGGCCACGAGGCCGAAGATGCCGGCGACCAGGCCGGCTCTGAAGAAGTTGCCGATCAACGACGCCACGCCGGCGATGACGATCACGGTGATCGCCTGCGTCATGGCGCTCGGATCGGCTTCGATCTCCTCGAAGGTCTTCACGTCCGCCTGCATCGCTCCGATCATGCGTCCAGTCAAATCCGCCATTGGACTGCCTCCATGCGCCCGGCAGTGTAACCCAGCCTTGGCGAATGCGATAATACTGAATGCCCCGTTCAGCCCCAGCCGAACGGTGGGGACACTCCACCGTTCGGACCGCCTGCCCGCTCGACTGCCCCGACGCCTGCACGCTCGACGTCACCGTGGAAAACGGCCGGATCCAGAAGATCGACGGCGGCGATGACAATCCTGTTACACGCGACTTCATCTGCGCGAAGGTCCGCCGCTTCGGCGAGCGCGTCTACGGCGAGGACCGCCTGCTGTACCCCTCGGTCCGGAAGGGGGCGAAGGGCCACGGCACGTTCGAGCGCGTGACCTGGAACGAAGCGCTCGATCTCGTCGCGCGGCGGATGAAGGAAATCAAGGCGGCGCGCGGCGCCGAAGCCATACTTCCGTACTACTACGGCGGGTCGAACGGCCTGCTCACGCAGAGCACCAACGACGCCGAGCTGTGGCGCCGCTTCGGAACGTCGCGGCTGGCCACGACGATCTGCGCCGCCCCGACCGGCGCCGCGAACCTCGCGCTCTACGGCAAGATGGCCGGCGTCGTCTACCAGGACTACGTGCACGCGCAGCTGATCATCCTGTGGGGCGTGAACCCGTCCGCGTCCGGCATTCATCTCATTCCGTACATCAAGCAGGCGCAGGCGGCCGGCGCCACGCTGGTCGTCGTGGATCCGCGCCGCACGTCGCTCGCCAAGAAGGCGGACCTGCACCTCGCGCCGAGGCCGGGCACCGACCTGCCGGTCGCGCTCGCGCTGCATCGCGTGCTGTTCGAGGAGGGACACGCCGACGAGGCGTTCCTGGCGGCGCACACGCACGGCGCCAATCGTCTCCGCGAAGCGGCGCGTCCGTGGACGATCGAGAAGGCGGCGGCTGAGGCGGGGCTCGATCCCGCGGATCTCCGGAGGCTCGCCGACCTGTACGTCGCCGCGTCGCCCGCACTCGTGCGCTGCGGCTGGGGGCTCGAACGCAACCGCAACGGCGGCAACGCCGCGGCGGCCGTCCTCGCGCTGCCGTCCGTCGCCGGCAAGTTCGGCGTCCGCGGCGGCGGCTATTCGATGTCCAACTCCCTGGCGTTCGGCCTGAAGTCGGCGCAGTGGATCGACACGCCTGAGCCCGACACGCGGCTGGTCAACATGAACCATCTGGGCCGCGCGCTGACCGAGTACCGCGACCCGCCGGTCGACATGCTGTTCGTCTACAACTGCAACCCGCTCGCGACGGCGCCGGACCAGAACCGCGTCCTGGAAGGGCTGGAGCGCCCGGACCTCTTCACCGTCGTCTTCGAGCAGGTCTTCACCGACACGGCGCGATACGCCGACGTCCTGCTGCCGGCGACGACGTTCCTCGAGCAGTACGACGTCGCGAAGTCGTACGGTCCGATCACGCTGCAGTTGGTCAGGCCGGTGATCGAGCCGCGCGGCGACGCGCGCACGAATGCGCAGGTCTTCTCGGAGCTCGCCGAGCGGCTGGGCGTCGGCGAAGCCGAAGACGAGCTCGACACGCTGCTGCGGATCACCGCGCGCATGAACACGCCGGGGCGCGAGCTGATGGAAAAGGGCGTCGCGACGCCGCCCCACGGCGGGACGCCGGTGCAGTTCGTCGACGTCTTCCCGCTGACGCCCGATCGAAAGGTGAACCTCTTCCCCGAGGCGATCGCCGGCGACGCTCCGGCGGGCCTCTACGGCTATCAGCCGGACCCGGCAACCGCGCAGTTCCCGCTGGCGCTCATCTCACCCGCCACCGAAAAGACGATCTCGTCGACGCTCGGCGAGCTGCGCGAGCGCGCCGCGATGCTCCACATCCATCCGGCCGACGCCGCCGAACGCGGCATCTCGCAGAGCGACGCCGTCCGCGTGTTCAACGGCCTCGGCGAGCTGCAGTGCCCGGCGAACCTCACCGCCGACATCCGCCCCGGCACGGTCGCCTTCTCGAAGGGCGTCTGGCGCAAGAACACCTACAACGGATCGACGTCGAACGCGCTCGTCCCCGACTCGCTGACCGACCTCGGCGCCGGCGCGTGCTTCAACGACGCGCGCGTGCAGGTCGCGCTGCTGGGGAAGCACTGAGGCTGCCGGCTGCCAGCTAACGGCCAAACTCCGGACGTCGAAGCCCGAAAGCTGAAAGCTGGAAGCCGAGAGCCGGAAGCTCGGAGCTGGAAGCTGGAAGCTGCCCCTTAGCAGCTACACGCTAGTAACTAAAAAAGAAAATCAAATCGATTCCCGCGCGCTCGACGCGGCGCTGGGTCAGGCGGTTCGCAACGCCGCTCGTTTCGGGCGCGAACTGCGTGTCGACGCGCAGGAACCGCGCGAGCTGGTACTCGAGCATGAACTCGGTGAAGCTGCGCTGGCCGAACTGCTGGCGGAAGCGGACGTACGCCTTGTCGCTGATTTGCTTGCCGAGCGTGAGCCCGCCCGCCGCCTCGCCCGTCTGCGGATCCGTCGCGGTGATCTCGAACAGATCGACGTCGAGCGCCCGGCCGATCGAGCGCCCCAGCGACTGCGCGACGAACCCGCTGGCGATGCCGCCCGCCGTCTCGGCGAGCGAGACGCGCTCGCCGGTGCCCAGCTGGTTGACCGAACGGTTGAAGACGATGAGCGAGAGGATGTCGGCCTCGTCGAGCGGCGGCGTGCTCGTCAACGTCAGCCGCGGCGACCGCGGCGTGCCGCTGATGTGGATGCGCGCCGTGACCCCCGAGTTGGGGATCAGCCGCTCGCCCGTGACGTCGAGGTCCGGGTTGATCCCGGGCAGGCCGCGAAACTGCAGCGTGCCGTCGCGGAGCAGCGTGAAACGCCGCCCCTGGAACTCGTAGAAGCCGCGGATCGTCCTGGCCGTGCCGCGGATGATGACGGGACCGTCGACACGCTTGGTCAGCTGCAGATCGGCGCCCATCGTCGCGTTGAGCGCGCCGAACGACGCGGCGCTCGGGCCGCCGGGGCGGATGTCGTCACCGCGGACGATCGCGTTGTCGGGCGCGATGACGCGCACGTTCAACTCCGTCGCGGAAAAGATCCCCGTCGTCGGCGCCACCGTCGGCGCGGTCGCATTCTGGCTCGGCGCATGCTCCGCCTGGACCTCGCGCCCGCGCGCCATCGCGTCGCGCGTGGCCTCGTCGGCGCCCTTGTCCGACGTCACGGTCCGCTCCGCCGACACGACGTCGGGCAGCGCTTCCACGGAGTACGGGTTGCTGAGCCACAGCAGGATCTTGTCGAGCTCGAAGCGTGCCGCGTCGGTCCGCACCTCGCCCTCGATGCGCGGCCTCCGCACCTCGCCCGTGAGCTTCAGGTTCGTCTGCAGGTGGAGGTTGCCCAGCTCGTTGTCGACGATCTTGAAATCGTTCGACTCGATCGCGACGTTGACCGCGCCGCCCTGCCCCTCGTGGACCGCCAGCTCGCCCTGGATCGTCAGCGCATTGCCGTGCTGGTCGAGGATCTGGAATCGCGGCACGTGGATCCGATCCGGCTGCAGCTCGATCCGCGTCGTCATGCCGCTGAAGCGAACGTTCGCATCCGGTACCGCGAAGGCGCCGTCCTTGAAGTCCACGTAGCCGGTCAGGTGGGGATCCAGGCCGGAGCCCGACACGTGCACGTCGGCCTCCACGGTGCCGGTCACGTTCTGCACCTGGCTGATGAAGCCCTGGACGACGCCGAGACCGATGCGCGTGGACTGCACGTGCAGATCGATCTGGTCGCCGGCAGTGGCCGCGACGTGTTCGGCGGCCTCCGGCGGCCGCGGTTTGAAGGCGCTGAGCGGCACGGTGCCCTTGGCGGTGAGCTCGACACCCGGCGTCTGGACGAGGCGCGCGTCGATCCCGATCCGGTTGGCCGAGAACGTGCCGTCAGCCGTGAGCGATTGATACGTGAATCCGCGGAACGCGCCGTTGGCGACCTCCAGATGCCCTGCCGCGTCGGGAGCATTCGCGTTGCCGGTCAGGGTGGCCTGGCCGTTCAGGCGGCCGGCGAGCCCGCGGTTCTGCAGCAGGAGCTTGTCGACCTGCGCGACGTCGACATTGCGCGCCGCCACGGTCACCCCGGCGAGCTTCGGCGTGTCGCCGAGCGCGAACGTGCCGGCGATGTCGATGGACTGATCGGCGTTCGCGAGCGTGACGTTTTTGATCT
>Ga0066903_100001479_pt1 | contig 17194 bp, 15 predicted proteins | sample PanSoiMetaGPlot1_FD_67491 | JGI IMG/M metagenome (GOLD analysis project Ga0066903, IMG submission 67491) | Tropical forest soil microbial communities from Panama analyzed to predict greenhouse gas emissions - Panama Soil - Plot 1 (version 2) | ecosystem: Environmental > Terrestrial > Soil >... | reverse complement strand
CACCTCTCGAGCACGCGCCGCAGGCCAGGAAGGGGCTCCCTCGAAACGACTGCGCGCAAGCTCTTCGAGGCCGCGGATGACGGCCGCCGAGATCTTCGAGCAGCGACGCCACGGCGTCGCGCTCCTCTTCACCTTCGACGTGCGTGGCAAACCCCTGGCGCGCGCCAGCGGCGTGGTGCTCAGCGCCGATGGCATCATCGCGACCAACGCCCATACGCTCGAAGACGCCAGCGTGGTCGAAGTGCGCGTCGAGGATCAGACCTATCCCGTCGAAGCGGTCCTGGACGAGGATACTGATTCAGACGTCTGCATTCTGAAGGTCTCGGCCCAGAACCTCCCCGTCGTGCCGCTGGCCGATCATCTGCCCCCGATCGGATCCGATGTCGTCGCCATCGGGAATCCGCTGGGCTACGAGCTCACGGTCTCGAACGGCCTCCTCTCGGGCATACGCGACGACGTGACCCGCGCGGAGTTGTGGGTTCAGCACACGGCGCCCATCTCGCACGGGAGTAGTGGCGGTGCGCTCTTCGACGAGTACGGCGATGTCGTCGGCCTCACGACCCAGTATCGCGCCGATGGCCAGAACATGAACTTCGCCATCGCGGCGGACACAGTGAAGGAGGCCAGACGCCGCGCGGGCATCAGGCAAGAGCCGCCCACCGTCCGGGTGCTGACGCTGTCGCGGATACCGCTCATCGTCAAGGCCATGGCCTCGGCAGTCTCTGAAAAGGACGTGGAGAAGCTCGTCACGCTTGCGGACCGCTTGAGCCACGTCAGGCTCGACGATGCGCACGCCGTCGTGTCGCTCGGTATCGTGGGCTACATCAAGAACGACTATGCGACAGCCATTGAAATGTTGGTCCTCGCCACCAACGCCTCGCTGGAACCGACATGGTCGCGAACGGCGAAGGCGTATCTGGCGGCGGCTCGCGAACGGCAGATGCGAAGCCGGTCGGCCGACGCCGCGCGCAAGGAAACGCTCGAGGCGATCGAGCAATTCCTGAATACCTCGCCGCCGTCCCTGCTGGAAGATGCCGACGACAAGGACTTCGTCGAATGGGCTCGTGGCGTGCAGCGTCGGCTGACGGGCGACAACACGGACGAACGGGTTGGCAAGGCTCAGGAGGCGTCGGACGCGAACGAGACGGCCGGATCACCTCCGCAGCTCTCGGTGCAGCTCCTTGGCGATCGAGGGTATCCATTCGCGGGGACGTGCCGGATCATGCTGGCCGGCGTCGAACGCTGGGAGAGGTTTGCGGGCAGCGTGCCAGCCACGTTCACGTTTCCGGCGAACGTGATCGGCTGCGAATTTCACAAACAGGCGCGGCCGGGGCTTCTTCAGGCGCAAATCGTTCGCGACGGCAAGTGGCTCCGGCAGGCCACGACGAGCGACCCGTTCGGTTCCGTGTTGCTGCAGGTCGGCATCGAACCTTCGCAGCCGCGCTGACCGCGTCGATTCTGGACGCGCCGCCGTCACACGCGTAGACTCTGCCAACGCGTGCGCTTTCCCGTCTATATTCCGCTCGGATCGCTTCGTCTCCACCCGCACGTGGTCTTCGAGACGCTTGCGTACGCCATCGGTTTCCACTGGTACCTCGCGCTGCGGCGGCGCCGGGGCGACGTCATCGCCGACGGCACCCGCTGGTCGATCGTCGCGGCGGCCATTGCCGGCGCCGCCATCGGCAGCAAGTTTCTCTACTGGTTCGAGGATCCGCCCGTTACGTGGCAGCACCTGACCGATCCCGTCTTCCTGCTGCAGGGCAAGACCATCGTCGGCGGCCTGCTGGGCGGCTTGCTGGCGGTCGAATCGACGAAACTCGCCGTCGGCGTGACCGAGGCCACGGGCGATCTGTTCGCCGTGCCCCTCGCCATCGGCATCGGCATCGGCCGCATCGGCTGCTTCCTGACGGGGCTATCCGATCACACGCACGGCGTCGAGACGACGCTGCCATGGGCGGTCGATTTCGGCGACGGCGTCCCGCGCCATCCCACGCAGCTGTACGAAGCCGTCTTCTGCGCGATGCTGGCCGTCGCCCTGTCGCGCTTCTCGCGACGGCCGCACATCAACGGCGACGTCTTCAAGCGATTCATGGTCGGCTACCTCGGATGCCGGTTCGTGCTGGACTTCCTGAAACCAGATCCGGCGTACGGCGGCCTCTCGTCCATACAGTGGGCGGCTGCTGCCGCGCTGGTCTACTATGCGCGCGTCTTCTGGTCGCGCGCGCCGGCACGCCCCGTCGATCTCGCGACCAGGGCCTGACGTTTTCGCCGACAGGAGCGGTCACGCATGGAGACACCTGACCTTCCTCAGCCGCCGCCGCAGCCGGCGGCCCCCTCTCAGCGCTTCCCGTCGTGGAAACAGGCGCTTCTCATGCTGTTCGGCGGCATCGTGCTGTCGATCTCCGCGTGTTTCGGCTTCCTCATTTCCCTTGGCGGGAATTTCGAGCGCGGCGGCGATCCGATCCTCTCGCCGCTGGCCGGCCTTCTGTTCGTCGTCGGCGTGCTCGTCGCGATTGTCGGTGTCATCCTCGTGTTCATCCGCATCGTGCGCGGCGTCATGCATCCTGACGACGCCCAGCCTCCGAGTCCAGGCGGTGACGCGTGACGACGCCCGAGGCGCCACAGCCAGTCCAGCCGCGCCAGCGCTTTCCCAGCGGCAAGCAGGCGCTGGTCATCTTCTTCGGGTCCATCGGCTTGAGCCTCACGACGTGCGCGACCGTGATCGTCGTGTTCGGCGAGAAACAAGTGAGTGACTTCGGGGCGTTTCTCATCGGCGTGACCGTGGTCGTCTGCGTCTTCGCGCCGGTCGCCGGGTTCTGGGTGCTCGTGGTGTATCTCGTTCGACGATTCACCAACAAGAGCACCAAGGGTGCGCCATGACGGATCGCGTTCGGCCCTATCTGTTCTATGACGTCGCCCTGTCCATCTGCTCGACCTGCTTCAAGAAGGTCGAAGCGAAGATCGTGTTTCAGGATGACAAGGTGTTCATGCTGAAGCATTGCTTCCAGCACGGCCACGAGCGCGTCCTCGTGGCCGACGACGTCGAGTACTACCGGCGCTGCCGGGAGGTGTTCATCAAGACCCCCGAGATGCCGCTCCACTACAACACACCGGTCAAATGGGGCTGCCCGTACGACTGCGGGCTCTGCACCGACCACGAACAGCATTCGTGTCTGTCGCTGGTCGAAATCTGCGACGCCTGCAACCTCACCTGCCCCGTCTGCTATGCCGCGAGCGGCCCGCATCGTCCGCACTTTCGAAGCCTCGATCAAATCGAGCGCATGCTCGACGCCGTCGTCGGCAACGAAGGACATCCCGATGTCGTGCAGATTTCCGGCGGCGAGCCCACGCTTCATCCGCAGTTCTTCGACGTGCTCGACCGCGCCAAGGCGCGGCCTATCCGACATCTGATGATCAATACCAATGGCGTGACGATCGCCGAAAGCGAGGAATTCACGGCGCGGCTGGCAGGCTACCTACCCGACTTCGAGGTGTACCTCCAGTTCGACTCCCTCGAACGCGATCCGCTGATGGCGCTCCGAGGTGCCGACCTGCGCGACGTTCGCCTGCGTGCGCTCGAGCGGCTCAACCGCCACAACATTTCGACGACGCTCGTCGTCACGCTGAAGAAGGGGCTGAACGACGGCGAAGTGGGACGCCTCATCGACCACGCGCTCCTCCAGCCGGCCGTGCGGGGGGTGACGCTGCAGCCGATCCAGGATGCTGGCCGCGTCGCCAACTACAACGCGGCCACGGATCGCCTGACACTGACCGAGGTCCGGCGCGCGGTCCTCGAGCAGACGAGCGTATTCAAGCCGGAGGATGTCATTCCCGTGCCCTGCCATCCCGACGCGCTCGCGATGGCGTACGCGCTGAAGCTGAATGGATCGGTCGTCCCTCTGACGAGCCTCATCGATCCTAAAATCCTGATCGAGGGCGGACGGAACACCATCGTCTACGAGCAGGACGATCGTTTGCGCGACAGCCTGTTCGCGCTGTTTGCGACGAATCATTCGCCCGAATCGAGCGCCTGCAGCCTGCGCGACCTGTTGTGCTGTCTGCCGCGCGTCGACGCGCCCGGCGAGCTCGGTTACGCGAACGTCTTCCGCGTCATCATCATGCAGTTCATGGACGCGCAGGCGTTCGACGTTCGCTCGGTGAAGAAGTCGTGCGTACACATCGTCCACCCCGACGATGGCCGACTGATCCCGTTCGATACGTACAACCTGTTCTATCGCGACGATCTCGAGCAGACGCTGCTCGCGCCGCTGCGCGGCGAGGCGGCGCCAGCGCGGCTGCACGTGATGCGCACACGGCGAACCTAGAACGGCTTGGGGCTTGCAGTCACATCGCCGCAGAGGTGATGTGATGAAGTTATCTCTGCCGAGACGCGTCGTCTTGCCGCTGCGCATCGCGTGCATCGCTTCGCTATTCGTCGGCGCCGCGGCCTGCGATCACAACCAGTCGTCTCCGTCCTCAACCGGCGGCTGCCAGGTGATCACCGGCAACGCCACGACGTCGTTCCCGGCCTCCGGCGGGTCGTCGACGGTTTCCATCAGGACGCCCAGCACCTGCACCTGGGGCGCCGCAAGCAACGCCTCGTTCCTCACCGTGACATCGGGGGCCTCGGGCGCGGGCGACGGTACGATCGCGTTCTCGGTCGCCGAGAACACAGGACCGCAGCGGACGGCGGCGCTGACGGTCACGGATTCGAACCCGGCCTATGCCGATACCATCATCACAATCACACAGAGCGGGCGCTAGCAGAGGAAGTGGCCGATCGAGCGCCGCGGTCAATGCGCCAGCGCGTACAAGAGCGCGTTGATGCCGAACGCGTACCCCAGTCCGGCGAAGCGCTCGAAATACTCGCGGCTCTCGCCTTCACGCTCGAACGCGTCGCCGTAATCGGTGTTGTGCGTGATGAGCACCACGACGCGCCGGCGCTCGTCGAGAATGGCGCGCGCGTGCGGCACCGCACTGTCGATGCGCTCAGACGTCTGGTGCGTCGAGAGCCAGACGTTGATCGACGGAATCTGCGCGACGCCTTTCACGTCGTAGAGCATGTGAAAGATCGGGTGCTCGCGCGGCAGATCGATCATCGGAAACTCGCCGGAAGGCAGCGCCTTGCGGATTTCGGTTTCGAAGATCCGCCACGCGTACTCGCCCCAGAAGTCGTCGACCCAGGCGAATCCACCCTTGACGAGGTAGTCGCGCAGGTGCGCGGCATCGCTCTCGTCGAGGAACAGCCTGCCCACCTCCTGCATGATGACGATCGGGCACCGGTACAGGGCATCATCGCTCAGGCCGACAATCGCATGGTTGACGTTGCCATGCGCGTCGCGGCTGACCGAGGCTTTGGTCAGCTCCGAGAACCGGAACGGCAGGTTCTCGTCGGCCTGCGGGTAGTCGGTCGTCCAGTTGCCGCCGTCACCCTGGGGATGACTCTGGTACATGCCGCGGCAGTACTGGAATGCTCCGTCGTAGGGCGGGTTCGGGGGGAAGCGGAACCGGCCACCCCGGAACTGGGCGGCGGCCCAGACGGCGACGGCCGCGATCACGAGTGCCAGCGCCGCCGCCCGGCCTCGACGTCCCATCACGATCGTGACGTGTACTACGGCTTCGCGTGGTTGTCTAGGCTGGGCAGGCGGGCGCCGAGGCATCGGGGGCAGGCTCGGCAAGCGGCACGCGTACTCCGATGCGGGTGCCGCCGCCCGGCGACGTGTGTATCGCGACCTGGCCTTTGAGGAGCGACGCGCGCTCGCGCATGCTCACGAGACCGAGGCCGGCATGCTGCGCCTGCTCATCGAACCCCACACCCGAATCGGCAATCTTCAGCATCAGGCATCCGGCGTCGAACATCAGCTCCACGTGCGCGTCGCGCGCGCGGCTGTGGCGCACAACGTTGTGCAGCGCCTCCTGCGCAATCCGGTACAGACACAGCGAGACGGCCGGATCGACGTTCGGCGGCACGGCGCCATGGGTGAACGACACGCGCACGCTGCCCTGCCCGGACATGTCACGACAGAGCGACTGCATGGCCACGAGCAGCCCCAGCGACTGCAGCTTCGACGGGTGCAGCTCGTGCGAGAGGTTATGGATGTCCGTCCCGATTTCGCGCGCCTGCTCCGTCAACTCGCGCAGCTTCTCGCGCGCGGCTCCGTTGCCGTTCGTCAGGCTCTCGATCTTGATCGTCAGGAGCGCCACTTTCTGGCTCAGGTCGTCGTGGAGCTCCCGCGCGATCCGGTGCCGCTCGACTTCCTGGCTGGCAATCAGCCGTCCCGCGAGATCGCGGCTGCGCTCCTGCGCCCGCCTCGCGTCGGTCACGTCGCGAACCATGGTGAGCACGCGGTCGGCGCCCGCATGCACGATGCGCCCTTCGTAGTAGCGCGTCTCGTCCATCTGGAGCTCGTACTCGACGATCACCGTTTCGTCGGTCATGAAGGCTTGCTCGATGGCGCCCATGAAACGCTCGGCGAGGTCGGGCGGCATGATGTCGCGAACCTTCTTACCGATGAAGGTGGCCGGCGGCGCGAACAGCAGTTGCGGATCGCGCGCGTGATAGTCGAGATAGGTCCCGTCACGGAGAATGACGAACATCAGGTCCGGCACCGCGCGCAGCATCGCCGTGTTGCGCTCCTCAGACTCCTTGAACGCCTCCTCGGCGCGCTTGCGATCGGTGACGTCGCGGCCGACACCCTGGAGCTCCAGGACCGTTCCGCGTTCATCGGCAATCGCGTAATTGATCCAGTGGTGCCAGCCGACGCTCCCGTCCGGCAGCATCACCTGATGCTCGAGCGAATCGGTGCCCTGCTTCAGGCGTTCAACACGGTCGAGCACGGTCTGCCTGGCCTCTTCCGGAATCAGCTCGACGAATCGGCGTCCGATCAGTTCATCCCGCGGTCGGTTGCAGAACCGGCAGTACGCGTCGTTGACGAACGTCAGCGTCGTATCCGGCAGGAACCGGCAAATCAGCTCGCTCTGCGCGTCGACGACGCTCCGATAGAGCTGTTCTGCGCGCCGGCGTCGTACCCTCTGTGCAACGAGGCCGACAATCAACGCGAGCTGCGCGCTCATCACGATCGCCCCGCCGATCACGTAGCCGCGGGACTGTTGCCAGAATGTGGGCTGCCGGAAGAGCACGACGCTGCCGACAGGCAGCATGCTCTCGGCAATCTGCCAGCGCCGCAGCTGCCGCGCGTCGAACTGGGAGACATGCGCGTCGATGTGAGAGATGGGAATGGCCTCCGGGTCGTCACCTTTCAGCACGCGGAGTGTGAGTCGCCCGGCCTCTTCAGCGTCCCTGATCGAGCTGTGCAGCCAGCCCCCGACGATGCCGTGGCCGAGCATGCCCTCGTGCCAGCCGAAGACGGGCGCGTTGGCCACCGACGACAGCCGAGCGGCAACATCCAGGGGCAGAAAGCGATCGCCCGTGCGATCCGACGAGACGCTGATGTAGTAGATGATCGACCGCGCCGGCAGCCGGCTCACCCGCTGCTCGAGATCAGCAAGCTCGAGCCCCGACAGGTACGTCATCGTGACCGCGCCCGGAGGCGTCCCCACATCGGCGCGAAACACGCGCTCGTACTGAGTATCGAACGCCGACGTCCCGCTCACGACGTACACATTGGCTGTGTCGGGCCGCAGCCGAAGCGCCGCCGCCAGACTGCCTTTGAAGTCGATACCGGAGACGACCCCGGTGGCGCTCGACGCAGGCGTCACGCCGGGTCGCGTCATGAACACCAGCGGCGAATCGCCAAAGAGAGACGGATCCTCTTCCAGGAACTCGAAGACGGCCGGACTGGCCGCGATGATGGCGTCGAACCGCTCGTCGGCATACCGCGCCTTGAGATAGGCACGCATCGCCGATCGAAAGTCGGGATCCGCGAATCGGATCAGATCGAGATACTCGGAGGTGTATTGCAGGCTGTCGCCCAGGCCATCAGTAAGCACCTTGCGAAGCGCCGCATCGATGCCTGCGAACGCACCGGATTCGGGCCGTGCGAAGTGAAGGGCGAGTACGCGCTTGTGGACGCCAACCGGAGGCTGACCCGAGAGGGCCAGAAAGACCGGCGCCATGCACACGAACCCGATGCGGACGAGGCGGCGTCGAAGCGCCTTCATGAGTCCCCCGCGCTGTGTCCTGGGGTGGGCTGATTGTAATGCCCGCGTTCCCGGGCGGCGCCTCAAAGTTCCGTCACGTAATCGTGACGATTCCGTTGCACGGCCCGGCTGATCCAGTACGTTGAATCCGGCTTGTGACGAACTTGTCACATAATTCGGCAAGCCGGTTACCGCCTTGTTCGTCCGGAAAGGGGTTGGACCATGAACGCGTCGCTCGCTGCCGCCCTCGTCTCCGGCCTCGTCGTCCTGCCCGCGACGCCGCTCGGGGCCCAGTGGCTCAACCAGCCCACCAAAGGCATCCCCCGGACGCCCGACGGGAAGCCCAACCTCGCCGCCCCCGCGCCGCGGATGCCGGACGGCCGGCCCGATCTGTCGGGACTGTGGAACAAGATTTCGCCGAAGTACTCGCGCAACATCGCCGCCGATCTCAAAGCTGACGACATCCAGCCCTGGGCGCGGGCGCTTGTCGAGGAGCGGCGCGAGAACCTCGGCCGCGAGTACATGAACGTGCTGTGCGTGCCGCAAGGTCCGAGCTACGTCACCGCTGCCGACACGACGGGCGCGGAGATGGTGAAGATCGTCCAGACACCCACGCTCATCGTGATGCTGAATCCCGATCTCACGTACCGTCAGATTTTCCTCGACGGACGCGCGCTGGAATCCGGGCCAAACCCAACGTGGATGGGCTACTCGGTGGGACGGTGGGATGGCGACACCCTCGTCGTCGACAGCTTCGGATACAACGATCGAACATGGCTCGATCATGACGGCCATCCGCACACCGAACGGCTGCGGATGACCGAGCGTTACCGCCGGCAGACGTTCGGCAGCCTCGACGTCGAGATCACCTACGCCGATCCCGGCGCGTACGCCAAACCGTTCACAGTGGGTGTCCGGGCGGAATTGGCCGCCGACACGGAAATGATCGAGTGGGTCTGCAACGAAACCGGCCACGGCGTCGAGCACTGGGTCGGGAAGGCGTCGGATGAGAAGAAGGGCGCCGTGAGGGTGGCCGCCGACATCCTCGCGAAGTATGTCGGCACCTACGTCGAGCAGCCGCCGCTCTGGAGGCTGGCGCCGCGCGTCGTGCAGATCACGGTCGCCGACGGCACGCTGTTCGCCGATATGGACGGCCGCGGCAAGGTTCCGCTCACTGCAGCGTCCGATAGTGCGTTTGCCGGGTTGTACGGCCTCGGCGTCGAATTCGTTGAGATCACCCAGGGCGGCGCGCGCGGTCTCTTCGTGAAGCATGTCTCGGGCAACTACCGTTTCGCTCGCAAGTAGCCTGGCCGCCATTCCCGTCCTGCTCGCCCTGACGGGATGCGGGCGCCCGCCCGCTGCCAATACTCCGCCGAGGCTCGTTGAACGATCGCACCAGGCGATGGGCACCGAGGTTCGCATCTCGGTGTGGACGGATGACGAACCGCGCGCGATCGACGCGTGCGCGCAAGCGTTCGACGAATTCGATCGGCTCGAACGCCTGATGAGCGTCTGGATCGCCGGCAGCGACATCCAACGGCTCAACGAAAGCGCCGGTGGCACGCCGGTCGCGGTGAGCGCGGAAGTGCTCGAAGTGCTGCAGATCGCGCAGCAGATCTCCGAGTGGAGCGGTGGCGTCTTCGACGTCACGTTCGCCGCGCTGTCCGGGTTGTGGAAATTCGACACTCAAGACAAAGACGGCAGCGTGCCCGACCCCGACGCGATCCGCGCCCGACTCCCCCTGATCAACTACCGCGACCTCGTCGTCGATCCGAAGGCTCGAACGGCGCTGCTCAAGCGGACAGGCATGCGGATCAATCTCGGCGGCATCGGCAAGGGGTACGCCGTCGATCGCGCCGTCACGCTGCTCCGAGCCCATGGGCTTCCCGATTTCATGGTGCAGGCCGGCGGCGATTTCTATGCCGCGGGCGGCCACGGCGATCGACCGTGGCGCATCGGCATCCGCGATCCGCGCGGCCCGGCGGATCGCATTTTCGCCGCGCTCGATCTCTCGGAGGGGACCTTCAGCACGTCGGGCGATTACGAACGCTTCTTTTTCAAGGACGGCGTCCGCTATCACCACATCCTGGACGTGCGGACCGGAGAGCCGGCCCGGGCTTCGCGCAGCGTCACGCTTGTCACCAATCGCGCGGTTCTGGCCGACGCGCTCGCCAAAGCGGTCTTCGTGCTCGGGCCTCGTGACGGCCTCGCCCTGCTTGCGCGCATCCCGAATGTCGAAGGGGTGATCGTCGGCGCCCACAACGAGGTGGTGGTGTCGCCAGGCCTCAGGAACCGGCTCGACCTACGGGCCCAACCGACCGATGCACCCTGAGCCGTCTGCCGACAGCACGGCGTGAACGGTGAGGAAAACCGTCTCAAACATTGACCCGAATCAATGTCACGGCCACTGGCCACCGGATAGCATTCCGGCGTTCATGCGTGCGGCCGCCGGCACTCTTGACGTAGCGACCTCTTCGACCCGCCAGCACTCACCACGAGGATTCAACCAATCCCCGTGAACACGCTCTTCACCGTCAAGCTTGCGCACGATCTGGAGACGCTTCTGACGATCATGGCCCGGCGCGCGCAGATGATCCGCGCGCGCACGCGCATCCGTGTCGTCGGACCGGTTGACGAAGACTTCGCGATCCTCGACGGGGCCATCGACAGCGCCTTTACCATCAGCCGCGAGCTGCTCGCGATGGGGCGCCCGCCGACGGGCGAGCCGTCAATCATCGACGTCAACGAGATGCTGACGCAGGCCAGGCAGCTCGTTCAGAGTCTGCTTGGCGCCGGCATCGGGCTGTCGCTCAACCTGCGCGCCGTCGATCCTGTCGTGCAGGCGGAAACCGTCCACCTCGAATGGATGCTTCTGAACCTCGTCGCCAACGCACGCGACGCCATGCCGCGCGGCGGTTCGCTGACGATCGCCACTAACGACAGCGAGGGGCCGCCCGACGTCGAGACCCGTCCGTCGCGTCGGCACGTCCGCATGACCGTAACCGACACGGGCGATGCCATCGCGCCGGAGGTGCTGCCCACACATCCTCGAGCCGTTCGTGACGACGCGGACTGGAAAGGTGGGATTGGGCCTGACCAGCGTGGCTGTCATTGTTCGTCAGTTCAAGGGGGACCTCCGGATCGAGAGCGACCCGGGCGTCGGCACCAGCGTTCACGTCTACCTGCCGGTCTTCGGAGGTCCGGCCGAATCCAGGGGTCCGCGATGACTGCGAGACGAAGGCGCTGGCACGAGGGTTGTATTGCCGTCGGGCGTCTTCTTCCCCGTGAAGCTTCATATTGCGCATGGAGGCGGGTCGCACATGGCGCAGACTGCGGATCCCCGGGGTCTCCCGTCTCCCGATTTGCCGTCGCTGAAAGGGGTCCGGTTGATGGACGTCGAGGGCAACGGGCCCATACGGCTCCTCTCCGCCCGTCAGCAGCAGCAGGTGGCAGCCATCGCCCAACGCGTCCAGTTCCCGCGGCGGACCGTGATGTATCACGAGCACGCGCGGGCGGAATTCATCTACATCATCAGCCGCGGCATCATCAAGACGTACCGCAATCTGCCGAGCGGGCGGCGGCGCGTCCTGGCCTTCTGGTTTCCGGAGGACATCTTCGGCCTGGCGCAGGCCGGTCGGTACGTGAACACGACGCAGGCGGTGACCGACGTCACCCTGTTCCGGCTGGCCATCCCGACCCTGAAGGAGGCGCTCGCCCAGGACGCCTCTTTGCAGCTTCAGTTTCTCTGCAAAGTCACGCACGAGTTACGGCAGGCCCAGCGACACTCGATCGTGGTCTCGCGGAAGGACGCCGTGGGGCGGGTGGCGATGTTCCTGCGCGCGCTGGACGATCAGGAAGTCCAGCGGGAACGTCCGGGCGTGATCGACTTGCCGATGAACCGCGCAGACGTGGCGGACTATCTGGGGCTCTCGGCAGAGGCCATGAGCCGGGCCTGTCGAAAGCTCGAGCGCAACGGAATCATCTCGTTCACCAACCGCCACTCCGCGCGCGTCGTCGACGCGCGCGAGCTCAACAGGCTTGCGTCCGGCGCGTAGGAATAACTGCGAGAGACAACGTCGGCAACAGGACGTACGCGCTCGGATTGCTATGATGAACGACGTGAGTGCTCACCGGCGTCCGCGGGTCCTCGTCGTGGACGATCACCCGGTCGTTCTCAATGCGGTCGCCGAGATTCTGAACAGCAGATGCGAGGTCGTCGGAGCCGAGAGTACAGGCGCCGCCGCGATCGACGCCTCGGCGCGGCTCGATCCCGATGCGATCGTGCTCGACGTCGCCATGCCAGGGCTCGACGGCTTTCAGACGGCGACGCGAATCAGGAAAGCCGGCGCGCGCGCGCGGATCGTGTTCCTCTCCAATTTCATCGGCGAGGACTACGTGCTCGGCGGCATGTCGCACGGCGCCTCAGGCTTCGTGACGAAGCCCCGGATGACGGTCGATCTCCTGCCGGCGCTCGATCACGCGCTGGCTGGCCGCGCCTTCATCCCGCTCGCCGGGGCGTTGCCCCGCTGGCGTGAACGCGCAGGCCGGCCGCACGATCTCCTGACCTACGCCACGGACACGTTCCTAATCGATTCCGTCCTGACCTTTTACGACAACGCGCTGGAAGCGGGCGACTCGATCATTGCCGTGGCGAGCAAGTCGCATTTGCAAGCGCTCGATGACGGCTTTGCGGCCCGCGGCCTGGACGTCGCCGCGCTCACGAGCTCTGGACGTTACACGTCGGCTGATTCGTCGAGCGCGCTCGACGCGATTCTCGTGAACGGGATGCCCGACCGCCAGCGGCTCGACGCGCTGCTCGACTCCATCCTCGAACGTGCGCTCGCCGCGTCCATCGCATCGACGCCACACGCGACGATGTTCGGCGAAATCGCCCCGATTCTCTGTGGTCGCGGCGACTACGACGCGATGCTCTCGCTCGAACAGCTCGCCGACGAGTTCGTCCGCACCCGCCCCATCTCACTTCTCTGTGCGTACTCGACAGCGACCACGCTCGATCCGGCTGTCCATGCCGGGATCTGCGGCAAGCACGACGCGATTGTGCCGGCCGATCGGGCGTAGATCGACCACCGGCCGTGCGGATGCGCGCCGGCGGTGCAAGTCGAGGACCAGCTGCTGAGCTCGTCCTTTTGCCGGTATTCATTCCTCCAGCCCACGACGTTTCGTAGCGGGCTCCACCTCGCCGTGGGGGTCGCGCGGGTTTCCGTCCCTCCAGCCCGGACGCCGCCAGCGTCAATTGATCGGAACAGAGACCGTCATCGGCTCCTGGAGGAGCACGGTGACCACGGTTCCGGGCGATATCTCGACCTCCTTGCCTTTGGTCGCGAGCACGGTCCCGGCACCCCCGGCGACCGCGCCAATCGCGGCGCCCTTGCCTCCCCCGACGACGCCGCCTACGACGGCGCCAAGGCCCGCACCGATGCCGCCCTTCTTGATGTCGTCTCCCTTGTCCTGAGCCGCCTCACGCGCGACGCGAGCCGTCTGGATGCGCTGCGTCTCGCCCCCGATCACCATCCGATCGAAACGAAACGCGATGCTCGCCTTCCCTTTCACTCGCCCCGACTCGTTGGCCTCGAGGACCGAGCCGCTCAGCTGCGCGCCCTTCGGCAGCGCGCTCGCGCCGTCGACGACCACGGCCTTGGCCAGCGAGCCCTTGACGGGATCCTCCACCTTGCTCGTGTTCGACGCGAGCGTGCTCAGTACCGTCACGCTGAGCGACGTCCCTGCGGGAACCGTGATTTCGCGGAACTTCGGCGCGGGAGGAGGTGCTGGCGGCGGCGGAGGAGCAGTCGCAGCGGGCGGCGGAGCTGCGGCTGCCGCCACCGGAGGCGGCGTGGCAGCAGGGGGCGGCGCGGGTGCGGCACCGGCGGTCGCTGCCGGCGCAGGTGCCGGCGCCGCGACCGGTGCAGCGGCCGTGGCGACCGGCGGGGGCGCGGCTGTTGCGGGCGCGGCCGCTGGCGGCGCTTCGGCGGGAGGCGGCGGCGCCGCGTCCTTGCCTGCCGCCGACTGCGGCGGGTTGGCCTGCGAACAGCCGACGACGAAAACGGTGGCGGCGACGAGCAATGAGACCGGCCTGATCATGGAGCGCCTTCCTTTGTGCAGGACGACGGAGCTGCCAGCAGGATCCGCACCGCGCGCGCGGGCGAGAGTTCCGGCGTATTTCGCTATGCGGACTGGGCGCGCACCTGAGACGAGCCATCCTGAGTGACTGGAATGCGGACACCGATGCGTGTTCCGCCACCCGGAAAAGAATGAATCGCCAGCTCGCCTCTCAGGAGCGCCGCGCGCTCGCGCATACTGACGAGTCCGAGTCCGTCGTGTGCCGACTTCGCGTTGAAGCCCACGCCCGGGTCGGCGATCTGCAGCACGAGATGCGTCGCATCGCTCGTGAGGCGAACGACCGCCTCATGCGCTCCGCTGTGGCGCGCGATGTTGTGCAGCGCCTCTTGCGTGATCCGGTAGAGACACAGGGACACGTCAGGCTCGATCGAATCCGGCACGGGCCCGTGCGCGAAGACGACCTCGATGGACCCCTGCTTGGACACCTCGCGACACAGTGCCTGCATGGCCTTCACCAGACCCAGCGTCCTGAGGCGCGACGGATGGAGCTCGTGCGACAGGTTGTGCACGTCGCCGGCGATTTCACCGGCGCGGCTCGAGATGCGCTGCAGCCACGATCGAGGGCCGGCGGCGTCGACCTGCTCGGCCACCTGATCGATCTCGATGTTCAGCAGCGCGATCTTCTGGCTCAAGTCATCGTGCAGCTCGCGCGCGATCCGGTGCCGCTCGACTTCCTGGCTGGCGATCAGGCGGCCCGCCAGGTCGCGATGAAGAACCTCGGCGCGCCTGGCCTCGGTCACGTCGCGCACGATGCTCAACACGCGATCGGCGCCCGCATGCACGAGGCGGGCCTCGAACTGCCGCGTCTCGCCCAACGCCAGCTCGTATTCCACGACGATGGTGTCGTCTGAGCTGAAGGCGCGTTCGATCGCGTCCATGAACACGTTGCCGAGATCGGGCGGCATGACGTCGCGCAGCGTCCTGCCGATGAACGTCGTCGGCGGCGCAAAGAGCAGCTGTGGATCGCGGGCGTGGTAATCGACGAAGGTGCCGTCGCGCTGCAGGACGAACATCAGATCGGGAATCGCGCGGAGCATGGCGTTGTTGCGCGCCTGCGCGAATCCGAGAGCTTCTTCGGCCAGTACCCGGTCGGTCTCGAGCGCCTTCGACGCGGTTTCCGCGCGTCGGCGCCAGGCACGCTCGACCAGCAGGCCGACGATCAACGCGAGCTGGCCCGCGAAGACGACCAGGCCAACCACTACGTACCGCGTGGTGAGGCCGAAGAACGATGGCGGCCCGAACGCGACGAGCATTCCAGCCGCCAGCCGCGCCTGCGTGGCTCCCGGCCGCTCCGTGTCGATGATGTCCTCGTACGGATCGAGCGGCCGCGAGTCACCCGATCGCATCGCTTCGGCAAACGCCACGTTAAAGCGGCTGCTGTACGTGCCCGGCGCACCGCTGTCGTGAAGGGCCCGAACGCGCCGCGTGGGTTGAGGCTGGGCGCACACTGCCGCCGAGGCGACGGCCAGACAGCCGAGCCACAACACGATACGGCCGCGCTGGTGCACTCTCACAGGACGCCGTCTCGAATCGAACGAACGGCTTCGGATCCGGTTCGTCAGCTGTCGAAAGATGGGCTGATTGTAGAGCAGCGTGCGGCGTGTGCCATCATCATTCTTCCTCACCTCATCCGTAAGGGCAACCGGTCGTGCTAGGCTCGCTGCACTCATGAACCTGCCGCGCGTGCTGCTGGCCGACGACCATACGCTGCTCCTTGAAGCCTTTGAAAAGCTCCTAGCCGAGGAGTGTCACGTCGTGGGCACGGTATCCGACGGACAGGCGCTGCTGGAAGCCGCTGCCACGCTCAATCCGGACGTGGCGATTGTTGATCTCGGCATGCCCCACATGAACGGCTTCGAGGCCATGCGGCGACTCAAGGCGCTCCATCCCGACATCCGGATCCTCGTGCTGACGATGAACGAAGATCCCGATGTGGCCCACGAGGCGCTCCGTGCAGGTGCGTCCGGGTACGTGCTGAAAACCTCCGCGGCGTCCGAGCTCCTTCTGGCCATCCACGAGGCCATGCAACATCGGTCCTACGTCACGCCGCGCGTGGCCGGATCGCTGACTGAGATCCCTCCAATCAGTATCGAGCGCGTCGACAAGAGGCACGGGCTCACACCGCGGCAGAGGCAGATCGTCCAGTTGATTGCCGAGGGGCACTCGATGAAGGAGGTGGCGGCACGCCTGAACATCACCCCGCGGACCGTGGCGTTTCACAAGTACAAGCTGATGGGCCGGCTGCAATTCAAGTCGACGGCGGAATTGATTCAGTACGCGGTACGACGGCGACTCGTCTGAGGCGTCGACACGACGTCACCGCCGGCAGGACTCAGGATCCGGAGGGTGTTGCGGGTATCCCGGAAGGGCGCGCCGCGAAGTCGCTCTTGCGGCGGATCACGATCCAGTGGACGCACTTCTGCTTGTCGTCGTACAGCCGCTCGCAGTCGTCACAGCGCACACACTCGGACTTGATGATCTTCGGCCCGCGAATCGCGCCCCACTCGCAGGCCTTCTCGCAAATCCGGCAGGTCTTGCATTCAGACCACCGCTTGATGCGGAACACCGTCAGGTTGGACAGGATGCCGAGGAACGCGCCAACCGGGCACAGGAACCGGCAGTACAGATTCCGGACGACGATGGTGGCCGACAGGAGCACCGCGAGGCCCGTCCACATCACGACGCTCCCGCGGCCGGTGAACATCCAGAACGGCTCGACGAAGCGGTAAATCAAGATGTCGCGCGTCACGAGGAAGTACACGACCACGCCGCCGAGCAGCGCGTACTTCACGTAGCCGGCGCGAATTTCCAGCCAGAGCGGCACGTCGACGCGCCATTTCGGCGGCACGATGCTGTCGAGCAATTGCGTCAGCGCGCCGAACGCGCACACCCGCCCGCAATACAAGCGACCCCACAGGATCGTCGACGCCGCCGTGAAGACGGCGAACAGATACCA
>Ga0066903_100001478_pt1 | contig 17196 bp, 6 predicted proteins | sample PanSoiMetaGPlot1_FD_67491 | JGI IMG/M metagenome (GOLD analysis project Ga0066903, IMG submission 67491) | Tropical forest soil microbial communities from Panama analyzed to predict greenhouse gas emissions - Panama Soil - Plot 1 (version 2) | ecosystem: Environmental > Terrestrial > Soil >... | reverse complement strand
GATCGGCTTGCCGGCGCCGTACTTGATGGCGTTCGACAGCAGGTTGGTGACCACCTGCTCGATCCGACTGCGATCCCAGCGACCGACGATCGGCTCCGAGACGACGACCTCGATCGTCGATCCGGCTTCCGCCGCCTGCTCGCGCAGGCGACCCGCCACGTCGCGCACCAGGTCGAGCAGCGCCACCTCCTCCAGGTGCAACGCGAGGCGGCCGGCGGTGAGGCGCGACGCATCCAGCAGATCGTCGACCAGGCTGACCAGCCGGTTGGTCGTCGTTTCAGCCGCCCCGAGCGCGCGCGCCAGCTTCTCCTCGGCGACCTGGTCACGCGGCGGCGGCGCCTGCTGGGTGCGCGTGGCGGCGGTCAGGCGCAGCTTCAGCGCCGTGAGCGGCGTCTTCAGCTCGTGGGACGCGATCGAGATGAACTCGTCCCGCGCGCCGATCGCGGCGCGCCGTTCCGCCAGCGCGGCGGCCAGCGTCAGCATGCTGACCGCTGTGACAGCCATGTAGCAGTCGGTCATCAACAGCCGCTCGTGCGGCGTGTGCGCCGCGAAGTAACTGCCGGGCGTCGACGTGGCGGTCACCGCGATCATCGCGACCAGCAGCTGCGCGGCGGTCGTCCCGCGCTGCTCGAACCGCAGCGCGGCCCAGATGAGCAGCGGCACGATGGCATAGGTTCCACGAATCAACTCGATGGCGCGAATGTTCGCCGGCCTGCGAAAGACCATCGTGCTCACCAGCGCGAGGGCCACGGCCAGACAGGCCCCCTCCAGCCAGCGCAGCGGCCGGCGCGACAGATGGATCGGCCAGGCCCAGACGCAGATCAGCGGCGCGATCAGAAGCGCGCCCATGGCGTCGCCGACCCACCAGACCACCCAGAACACCGGGTAGCTCTCGGCGCGTGGCAGGTGGGCCAGGACAGCGGCGGCCGTCCCGATGGTCGCGCTGACCAGCGTGCTGCCGAGCGCCGCCAGCCCGACCAGCAGCAGAACGTCGCGCAGGCGTCCCAGTCGGGGGTCGAAGGAGAACCGCCGCAGGAGGGTCGCGCCCACCACCGCCTCCAGGGTGTTCCCCGTCGCGATGATGGCCGCGCTCCAGATCGGAATGCCCGTGGTCAGGTTGACGGCCAACGCGCCCAGCGCGACCGCCGGCCACAGCCGTGTCCCGCGCAAAAGCAGAGCCGCCAGCGCGATGCCCGTCGGCGGCCAGACCGTCGTGGCGATGCCGGCCAGGGCGTCGAACGACAACCCGAGGCGCGCCGTCGCCACGTAGGCTACGAAGACGACGGCGTAATCCAGACCTCGCCGGACGCCCGGGGTCATCTCGCGACGATACTACCGCGGCCGCGCGCGCGCCTGTTCGCGCGGCCATTTCTTGGATCTCTGCCGGACCGCGGTCGGGTCTAGGTGTTCTTCGGGCCTTCTGTGTACTCGGCGTCGATGACGTCGTCCTTGCCGCCCGCGCCCGCGCCGCCGCCCGCTGCCCCACCCTCGCCGCCCGCCGGCGGTGTCTCCGTCCCGGCGGCCGCCCCGGCGGCGGTCCGGTACAGCGCCTCGGCCATCTTGTGCGACGCCTTCTGCAACCGCTCGAACGCGCCCTCGAACATGGCCGCGTCCTTGGGATCGCGGTTGTTGTCGACCGTGTCCTTGGCGTCCTTCAGCGCGGCTTCCAGCTCGGTGCGATCGCCCTCCGCGATCTTGTCGCGATTCTCGTCCAGGTGTCGCTGCACCTGGAACGTCAGCGCCTCCAGCTTGTTGCGCGCCTCGATCGCCTCCCGCCGCTTCTTGTCCTCCGCCTCGTGCTCCTGCGCGTCCTTCACCATCTTCTGGATCTCGGCCTCGGACAGACCCGAGGACGCCGTGATCGTGATGTGCTGCGCCTTGCTGGTCGCCTTGTCCTTGGCCGACACGTTCACGATGCCGTTCGCATCGATGTCGAAGGTGACCTCGATCTGCGGGACGCCGCGCGGCGCCGGCGGGATCCCGTCCAGCCCGAACTTGCCCAGCAGGCGGTTGTCGCCGGCCATCGGCCGCTCGCCCTGGAACACCTTGACCTCGACCGAGCTCTGGTTGTCGGCCGCCGTCGAGAACGTCTCGCTCTTCTTGGTCGGGATCGTCGTGTTGCGCGGGATCAGCACGGTCATCACGCCGCCCAGGGTCTCGATGCCGAGCGACAGCGGGGTGACGTCGAGGAGCAGCATGTCCTTCACGTCGCCCGACAGCACGCCCGCCTGCACCGCGGCGCCGAGCGCCACCACCTCGTCCGGGTTGACGCCCTTGTGGGGCTCCTTGCCGAAGAACTCCTTCACCAGCTTCTGCACCATCGGGATGCGGGTCGAACCGCCGACCAGCACGACCTCGGCGATGTCCGCCGGCTTCTTGTTCGCGTCGGCCAGCGCCTTTTTGGTCGGCTCGATCGTCCGCTGAACGAGGTCGTTCATCATCTGTTCCAGCTTCGCCCGCGACAGCTTGATCTGCATGTGCTTCGGGCCGCTCGCGTCCGCGGTCAGGAACGGCAGGTTGATCTCCGTCTCCATCACCGACGACAGCTCGATCTTGGCCTTCTCGGCCGCCTCGCGCAGACGCTGGATCACCATCTTGTCCTTCGAGACGTCGATGCCCTGATCCTTCTTGAACTCGGCGACCAGCCAGTCCATCACCTGCTGGTCGATGTCGTCACCGCCGAGGTGCGTGTCGCCGTTGGTCGACACGACCTCGACGACCTTCTCGCCCACCTCGAGGATCGAGATGTCGAAGGTGCCGCCGCCGAAGTCGTAGACGGCGATCAGGTGGTCCTTGCTCTTGTCGAGCCCGTACGCCAGCGCGGCCGCGGTCGGCTCGTTGACGATGCGCTTGACGTCGAGTCCCGCGATGCGCCCCGCGTCCTTCGTCGCCTGGCGCTGGGCATCGTTGAAGTACGCCGGGACGGTGATGACCGCCTCGGTCACCTTCTCGCCCAGGTAATCCTCGGCCGCCTTCTTGAGCTTCATGAGGACGCGCGCCGACACCTCGGGCGCCGTCACCTTCTTGCCGCGAATCTCGATCTGGGCCTCGCCGTTGGCCGCGCGCACGACCTTGTAGGGCACGCGCTTGATCTCCTCGCTCACCTCTTCGAACCGGCGACCCATGAACCGCTTCACCGAGTAAACGGTGTTCTCGGGGTTCGTGATCGCCTGGCGGCGCGCGATCTGCCCGACCAGAACCTCACCCTTGTCGTCCCACGCCACCACGGACGGGGTCAGCCGGCCACCCTCCTCGTTCGCGATGACCTTCGGGTCCTTGCCCTCCATGATCCCGACGACGGAGTTGGTCGTGCCGAGGTCGATGCCGATGATCTTGCCCATGAGCTCTTGTCCTCTTTTCCTTGGAAGGCCTGTCCGGCCTCCCGAAAATTTTCGGCGTTCAGCCGGGCGCTAACCTAAACACACCAGATCTGGCGTCAACAGAAATGGGCTTTCCGCATGGGTTTCATGTGGTAGATACTGAACGGATGTTTCACCCGGTCGTGGCGACGTGGCTGGAACGAAAGTTCGGGGCGCCGACGCCGGCTCAGGCCCAGGCCTGGCCCCTGATCGCCGCGGGCCAGGACGTCCTCTGCACGGCGCCGACCGGATCCGGCAAGACCCTGGCCGCCTTCCTGTGGGCGCTGGATCGCCTGGTCGCCGAGGCGATTGCGACCGGGGGCGAGCTCCCCGACCGGACCAGCGTCCTTTACGTGTCGCCGCTGAAGGCGCTGTCGAACGACATCCGGCGCAACCTGGAGGAGCCGCTCGCCGAGCTGCGGGTGCTGGCGACCGAGCTCGGCTACCCCGCCCCTGGGGTCCGGACCGCGGTGCGGACCGGCGACACGACGGCACGGGAGCGACGGGAGGCGGCCCTGCACCCGCCGCACGTGCTGGTGACGACGCCCGAATCGCTGTTCATCCTGCTGACGTCCGAATCGGGGCGACGGGCGCTGCGCGATGTGCGGACGGTCATCGTGGATGAAATTCACGCCGTCGCGGCTGACAAGCGGGGCGCGCACCTGGCGCTGTCGCTGGAACGGCTGGAGGCGCTGGTCGCGCCCGCGCGGTTGCAGCGGGTCGGTCTGTCGGCAACCGTGCGGCCGCTGGACGTCGCGGCGCGCCTGCTGGTCGGCAGCCGCCCGATGCCCGAGGTGGTCGACGTCGGCCAGCGCCGCGATCTCGACCTGGCGGTGGTCGTGCCGGAGGACGAGCTGGGCGCCGTCTGCACCAACGAGCAGTGGGCCGAGCTCTACGATCGGGTCGCCGCGCTGGCACGCGAGCACAAGTCGACGCTGGTGTTCGTGAACACGCGGCGGCTGGTCGAGCGCGTGACGCTGCACCTGGCCGAGCGGCTGGGGGCCGACGCGGTCGCGGCTCATCACGGCAGTCTGTCGCGCGAGCGCCGCCACCGCGCCGAGCGCCGCCTGAAGGAAGGCGACCTGCGCGTCGTCGTCGCGACGGCGTCGCTCGAGCTGGGGATCGACGTCGGCGCGGTGGAGCTGACCTGCCTGATCGGGTCGCCGCGGTCGATCTCGACGGGCCTGCAGCGGATCGGGCGATCGGGCCACGCGCTGCGGGCGACGCCGAAAGGACGGCTGTTTCCGCTGACCCGCGACCAGCTGGTCGAGTGCGCGGCGCTGGTGCGGGCGGCGCGGCGGGCCGAGATCGACGCCATCCGGCTGCGCGACGCGCCGCTGGACGTGATGGCGCAGCAGATCGTTGCCGCCACGGCGTCGGAGGAGTGCGGCGAGGACGACCTTTACGACCTGGTCCGGCGCGCGGCGCCCTACGCGGAGCTGGCGCGCGGCGACTTCGACGCGGTCGTCGACATGCTGTCCGAAGGCATTGCCACCAGCCGCGGCCGTTCGGGCGCGATGGTCCATCGCGACGCCGTCAACCGGCGGCTGCGGGGCCGGCGAGGCGCGCGCCTCGCGGCGCTGACCTCGGGAGGCGCGATCCCCGACAACGCGAATTACGACGTCGTGCTGGAACCCGAAGGCACGGTGATCGGCAACGTCGACGAGGACTTCGCGATCGAATCGATGGCGGGCGACATCATCCTGCTCGGCAATTCGTCATGGCGGATTCGCCGGGTCGAACCGGGGCGCGTCCGCGTCGAGGACGCCGCCGGCGCGGCACCGACGATTCCGTTCTGGCTGGGCGAGGGGCCGGCGCGCACGCGCGAGCTGTCATCGGAGGTGGCGGCGCTGCGCGAGGAGATCGCGGCGGCCGCGGCGCGCGGGGAAGATTCGGTGCCGGCGCTGATGGTGTCGTGCGCGCTCGATCGCCGGGGCGCCGAGCTGTTGCGCGACTACGTCGTGGCGGGCGCGACCGCTCTGGGCGGCGTGCCGACCCAGAGCCGGGTCATCGCCGAGAGGTTTTTCGATGATGCCGGCGGCATGCAGCTGGTGATCCACGCGCCGTTCGGGGGGCGCATCAACCGCGCCTGGGGGATGGCGCTGCGCAAGCGGTTCTGCCGGAGCTTCGACTTCGAGCTTCAGGCGGCGGCGACTGACGACGGCATCGTGCTGTCGCTGGGGCCGCAGCACAGCTTCCCGCTCGAGACCGTGTTCTCGATGCTGCGCGCCGACGACGTGGAGGAGCTGCTGGTGCAGGCGGCCCTGCAGGCGCCGATGTTCGAGACGCGCTGGCGCTGGAACGCGATGCGGTCGCTGGCGCTGCTGCGCAGCCGCGGCGGCAAGCGGGTCCCCCCTGCCCTGCAGCGGATGCGCGCGCAGGATCTGATCGCGGCGGTGTTCCCGGGCCAGACCGCCTGCCAGGACAACCATGGCGGCGGCCCGATCGAGATCCCGGACCATCCGCTGGTGCGCGAGACCGTGCGCGACTGTCTGGTCGAGGCGATGGACGCGGCCGGCTTGCGGGCCGTGCTGCAGGCGCTCGGCGACGGCCGCATCGCCACGACGGCCAGCGAGCGGCCGGAGCCGTCGGTGTTCGCGCACGAGATCCTGAACGCCAACCCGTACGCGTTCCTCGACGATGCGCCGCTGGAAGAACGGCGCACCCGGGCGGTCGCCATCCGGCGCGGGTTGCCGGCGGCGGTCGTCGAGCGAATCGGCGGCCTCGATCCGGAGGCGATCGCCTCGGTCGTGGCCGAGGCGCAGCCCGATCCGCGAGACGCCGACGAGCTGCACGACCTCTTGCTCGACGTCGGCGCATTGCCCGAGTCGATCGGGCGGGAACGCGAGTGGACGGACCTGTTCGACGCGCTGGTCGCCGAGCGACGGGCGGCCCGCCTCGACGGCGAGCCTCGCCACTGGGTCGCGGCGGAGCGGCGATCGCTGGCCGCGGCCGTCTGGCCCGATCGCCGCTTCACGCCGGACGTCGTCGAGCCACCGTCGCGGCGCGCGGCGCCGCCGGACGGCGAGGCGGCGCTGGTCGAGATCGTGCGCGGCCACATCGCGCTGACCGGGCCGACGACGGCGGAGGCGCTCGCCGGCCGGCTGGGCGTGCGTGGGTCCGACGCCGACGCGGCGCTGGCGCGGCTGGAGATGGAGGGCGCGGTGCTGCGCGGCCGCTTCGTCACCGATGGGACCGATGAATCGACTCAGTGGTGTGACCGCCGGCTGCTGGCGCGAATCAACCGGCGCATGCTCGACGGCCTGCGCCGCGAGATCGAACCGGTCAGCGCGGCCGATTGCCTCCGCTTCCTTTTCGCGTGGCAGCACGTGAAGCCCGGGACGCAGCTGCACGGGCAGCCGGGCCTGGCGCGCGTGATCGCCGACCTGCAGGGCTTCGAGGCCGCGGCCGGCGCCTGGGAACGCGCGATCCTGCCGGCCCGTCTGGTCGGCTACGACCCCGCCTGGCTGGATGCGCTCTGTCTGTCGGGCGGGGTCAGCTGGGGACGCCTCGCCGCGCGCCCGGCGGGCGGCACGCCGAGCCGCGCCGCACCGATCGCGTTGGTGCGCCGCGCCGATCTGCCGTGGCTGCTGGCGCCCGACACGGTTCCGCTCGACGACGAGGGGCTGTCGCCGGCCGCCCGCGACGCCGTCGCGTTGCTGGCGCGCGCCGGCGCCAGCTTTCAGGACGAGATTATCGCCGGCACCCGCCGCTTGCGCGCCGAGATCGAGGATGCGCTCGGCGAGCTTGTCTCCGCGGGGCGTGTCACCGGCGATGGTTTCTCGGGCCTGCGCGCGCTGATCTCCGCGACGCAGACCCGGGGCGGCGCGCGCGCGCGCTGGCACGCGCGCTGGAGCCGGCGCACGGGCGCCGGCGCGGTCGGCTCGGGGCGCTGGTCGCTGTTGCGGGCCGCAGGCTCAGCACCGGCGCTGCCCGAGGACAGTCCCGAGCGGCGCCTCGCCGACGAGACCCGCCACGAGGCGCTGGCGCGCCAGTACATCAAGCGCTACGGCGTCGTGTTCCGCGATTTGCTGGCGCGCGAAACGCAGGCGCCGCCCTGGCGCGACCTGCTGCGCATCTACCGGCGCCTCGAGATGAGCGGCGAGCTGCGCGGCGGGCGATTCGTCGCGGGGTTCGTGGGCGAGCAGTTCGCGCACCCCGACGCTGTCGAATCGCTTCGGGCGGCCCGCCGCGAGCCCAAGCGCGGCGAAGTCCTCCGGCTGTCCGCCTGTGATCCGTTGAACCTGGTCGGCATCATCACGCCCGGCGCGCGCGTCGCCGCCGCGATGCCGAACACGGTCGTCTACGAAGACGGCGTCCCGCAGCCGATGGCGCCGGAGCAGTCGGTCCCGAATGGCAGCCGCTCGTGGGCAGCGACGGCCGGCCCCGCCTGACGTCGGTCAGAGCGCGCCGGCGGAGATCAGGATCGCGATGATGACGCCGACGATCGACTCACCGGCCATGCCGCCCGCCGCGAGGGCCAGCACCGAATTCTGATCGATCTCGCCGCGACGGTAGAGCGCCCGTGCGGCGACGACGAGTAGCGCGCCGATGCAGGCGGCGGCCGCGAGGTTGAAAGGCATCATGAACGCCACGCCCATCGACGCCGCGGAGGGTAGCCAGCGGCCGAAGCGGGCGCGCCCGAGCAACGTCACGGCGGCGCCGACCGCGGCGCCGATCAACAGGGCTGCGCCGCCGAACCGCGGCAGCGCCGAGAGGCCGGTCATCGCCGCGGCGGTCGCCTTCCACGACAGCGCAGCCATCGCGGGCATCCTTTCGTTGCCGAGGCCGTAGCTGGAGGCGATCACGTGGTAGACGGGCACGGTCACGACCGCGCCCACCAGCGCGCCCAGGATCTGCGCGCCAATCTGCGCGCGCGGCGACGCGCCCAGGCGATCGCCCGCCCGGAACGCCCACAGCATCTGTCCCGCCTGCGTCGCCGCGCCGGTCGTCACCGAGCCGACCATCGTCGCGCTGACGGTCCCGCGGCTGGACGTCGATACCAGGCTGACCGTGCCGAGAGCGCCCGCCGGGCCCATGTCGGTCTCGCCGGTCGTGCGGGCCGCGACGTTTCCAAGGACGAGGGCGAGACCGACCGCGATCAGCATGATCAACGGACTGGTGTGGAACGTGAGCCAGCCGAGGAAAACGATCAGCACTATTGCGACCGCCAGGACCGGCGCCCAGAGCCGTGGCGAGAGGTCGCCTTCCTTCGATCCGGCTTTGGTCGTCGACCGCCGGACCAGAAAAGCGAGCTGCCGGAACGATCGCACGATCGCCCCGCCTTCCAGCAACAAGGGAAGAAAGCTACCTGCCGCCATGAGACCGAGCGCCGGCCAGACGAGCCAGGAATTGAGGGCGCCGTCCTCGACGCTGGCAGCGATGCCACTGTGCAGCAGCCAGGGGGCGAGGACGACGTGCGCGATGGCCGTCCCGAGCAGCATCCCCACTGCGTTCCTCAGGCCGACCATCGCGCCGGTCGCGACCATCAGCGGGTTGCAAGCGACGCCGAGCCCCAGCGCGGCGGCTGCGATGCCCGCGATCGACCCTCCGAACATGAACCCCTGCGGGATGAACGCCGGGCGGCCGTCCCGGAACCAGGTGACGATGGCGGCGATGCCGCCGCCGAGCGCGAGCAAGAGAATTCGCCGCAGGGCGAGGTGACGCGCGCCGAAGATCGTCTCGATCACTTCGCCCGTCGCGGCACCGGTGGGGAAAGGCAGAGCCTCCTCGACGATGAGCCGGCGCCGCAGCAGCGCGCCCACGAAAATGCCCAGCATGGCGACGCCCGCGCCAAACACGACGATAGACACGTTCGAGAAGTGCTGGCCGACCATGGCCAGCGCGGGTATCGGGCCGACGACGCCGGTGACGAAGCTCATCATCGCCGCCGACGACGCGACGGTCTGCGTGATGTTGTTCTCGAGAGCGCCGTACGCGTTCCGCTTGGACCGTCTCCAGACGGCGAAGATCCCGAAGCCGACCAGGGCCGCCGTGACGGCGCCGCCGTCGATGATCGAAGTCTTGATGCCGGTGTAGACGTTCCCTGCCGCCAGGACGATGCCGATGAGGCCGCCGGTGATCAACGCCCGCAGGGTCACCTCCGGCACACGGGACACGGCGACCGGCGTCGCCGGCGGATCGACGGCGGAAGGCGCCACCGCCCCTGCCGGCACGGTCACGAGGCGCTACCCGCCAGCTTGGGAGCGGCTGCCTCCGCTGCCACCCTGGCGACGCGCCGGGTGACCCGATCGAACGCGATCGTCCCTTCCGCCGCGGCCAGCGCCTCGGCGAGCAATCTCTTACCGTCGGCGTCGCGGCCCGTGCGCAGCGCGGAGAGCGCCTTCCATTCCATCAGCTCGACGATATCCGGAGGCTGCAGCTGCAGCACGCGCCCGCGCTCGGCCAGCGCGTCGAACTTGGCGTCCATCTCGCCGCGCACGAAGAAGTCGACCCCGTCGAGGAGGATGCGTTCGGGCTCGACGAAGACGAGATCGTTGCGGCCCTCGGCCTGCGCCGCGGCCTGTACGGCGACGATCCGGCGCGTGATCTCCGCGGCCGTGGTCACATCTCCCTCGTAGGCGAACATCCGCGCCAGCTGGACCTCGGCCAGGTATCCCAAGCGCGAAGCCGGACCCAGCTCCTGCTGGTACATCTCGAGCGCTCGCCGCGCGAGCGGCACAGCCTCGTCGATCCGACCCAACGTCAGGTAGAGCTCCGCGAGATCCCGGACCGCGAGGCATTCGGACATCGTGAATCCGAACTCGCGCGCGATCTGAATGATGCGTTCCATGTCCGCCACGAAGCGATCGACATTCCCCGTCATGTACGAGGCCACACAGCGGTTCTGCAACGCCACGGCGAGGCCGATCATGTCGCCGTGTTCCTCGTAGATCCGCAGACAGCGGGACATCGCCTCGTCCGCGTCCTCGTAGCGCGCCGAGTTGGCGGCCGTGGCCGACAGCATCGACAGGCTCTGGGTCAGCGCCTCGTACCCGTCGTCGCCGACTTTCTCCGCCGCGTCGATCGCCTGGCGGAAGGCGGCGATCGCCTCGGGATACTCGTTGCGGCGCATGTGGGTCCGCCCGCGCGCCATGAAGAGACGGGGCATGACGGTCGGCGTGCCCAGCGCGGCATCTGCAGCGACAAGCCCGTCCGCCTCCTCCGAGCGCGCGCGTGACTTCGGCAGGTCCTGCGCAAAGTCGAAGACGATGCCTTCATCGAGGAGGATCGCGAGCAGCGCCGCGCGCGCGTCGACCTTCCGGGCGAGCTCCTCCGCCGCCGCGAAGTTCTTGAGCGCGTCGTCGTGCCGACCGAGGCGGAAGCGCATCAAGCCGAGCCCCTGCTGGCCCGCGATCCGGCCGTCGCTCTCGGTCTCGGGCAGGTTCTCGAGCGCGTTCCGATACAGGAGCTCCGCTTCCAGGTAGGCGTGTCGTGTGCTCGCGCGATGGGCGAGATCGAGGTAGAGGCGGGCCGCCTCGCCGCGCAGACCGCTCTTCCCGGCGTGGAACGCCATCTGCGGCAGGCGCGCGACGTCGGCGAGATCGTCGTGGCGTCGATAGTGTTCGTAGGCGGCGCGGTGAATGGACTCCCGCTGGGCGGCCGGCACCGACTGGTAGACGGTGTCGCGCAGGAGCGAGTGGCGGAAGGCGACCCGGCCGCCGCGATGCCGGGACAGGACGCCGCTTTCGGTCAGGCGCCGGACGCCGATGCTGGCGTCGAGCGGCGTCTCCGGCGGGATGCCGGCGCGCTCCAGCTCTTGCAGCACACCCTCGATCTCGTCGGCGCTGAACTCGGACCCCAGCACCGACGCCAGGCGCGCGTGCGCCAGCAGATCGCCCGGGAGGGATTCCGTCTCGCGGCTGGCCAGCCACTGCACGAGGGGCAGGTCGGGCAGGCGTTCCAGCTCGTCTGTCGCCAGCACCCACGTCCCCTTGTCGTTCTTGCGCACGACGCCGTCGCGCTTGAGACCGCGAACGAGCTCGACCAGCAGCAGCGGAACGCCCATGGTTCGTTCGGCCAGCTTGGCGAGCGCGCTCGACGGAACCTTCTCGACCGGGGACAGCAGCCGACGGGCCAGCTCGGCCGCCGCGGGCGGCTCCAGCGCCCCGAGCGTCAGCGACTGCCGCTCCGCCGCGCGGCCCGCCCACCCGGTGCGCCCGCGCCCGAACGACGGCCGCCCGACGACCAGCACCCAGATCGCCGCCTCCGCTTCCTTCAGCGCCGCGTACTCGATCGCGTCGAGCGCCGTCTCGTCGACGAAGTGCGCGTCGTCGATCACCATCGCGAGCGGGCGCTGGCGCGCCATCCGGCGCAGGCCCTCGCCGACGGCACGGGCCGCGGCCGACCGGATGGCGCCGGGCGCCGCCGCCAGCGCCTGCAGCTCCGGATGCTCCGGGGGCGCCCACCCCATCACGACCGCGACGCCGGCCCACACCTCGTTCGCCACGTCGGACCCCAGCTTGTCGGCCAGCAGCGCCCGTCCCAGATCCGGCGGCGCGGCGTCGGGCAGCGCCAGCAGGCGCTGCAGCAGCTCGCGCGTCGTCTGCTCGCCCGCGCCACCCAGCACCTCCTTGGCGCGCACGAACAGCGTCTGCACCTGCGGCAGCACATCGAGGTGCTGCACCAGCATCTGGACGAAGTGCGTCTTGCCGAACCCCGACTCACCCAGCAGCGTGGCGATCGTCGGCCGACCGCCCGCGGCGGTGCCCCGGGCGGCGTCGAGCAGCGTGCGCAGCAGCTCGTCCCGCCCCACCAGCGGCGACACGCCCATTCGCGTGGTGGTCCGCTCGCTGGCGTCGGTCGCTCGCGAGAGCAGCACGACGTCCGGCCGCTCGCGAAGCGGCTCCGACGCCACGTCGGGAAGGACCTCGATCGCCGCCAGCGAAAGCAGCACGCCGGACGGGTCCGCCTCCGTCGGGTAGCGTTCCTTCTTCGTGAACAGCGGGCTCGTGTAACGCCGGCTGCCGTCCGGCCGCGCCTGGATCGACACCATCGCCAGGTCGACGAGCGTGCGCGCCGTCAAACCCCGCGCGATCACCATCTGCGCGGCGGCGGTCGCGGCGCGGGTCGGGTTGTCGCCGACCTCATGCCCGAAGGCGAGCACGACCTGCGTCCCCGCGCTGTGCGCGATCTCGGCGCCCACCGCGCTGGCCGCCTCGCGGATCGTCGCCAGGTTGCTCTTGGTCTCGAAGAACAGCAGCGCCACCGTGCGCCGCTCGCGCGCCGCCGCCGCCGGCTTGCCGCCCGCGGCCGTCCCCTTGCTTCCGGCCGTCGCCGCCGCCCCGCCCGTCGACGTCGCCTCGCGGCGCGCACGCTCGGCCATCAAGCCCGCGCTGAGCGCCCGCCGCAACTCCGTCACGTCCGCGAAGCGCCGCCCCGGATCCTTGGCGAGGCAGCGCAGCACCGCGTCCTCCAGCGCCGGCGCCATCGGCCGGCTCCGCGACAGCGCGGGCGGCCGGCGGCTCCGGTGGCTCTCCTGCACCTCCGCCGAGTTGCCCCAGAACGGCGGCGTCCCCGTCAGCATCTCGTAGAAGATCGCGCCCAGCGCATAGACGTCGCTGCGCGCGTCGATGTCGGTGCGCCCCTCGCACTGCTCGGGCGACATGTACTCGGGCGTGCCGGCGGGCGCCTCCTCCTTCGTCGAGTCGACGCGCCTGGCGCTGACGCTGACGTTCCGCACCAGGCCGAAGTCGAACAGCTTCGCGCCGAACGTCGGATCAATGAACACGTTCTCGGGTTTGAGATCGCAGTGGACGAGATCGCGCTGATGGGCCGCCTCGACGACCGTCAGCATCGCCAGCGCGTGTCCCGCGAATTCGTCAATCTCCATCTGCCCGGGCAGCTCGGCCAGTCGATCCGCCAGGACCGGCGCGCGCACGAACTCCATCACCAGGTACGCCGACCCGTCGTCCAGGCGTCCGCGCGCGTGGACGATCGGCACATGCGGTGGACCGACGGCCGACAGCGCGTCCGCCTCGCGGACCAGCGCCTCGCTGGCCGACGCGTTGTCGGCGCGCGCCACCTTGATCGCGACGGTTTCGCCCTGCGGCGCGCGCTCCGCCAGAAACACGGCGCCGAAGCCGCCTTGCCCCAGCGTCATCCGCACGTGGAACCCGTCCAGCTCCGGCGTCGGCACGACGTACGGTGTCGTCGCGTCGGGCGGTGGCGGTGGCGCGGGCGGCGGCGCACCGTGCACCGGGCAGACGGGCGCTTGAGAGCGAATTCGTCGGCCGCAAGCCGGGCACCGGATCATCTCGGCGCGACCCCGTCGGTCATCCCGGATTCATCGACCGTGGCGCGTTCAAGCTTGATGGCGAACCACCGCGAAAACTGGCGTCCCGCCCCCCCAGTTCAGCCCGTTAGGCCCATGAGAACGCGTTGTTCGGGGCCCAACGTTGTGTTGCTCGCCAGTCTACACCCGGCGTTTTCTCGCCGGAAGAAGGGCTGGAAATCCGCCCGGTTTGGCCGTCCGAACTGTTGGCCCGATTACTGCTTTTAGGACAGCCGAAACCTTGTGACAAAGGCAAAACCCGAGCGATCGGGCGACGCAAAGCCAACGGGACTCACGCAGTCGGCCGGGCTACCGAAAAGGGGGAAAAAGGAAATGACCAGTCTCGGAAAAACGACCTTGAAAGTAGGACTCACCGTCGGGTTCACTCTCGGCGCCATCGTGGGTCTGGTTGGCTGCGCCGACCAGGCAGACGACGCCGAGAATCATGAGCTGTTCGGCGTCAACGCGAACAACGGCGTCATCACCAACAACGGTGTGTACACCGGCAACGGCGTCATCACCAGCAACGGCATCAACTCGGCCAACGGCATCAGCACCAACAACGGCATCACGACCAACAACGGCGTGATGACGGGCAACGGCGTCAGCACGGGGAACGGCGTCCAGACCATCAACGGCATCTCGGACTCCAGCGGCTACATCACCACCGACGCGGGCCGCAAGGTTCTCGGGTACCTGATCCGCTGCGCGCTCCCCTCGGGCCACAACGTCTCGAAGGCCGGTTACACCTTCTACGGCGGCCTCGGCCTCTGCCCGAACTGGGAGTGGAACGACGTTCACAACGACGCGCACTGCCAGAACCTCGTCTCCGCCTGCTTCATGGCGCACATCAACACCTCGGGCGTCCACGTGCCGCTGTGGCTCGCCTCCGAGTCGTCGACCATCGGCTGGAGCCTCGACCAGACGAACTACCCGAAGCAGGAGGGTACGTTCTTCGGCAACATCATGACCACGGGCAACCTGAGCTACCTCGGCATGCCGAGCGTCAACGCCCCGGCGGCGTACTTCTGCGAGGGCGCCGGGATCAGCGCCGGCGTCGTCGCGGGCCGGCTCACCGTGGGCGCCATGTACGGCGCGCCGTACTCGAACCCGTACGGCACGAACGTGACGTGCGACGCCGTTGACGCCAACAAGAACCGCGGCAACAACGTCGGTCACACGAACGGCAGCGGTCAGACCGCGAACGGCTACGTGAACACCGACCCGCGCGCCATTCCGAACGGCTACCAGGCGGCGTGCGCCAACGGCTACTGCTGGCAGAACGGCGAGACGATCACCGTCTGGCGCAACCCGAACTACTCGCCGGTGTTCGACACCGTTTACGACTACACCATCGTGCCGCAGGCCACGACGACCTCGTCGATGGACACCGACAGCAACGGCAACCTCGTGCAGCTGACCATCCCGCCCATGGGCGGTCCTGGCCCCGACCAGAAGTTCCAGATTCTGCGCAGCAACACCACGCACTGGAAGGTCGTCAAGGCCAATGACCACAACAAGTGCGCAATGCCGAAGGGCCGCGCCACTGGGAACGGAACGCAGATGTCGGTCGTGCCCTGCGACGGGACGCCGGACCAGGACTTCGACATCACCGCCAACACCACCAACGGCGGCTTCGCCCTCAAGCAGGTCCCCTCGGGCCGCTGCCTCGAAATGCCGAGCGGCGCGCACCAGGACGGCGCGGCGATGGACATCTACGACTGCTGGAACGGCTCGAACCAGCTGTTCGGCATGAAGCCCTCGTACAACTAAGCCGAGCGCATAGCGCTCTTCCCTCGATGGCCGGTCCGCGAAAGCGGGCCGGCCTTTCGGTTTTTGGGGGCGCGACCCGCCGGGAAAACTGGTGAACCGCCCCCCCGGTTCAGGCCCTTAGGCCCGTGAGAACGCGTTGTTCGGGGCCCAACGTTCTGTTGCCCGCCAATCTACACCCGGCGTTTTCCGGCCGGAGAGAAGGGCAGCAAATCCGCCCGGTTCTGGGACCCCGGAGTGTTGGCCTGATTACTGCTTTTAGATCACCCGAAACCTTGTGACAAAAGCAAACCCCGAGCGATCGGGCGACGCAAAGCCCACGGGACTCACGCAGTCGGCCGGGCTACCGAAGAGGGGGAAAACCGATAATGACCAATCTGGGTAAAACGACGCTGAAGGTAGGACTCACGGTAGGGTTCACGCTCGGCGCCATCGTGGGTCTGGTTGGCTGCGCCGACCAGGCAGACGACGCCGAGAACCACGAGCTGTTCGGCGTCAACGCGAACAACGGCGTCATCACCAACAACGGTGTGTACACCGGCAACGGCGTCATCACCAGCAACGGCATCAACTCGGCCAACGGCATCAACAGCTCTAACGGCATCGTGAGCAACAACGGCGTGATGACGGGCAACGGCGTCAGCACACTGAATGGCGTCAACACCACCAACGGCATCTCGGATTCGAGCGGCTACATCACCACCGACGCGGGCCGCAAGGTCCTCGGGTACCTGATCCGCTGCGCGCTGCCGTCGGGCCACAACATCACCAAGGCTGGCTACACGTTCTACGGCGGCCTCGGCCTCTGCCCGGCGTGGGAGAACGGCAGCATCGCCGGCGACGCGCACTGCCAGAACCTCATCTCCGCCTGCTTCATGGCGCACATCAACACCTCGGGTGTCCACGTGCCGCTCTGGCTGGCCTCCGAGTCGTCGACGATCGGCTGGAGCACCGACACGACGAACTACCCCTATCAGGAGGGGACGTTCTTCGGCAACATCATGACGACCGGCAACCTGTCGAACCTCGGCATGCCGAACGTCACCGGCCCGGCGGCGTACTTCTGCGAGGGCGCGGGCATCAGTGCCGGCGTCGTCGCGGGCCGCCTCACCGTGGGCGCCATGTATGGCGCGCCGTACTCGAACCCGTACGGCACGAACGTCAAGTGCCAGGACCGGAACGGCGCCAGCGGCCCCCTCCACACGAACGCCGCCGATTACACCACGAACGGCGTTCCGAACGGCTACAAGACGGCCTGCTCCAGCCAGTACTGCTGGCAGAACGGTGAGACGATCACCGTGTGGCGCAACCCGAACTACTCGCCGGTGTTCGACACCGTCTACAACTACACCATCGTGCCGCAGGCCACGACGACCTCGTCGATGGACACCGACAGCAACGGCAACTTGGTGCAGCTCAGCATCCCGCAGGCCGGCCCTGGCCCCGACCAGAAGTTCCAGATCCTTCGCAGCAACACCACGCACTGGAAGGTCGTCAAGGCCAATGACCACAACAAGTGCGCGATGCCGAAGGGCCGGGCCACGATCAACGGGACGCAGATGTCGGTCGTGCCGTGCGACGGGACGCCGGACCAGGACTTCGACGTCACCGCCAACGCCAACAACGGCGGCTTCGCGCTCAAGCACGTCCCCTCGGGCCGCTGCCTCGAGATGCCGTACAACCAGCACGGTGACGGCGCCGCGATGGACATCTACGACTGCTGGAACGGCACGAACCAGCTGTTCGGCATGAAGCCCTCGTACAACTAAGCCGAGCGCATAGCGCTCTTCCCTC
>Ga0066903_100001477_pt1 | contig 17198 bp, 18 predicted proteins | sample PanSoiMetaGPlot1_FD_67491 | JGI IMG/M metagenome (GOLD analysis project Ga0066903, IMG submission 67491) | Tropical forest soil microbial communities from Panama analyzed to predict greenhouse gas emissions - Panama Soil - Plot 1 (version 2) | ecosystem: Environmental > Terrestrial > Soil >... | reverse complement strand
ATGTGTTATATCAACGACATCTACGTCTATTTGCGTGCCCGCGCCAACGAGGCGGTCGGGCGGGTGCGGCCCGAAAAGCGCGAACCGAAGCCCGAGGAATATACGAAGGCGGAGGACGCTTGTCTTGGCGAGAAACGCTGACATGGACGCGCGGAATTCAATAGACTTAGCCGGAATCTTCAGCCGCTTGTTGTTGGTCTCCCTACTGGCCGGCGTGGCATCGGTTGTCGGTTCGGTGCGCTCCTCACACCCGCAAGGTGCGGGCCCTGATTCCGGTCTCGAACTTGTTGACCCGAAGATGCTGCGAGTTTGTGCCGATCCTCACAATCTGCCTTTCTCCAATGATAAAGGCGAAGGATTCGAGAACAAATTCGTCGAGCTGCTGGCACAAAAGCTCGACAGGACACTCGCCTATGTTTGGTATCCGCAGTCGGTCGGCTTTGTGCGCAATACGCTCGGCGCCCATCGTTGCGACGTCATCCCCGGTTTTCCGCAGGGCGACGAATTGGTGCAGAGCACCAACCCATACTATCGAACGGCCTACGCGTTTGTGGTCAGGCCAGGCGACGGCCTCGATGATCTCGATACGCTCGCCGACCCGCGCCTCAAGACAAGACGCATCGGCATTGTTGCCGGCACGCCGCCCGCCACTTATCTCGCCATCAACAGCCTGATGGAGAAAGCCAAGCCCTATCCGCTGGTCGTCGACACCCGTGTCGAGTCCTCGGCTGTGGCAATGATGGGAGACCTCGAGTCGCGCGAAATCGACGTCGCGATCATGTGGGGACCGATGGCCGGCTACTATGCGAGGCTCGCCAATCCGCGGATGCGCGTCACGCTGCTGACAAAAGACACCGGCGGTCCGCAACTGGCCTATCGCATTGCCATGGGGGTTCGTGCAACGGATCAGAACTGGAAGCGGCTGCTCAATCGCCTGATCGCCGAGAATCGGGCCGACATAGACCGGCTGCTGCTCGGGTTTGGCGTACCTTTGCTTGACGAACAGGATCGCCCGATCAGCGGCGGTTCACCGGCGAAATGACCGGCGAAATGACAAGAGTTTACGCTGTCGTGGGTCTGATCCTGGGACTCACGGCGCTCGCCTGCGGCAGCGTTCGCGGCGAGGAGGCGGTGCCGGAACCCTCAGGCTATCGCACCCATGATTATCGTGCGCCTACTCCGGCAAGGCTTGCCGGCGCACGTGTCATCACGACCGCGCAGGCAGACGCGCTTTGGCAAGACAAGGCCGCCATTTTTGTCGATGTAATGCCGCGTGCACCGCGCCCGCCCAATTTGCCCCCGGGGACGATTTGGCGCGACCGGCCGAGATTGAATATCCCGGGAAGCATATGGCTGCCCGATACCGGATATGGCGAACTCGCCCCGGTAACAGATGCGTATCTGCGCAGCAATCTTGAGCACGTCACCGGTGGTGACCGCACAAAACTCCTGGTGATTTATTGTCTTAAGGATTGCTGGATGTCGTGGAACGCCGCCAAGCGCATCCTCGCCATGGGTTATGTCAATGTGGCCTGGTATCCGGAGGGCACCGACGGTTGGACCGACGCGTTACTGCCGGTCATCGACGCGCAACCGGCACCGGCGACCGGCAACTAAACCCTACTCCGCCTGCTGTCGGATCGTGCGGCCGAGCGCAAACAGCCTGCGTTCGATAATGATCGGCACTTCGCACGCATACCTGACCGATTTCCGCCGGTCGTCGAAAATGCGAGTGCCCCACTCAATCCGGCTGCTGAGTTCGTCGATCTTGGCTTGATCCGGCTGGGCTGCATCCTGAAGTGCATGCAGCGCGGAGGCGTCGGATTTGATGCGGTCCGCAAGCTCCCTCTGGCTGCGTTGCAGTCTTTCAAGCCCGTTCATGATGTCGCTGCGTTCGCGGTTGAGCGTTTCGAACAGCCCCGCGAATAGCAGCACACCCTTGTCAGCTTTTGCGGTGCCGGTGCCGGCCAGGAATTCCCCGATGCTTTTTTGCGCCTCCTCGACAGGGGTGCGCCGCGCCGCCAGACGCGTAACGAGGTTCTTTACGGTCGGATCGTTCTGCCAGCCATTTTGGGCCTGTTCGATCGACGGGCCGTCCCACACGGCGGCGATCGAAATTTCGGGTACCTTGGCTTGCACACATGGCCAGTCGGGATAACGCGGGTCGGCGGCATCGACGGTGCGCAATCCGGCGCACAGCATGAGGGTTGCGGAAAACACAAGTCCAAGAGGTTTCATCGTCGTACTTCCGGCGTTGCGGGCAGCGGCAATCGCCGCATCAGCGTTGCGAGATGGCGACACCCCATGGCAATTCACCAACCTGGATCGTGTCGATGACCTTGAGCGCCGCCACATCGATGATCGATACGTCGTTCGACACTCCGTTGGTGGTCAGAAGATATTTCTCGTCCGGCGTGAAAGCCATGTGCCACACGCGCTGGCCGACCAGCAGGAATTTTTGGACCTGATGGGTCGTCCCGTCGATCACCGCAATGCGGTTGGCAGGTCCGAGTGCGACGAAGCCGGTCTTGCCGTCATGCGTGATAGCGATGCCGACCGGTTGGATGGCCTCGGGGCGCATCCCGGGGACCGCGAAATTGACCTTGTGCTTCACCACATGCTTGACCGGATCGATGACGCTGACAGTGCCGCCAATCTCCGACGACACCCACAATTCTGAACCGTCGTCCTTGAACTGCGCGAAGCGTGGCCGCGCATCGACCAGAATATTGGCAACGATCTGGCGCGTGGCGGTATCGATAAAATGCGCCATGTTGGTGGTCTCGGACGTGTTCACGAGAATCTTTCCGTCCGGACTCAATCCCATGCCTTCAGGTTCAACACCGACCTCTACGTCACCAAGGCGCGCCCGCCGCTCGATATCGATGATCGTCACCGTGTTGTCGTTCTCGTTCGCGACGTAGAGCAGCTTACCGGTCGGGTCATCGGTGAACAGCTCGGGGTCCGGTCCGGATGGCAGCGTATCGACGACCTTATTGCTGGCGGTGTCAATCATCTGGATGGTGTCGTCGTCGCCCACCGCCACCAGGACGTATTTCTGGTCCCTGGTGACAGCGATGCCGCGCGGTCGCTGGCCGACCTTGATGGTGCCGACCACCTTCCTTTCAGTGGTATCGATGATGGAGATTGTATTACTCTTCTCGTTCGAGACATAAGCCTTGTAGGCTCTCGCTTCGCCGGCGAGTACAACTGGAATGCAAATCCCGAGAATGACGTGGCGCCACATCGTTGTGCTCATTCCGATTGCTATTTGAGCCGACATTTCGTTTCGGGACGGTCGATGCCCAGCGTATCGAGTTCGGAGAACTGATGCAAAAATCCCTCCTGCGGCGATACCGAGACGATGGTGCGACCGTCAGCGAGAAGAATAGGTTGTCGCAGCTGCAGGTTCCAGTCGCGTAGCGTAAGTTTTTGCCCCTTGAACGCGGCAAGCGCAAATTCCGGTCCTTTCAGATACGTGAAGATAGTCTGCGGATCGCCCGACCCGGCCCGCGCCGCAGCCTCGCCGATCATCCGGGCTGCCGACCACGCCTGCATGTCGAGCGCGGTCATCCGTCGCGAAAACAATTGCATGAAACGGTTCTGAAGCTGGTTCGCGCCCCATTGGTCGTGGGCCGCGTCCCAACTCTTGGGAATGAGGCCGGCCGACCCGGCGACCGGCCGCGGATCTCGTGTCCGGTAGGGCAGGTAAGAGGCAAATACTTCGCTTTCGTCGGCTGCCACCAGTACGTCATAGGCGGGGGTCCCTTGGGTGAACAACGGCATCTGGCGTTGAATTTGTACAAGGCCGCTGTCGGTGCGGCGCGCACCACCGGTGTCCTCAAAAACGCGCTGCTGCACGATCTTGGCGCCAAACCGCCCGGCCGCGCGTTGCAATGCATCCGCGAACAATTTGTCGGGCTCATGGGAGCCGACGACGAGCAGCCATCGCAGCCATCGCTTGTACACCAGATACTGGGCGAGACCGTCGGCGAGCATGGATCGCGTCGGCGCGGTATGAATCACATCGGCGCGGCAATCTTCCTCGCGCAGCCGGTCGTCGATCGCCCCAGCATTGAAGAACAGAAGATTGCGCTGGCGTCCGATCTCAGCCACCTTGAGCAGCATATCCGCTGGAAGATCGGTGATGAAAAACGAAATGCCGTGATCGGCGAGCTGTAGAACGACATCGGTCGGATCGGTTCCGGATTTAATCCGCACCTCCTCCAGCGAGAAATGCTGGTTGAGAAACTTGCCCGTCGTATTGTTGTCGTCGAGTGCAAGACGCACGCCGGCAATCCCGTCGTTGTCGGGCGGGAAATCGATGAGCGAAATCGTCGCCGGCTTTTCGGCGCGGCCGATATATCCGATTTTGATGGTGAGCGGCTCTGCAGCCACCGTCATCGTTGTTAGGACCCAAGCCAGTCCGCCGGCGATGACTGCCCGAATCAACGCTCTGCTCCACATATTTGTGTTCCGGCGTTCCCGGCAACATGCGTTTCCCATGCTATACCTTGTCGTTATTGTAACGGTGAATCCAACTTGAATCACCGCCTATCTGAAGTACTTTACCGACATGATTGACCTTTTGCCGAGCCGATCAATGGGGGCGACAACAACACTAATGTGCAGGATGCCAATCTGGTTTGTGTTCGCCATGGCGATTTGGTGCGGTCCTTGCGCGCAGGCCGCAGAGCAAGTCGTCGCGGTATTCGACTTCGAGTTCGTCGATACCAGCCTCCAAGGCGCGACCTATGGTCCGAGCGTGGAAGAGCAGGAGCGCCTCGTCTGGCTGGGCAGCGAACTGCGCCAGCGCTTGGCGCAATCCGGACGATTCGAGGTCTTGGATATTGCACCGGTCGCCGCCAGGTCACATGCCAGCAACTTGCAAAGTTGCGGCGGCTGTGATGCGCAATTGGGCCGTGAACTCGGGGCAAAGCTCGCGATTACCGGCTGGGTGCAAAAAGTCTCGAACCTGATTCTCAACATGAACATTGCGGTGCGTGACACCGACTCTGGCAAACTTGTTGCCGGCATGAGCGTGGATATGCGCAGCAACACGCAGGAATCCTGGTCGCGCGCGCTTAATTATCTGGTGGTCAACCGTCTGCTCGCTCCGGGAGGCTTGCGATGACTCTCATGCTGACCAGCGTCACTGGCCAGGAGGAGGCCGAAATCGCGTTGCGGGAAGGCGCCGATATCATCGATCTGAAGGATGTCCGTGCAGGGTTCGGCACGGTAGCGCCAGAGCTGGTGCGGACGACCGTCGCAGCGGCTGCGCATCGGCGGCCGGTCAGTGCGGTCGTCGGCGAGCTGGCGGTGGACGTTCAACGGATCAGCGAAGCTGCGTCGGCGCTGGCGGAGGCCGGCGCAAGCTACGTCAAAGTCGGCTTGCCGCCGGATCCCCAGCGCGGCGACTGCATCCGGGCGCTGGCTCCACTGGCACGCAGGACAAAGTTGATCGGCGTCATGTTTGCCGACCACGGTGCTGATCAAGCGCTGATACCGCTGATGGCGCAGAACGGCTTTACCGGCGTCATGCTGGATACGGCGAACAAGACCGGCGCGCGCCTGCTGGACCACATGGACATCACCGCACTCGCTCTCTTCGTCGATACGGCTCATGCTCATGGCCTGATAACCGGGCTGGCGGGTTCGCTGGAAACGCCAGACATTCCACGTCTATTGCTGGTGGCCCCCGACGTGCTCGGGTTTCGCCGCGCTCTCTGCATCGATCATGACCGCAATGCGCGGATCGATAGCGGTGCGGTTGCGGCCGTGCGCTCGCTCATACCGGCAGATTCGCTCAAACTGCATCACGCCGGCGAGTCAGCTCCGAGGATCGATTACGGTGTACTGGCAGCGCGCGGATACGCGATCGACTCGAATAAAGGAGAGGCCGCTACCGACCGCATTTTCGTCCGCGATTTCGATCTGCCGGTCAGCGTTGGCGCGTATATGCATGAACGCGCCAGACCACAGAAAGTGCGCTTCAACATCGAGGCGAGAATTTATCGCGCCGACCACGTGGCGGAGGATATGCGCGACGTATTCTCATACGACCTGATTACCGATTCGATCCGGATGGTCGTGGCGCAGGAGCATATCGCGCTGATGGAAACGCTGGCGGAGCGGATTGCAGCGCTGATCCTGACTTATCCTCGAGTTGCAGGCATTACGGTGAGGGTCGAAAAGCTCGATATTGGCCCGGGCGCGGTCGGAATCGAAATTATGCGCGAACGCCCTGTGGAGGTGGCAAAGGTGCATCATCTCTATCCCGCCGCGGGACTCGGCAATCCGAAAGCTGCAACTTAGAGCGTGTATCGATGAAACTGATCTCCCCGTCACCCGCGGGTCCATTTTCCTCGCACGAAGATGAATTGTCAGCTCAATCCTTGCATCAAGTTCGGGGACGGCAATGACGGTGGACGGCTGTCAACGGGACGCACTTTAGATGCGTGGCCGCGGACCGACAATCGTCAAGCTTGGCGGGAGCTTCGCGTTCTCGGCCCACTTGAGGGATTGGATTGTCGCGATTGCCGGCTGCGCGGGCCGCGTCGTGCTCGTGCCCGGCGGCGGCCCATTCGCCGACACGGTCCGCGCGGCGCAGGCGCAAATGGGCTTCGATGGGTGCGCCGCACACCGCATGGGACTACTCGCCATGGAGCAATATGGTTGTGCGATCAAGAGCCTGCATGAAAAACTGTCGCTCGCGGAAACGCCCGATTCGATCCGGTGCGGCCTCGTCGATAACCGGGTTCCGGTCTGGCTGTCATCGCGCATGGTGTTGGATGCCACTGACATTCCGTCGTCCTGGGATGTCACGTCGGACAGCCTTGCGGCATGGCTCGCAGGCAAGATCGGCGCCGAGCGACTGCTGCTCGTCAAGCACGTCGAGTCGGCGTGTGGAACTCAGCGCGCAGCGGACTTGACGGCGCGGGGTATTGTGGACAAGGCCTTTGGGAGCTTCCTGGCGGCGAGCGGCGTTCCGGCATTTATTCTTGGCTCCACTGATCATGTGGCTGTTACCTGCCTTCTGAGTGGGGAGTCGGTGGGCATCCGGATAATCGCGTAGGGGCTGCCGGGAGAATGATCTAGACTGGTACGATGGCTGCATTGAAAACGCCGCGCTGGGGTTGGGCGCTGACCGGATCAGGACATTTCTTCAAGGAATGCCTGGCGATGATTGCCGGACTGGAAGATGTCGATTTGTTCGTTAGCAAGGCTGCGAGCGAGGTCGTGCGCATGTACCGGCAGGAGCTCAACTTGCCTAAATTCGCCCGCATCATCCGCGACACGACCGCAAGCGCTGCGCCGGTCGGCTTGTTCTACTATGGGGTCTATCACACTCTCGTGGTTGCGCCCGCAACGTCGAACACGGTTGCAAAATGTGTGTTTGGGATATCCGACACGCTCGTTACCAACGTCTTTGCCCAGGCGGGCAAATGCCGCGTTCCCACGATCGTGTTTGCCTGCGATACCGCGCCCGAGCTGGAGACCGAAGCGCCCAAGGGCGTCGTCAAGGTCTATCCGCGCAACATCGATCTGGAGAATACCGCGCGCCTGAAGGCATTCGAGGCGACCTGCGTCGTCGAAACACTTGACGAATTGCGGGACGTTCTCGCCCGGCGCAAGCGCGAAATCATGACGGATGGCTGACCGCATCCTATTTCTAACCGGGCACCTCGCACGCGCAAGGCTGGAAAAGGTCCTCGCCGGCGCGGGCGACCTTGGATTCGAATGGTCGATCTTCGACGTCGGCGTGAAGGTGGCTGCGCTGATGACCGAGGCCATCATCGCACGGCGCCTGAAGCGCCCGGTCGATGCCGATCGGGTCATCCTCCCGGGTCGCTGCCGCGCTGATCTGGAGCGGCTTGCCAAATCGTTTGACGTCCCGTTCGAGCGCGGACCCGACGAGTTGAAGGACCTGCCCGCTTATTTCGGCAGGCGAGGCCGCGATCTCGACCTCTCGCGCTATGACATGCGCATCTTCGCTGAGATCGTCGATGCTTGTATTCTCACGGTCGACCAAATCCTCGATCGCGCCACGACGATGCGCGCGGCCGGCGCAGACGTGATCGACCTTGGCTGCCGGCCGGACACGCCATTCCCCCATCTTGAGGATTCGGTGCGGGCACTGCGGGCGTGCGGCTTTACGGTCAGCGTCGATTCGGCGGCAGCCGATGAATTGCGCCGAGGCGGCGCGGCGGGAGCAACTTTTCTTCTGAGCCTGACGGAGAACACGCTCGACATTGCGGCCGAGACCGGAGCCGCAGCGATACTCATTCCGGCGCCGCATGGGGACGTGGCGTCTTTGGTGCGCGCGGCGGAGGCCGCTGAGCGGCGCGGAATCGCCGCCATGCTGGATCCTGTCATCGACCCTATCCACTTCGGATTCATGGCCTCGCTCACCCGTTATGTCGAGGTGCGGCGGGCACTTCCTCGGGCAGAAATCCTCATGGGCACGGGCAATCTGACGGAGCTTACCGACGCGGATTCCGCAGGAGTGACCGCGATGCTGCTCGGCATCTGCTCGGAGCTGTATATTCGCAATGTCCTCGTTGTTCAGGTCAGTCCACATACCCGCCGCACCATCCAGGAACACGACGCAGCGCGGCGCATGATGTTCACGGCGCGCGCAGATGCGAGCCTGCCGAAGGATTACGGCGGCGCGCTCCTCCAGCTCCACGATCGCAAGCCGTTCCCCAACACGCCCGGCGAAATCGCTGAACTCGCCGGAAAGGTCACGGACGCCAATTTTCGCATCGAGGTTGCCGATGACGGCATCCATGTTTACAACCGCCATGGTCATCACGTGGCGCCGGACGCGATGTCGCTCTACCCGAAGCTTGGCGTCAAAGCGGATGGCGCCCATGCCTTCTATCTCGGCACCGAATTGATGAAGGCGGAGATCGCTTGGCGGCTGGGGAAGCGCTATGTGCAAGACGTGCCCCTGGCCTGGGGATGCGCCGTTGATCAGCCGAGCGAGGACCAGACCAGGCTGTCCGAAATAGGACCCACGCTGCAATCCCCGGCTTCGGAGCGTTGAGCCGATGCCGATGATCCGCGAGACCATCGTTGCGACCGTCGACGCCGCAGGCATTGTCCACCTGGCGCCGCTCGGCCTTATTCAGGACGGCGATGAATGGATCATCGCGCCGTTCCGTCCGTCGCGAACGCTCGATAATTTGCGGGCTCTGCCCTTTGCGTCGGCCAATTACACCGATGATGTTCGTATCTTCGCCGGCTGCCTCACAGGGCGCCATCGGTGGCCGACGGTTGCGTCCGATAGGATATCGGTACCGCGCCTTGCCGGCGCGCTTGCCCACGCCGAGCTTGCGGTCGATCGCGTCACCGAGGACAGGGAGCGCCCGCGCTTTCATTGCCGCGTGTTGCATGTTGCAACGCACGCGCCATTTCAAGGATTTAATCGGGCACAGGCCGCGGTGATCGAGGCGGCAATCCTGGTGAGCCGCCTTGATATGCTGCCCCGCGAGAAGATCGAAGCAGAGATCGCCTATCTTCAGATTGCCGTCGGCAAGACCGCAGGCGCGGCGGAACAACAGGCCTGGCACTGGCTTATGGAAAAGTATCTCGGCGCGACCCCGCGGTGAAAGTCTGCCATAAAATTGCGCCCTCTATTCGATAGCGAGCCGCCGGGGAAACGGGGAGCGGGGGCTAGACGTGATTTCCGAACAAACCTTGCTTGGCGACATCGGCGGAACGACCGCACGCTTCGCCGTTCTGACAGGCGATACCCTTGGCCCGGTCGATCACCTGCCGGTGTCCGAATATCGATCCATGATCGACGCGATCGACAGCTACCTCGGCAGCCGTTGCGATCGCGACCGCGTTGGCGCCGCTGTTCTCGGCGTGGCGGGGCCAGTGGAACACGAACGCTGCATCATCATCAACAGCCAATGGGTGGCCGACGCCACCGAGCTGCGCACCGCGTTCGGCTTCAAATCGGTCAACCTCGTAAATGACTTTGAAGCCACCGCGTACGCCCTGCCCCACTTGAGCACGCGTGATGTCAAGCCACTTTCCGAAGGAAAGTCACCGCCGCGTGAGCCGATGGCTGTGATCGGGCCTGGTACCGGATTGGGCATGGCAGGGCTGATCAATCACGGGGGCCACATGACCATCGTCCCCACGGAGGGTGGGCACATGACGTTGCCGGGTGCAACCCCGCGGGAGGATGCCGTCATAGCGCATCTGCGCTCTCAGTTCGGCCATGCTTCGGCCGAGCGCGCACTGTCGGGGCCGGGGCTCGAAAATCTACATTCGGCCATTGCGGCGATCGATAATGCTCCGGTTCCACGGCGGACTGCTGCGGAGATCACCCGGCACGCCCTCGAAGAAAGTTGCCCGCTCTGCCTGGAAGCAGTCGAGATGTTCTGCGCGATGCTGGGCACGGTCGCCGGCAATCTTGCGCTGATGCTCCGTGCATGCGGCGGCGTCTATATTTCGGGCGGCATCGCTCCGCGCCTCCTTGATCATCTGGCGCGGTCGGATTTCCGCTCACGCTTCGTGGCCAAGGGACGTTTCCGCACGTATCTTGAGGGCATTCCGACGGCCGTCATCATCAACCCGGATGCAACATTTCTCGGGCTCAGATCGCTTGCTTGTTCTGCGCGAAGCGCCCCGCCAACGATTCTGGCGGGGCGCGGAGGTTTGCGCGTGCCGGCGGCGGCAAATGAGAGCTATCGTCCAGATGACGCCAGGTCTTTGACCTGATCGATGAGTCGCTTTGCCCGCTCAACCAGATCGTCGTTGTGATGTTCGCTCGTCGATTTCTGGAACGCGGCGCCGTTCAGCTCAGTCTTGATCTGCGCTGCCAATTGGTCGCGCGCGACGGTTATATCGCCAATCTGCTTGAGATACTTGCCATAGGTTGCATCATCGCTGGTGATCGCGCGATTGGCAAATTTGAGGCTGTTACGGCCGACCGAGCCCAGGGGTGCATTGAGCTGCTTATAGGCTTTGGCTAGTTCGACGAAGTCCCCCTGGTCCTCCCGCAGTCCGTTCGGCAATGCGTGCTCGTCGAAATCTTCGACAAGTACACGGCCGTCATGGATGTAGTCGTCGTTCAGGCCGAGAAGGGCCATGATAGTCGGACGAATGTCGGTGTGATCGGAGAACACCCGATCGTTTCTGCCTAGCGTGCGCACTCCCGGGCCGGCCATTGCGAACCAGGTGCGGGTAATATCCTGCTGGACATCGCCATGGTTCCAGGCAAAGCTGGGGTCCTCGACAACGCACGGGGGCGCTGCCGAGCAGTCGGCCGTGCTGCCATTGAAAAAGAAATAGTCGTCATTCCCGAACATTGTGAGGGTCGGCGTGCGCGCCGGGCTCGACGTGACCATGTGGAGCAGCTTCATTTCAGCCCTGTCGGCCAGAAACACCGACAGCTTGTCGGTCTGGCCGGTGATCGGGCTGACTGCGGTCAGTGCATCGAGATCGTGCGCCATGGTGCGCGTCACTAAATCGGTCGGCGCCGGGTTGCCTTTTATGTAGACGGTCGGTGCATCGTCACTATGGACGGAAAACGTCGTCGTGTTTTGCCGCTGCGTGATCAGCAGGCGATTGAGTATCGCGTCGATTTCGCCGATCTTCGCATACGTGCACGGGATGTTGACGCCGTCGCAGTTGGCCGGGCTCGGCGGTCCGCCGACAAAGTGATCGTTCTCGTCAGGCACCACAACAAAAAGCGTATTGTCTTTGGTGATGCCGTCCGCCGTCAGCCGGTCGAAGAACTTACCGAAGGCCACATCGTACGATTTGAGCTGCGCGACGTATTCAGCCTCGCCGGGACCGAAGGCATGGGCCGGGCCCGTACTGTGTCGGTCGTGTGCGTCGGCGATGTAAACATAGACGACCGGCACGCCGGCTTCGAGCATTGCAGTCGCATACCCAAGCGATTGTGTCGCAAGCGGATCGAAGATGTTCGGGAAACCGGGATTGCCGGCTGCGGTTTGAATGACGTTGCCATCAAGGTCGCGGATCGGGCCGCTCGGTGAGATTACCGGTTGCACGTGCAAATTGCCGTAAAGCGCATTGAATCCGGTGTAGCCGCCCGGCTCGTCGGGGAGGAGATCTGGCCTGCCGTGAGAGCCGGCGCAGAGCGGGCTACCTTGGGCGCAATGAATGGCGATGCCAAGGAAATCCGCATTCGCCTTGTCGCGTAGCGCCGGATTGTTGGCCTCGATCCCCTCCGGGGAGGTTGCTCCGAAAACCGTGTTGACGTCGGCCGGGATGCTCTCGAACTCAATATTGGCGACGGAGAAACCGCCGACATCGCAGCCGGCGCGAGTGAAGGGCACCCATGGCGCGGGCGCGGTCTTGCCATTTTCGTTAACCATCTGCGGTTTGCCGTCTCCGGCAGCCAGCGATCCGTTTGACAGCGACGTCCAGTACAGGAACGAACTGCTGAATCCGACCGAGCCGTCCGGACGGAAGAAGCCGTAGCTGTTGGCAACCGGTACGCCCATGCGGTCGCCATAGACGCCGGTCAAGCTGGTGAGAATGTCGGTAGCGGTATGGGAAATCAGTGGAGTGTGGTGGTTCCCGCTGACGATGCCGTTCTCCAGCAGAAAGTTAAGGAGATTTGGCATCTGTTCAATGTCGGAGGGTACGTTCGGGTTGTCGCGGCGCAGGTGAACATTGTCGAACGTGATATGCACAACCCGCTTGATCTTGTTGCCGGCCGAATGAAGTTGACAGGACGCCTGCAGCGGTGCTGCGGCCTGTGCGTGTCCGGAAGCGATCGCAAGCACGCCGCCTCCGAGGAGGATCGGCGCCAGCAGCGTGCGAGAGAAGCGTAAGCAATTCATTGCGCTCTCCTGTTTCCCAAAGCTTGTTGGAGAAATCACGTAGGGTGCACCTACGTAAGCTATTGGAGGAGCGCGATGTTGCGGCGGGATGACAGCGCCGTGACACTAAAAACAAAGTTTTGGCGGTGCTGGAGATGGCTCCGTTCCGCAAAGAAGAGGGCAAGAACGTCCAATTGCCGGCGGCTTGCGATTCACATAGCAAGCACTTGCGGCCATCGACTTCATTGAGACCAGCGGTGACTGGACGGCTGGTAACTCGCTCGCGCGGGAGTACGCGTGAGCGATACTGCAAGCCAATGCCTGCCTGTCGGATTACGGGTTAGCTTGACGTTTCGCAACGCCGTTCTCGCTCAGTTTCCTGCGCGAGTTTTTCATATGCGTCGGCCACGCCTGTCATGGTCGCCTTGGTCGTCCGATCCACCGTTTTTTCTGCGGCTGAGCGCATCTCTTTGGAGCGCTTGCGCCAATGATCTGGATCTTTGACGAGCTTACGAAGCGGCTGCATCACCTTCACGTTCCTTTTTCCCGATCGTTGAGCAGTAGCTGCGCAAGGCACGTGACCTTAGCGGCTACATCGGTACAGCTTCCGGACACGTAAGGCTTTTTTGGGGCTGTCTGCGTGCATATCGTCCGGCGTCATGGCCAAAACGTCGCATTTTTCCGGCGGTTTCCACCTCCCCGCCTGCGTGTGACGTGTGCGACCAATCAAGGCCGATCAATGGTGATGCGTGCGTTCGCGTTGGCCATACTCTCGGTGCGGGAATGAGCGGTACGTTGGTCGTGGATCTGGAACAAACGATGCAGTCCCATGCTCAATCCTCCATCGACTATGAATTGAAAGATATTGTGTTTCCTGCTTCCATCATAGCTGTTCTGTGGACACGCAATAACGGAACGCCAAGCAGCCGCATTTGACACAACGATGACGATTTTATTACGGTTCTGACAAAAGCCGGGCACAGAATCTCGACGAGCTGTCCACAGCACGACCAGACGCTGGTGTTCACGCTGCCTTAGCCATCACATCTTCCTGGGCCTGCGCGTCATATTGCTGATCGCCGGGACAAGCTCTGAATGCCCGCGAAGGGGTTGGTTGAATTGCTGGAGTGTCCTATGGATCGATGGTTGCGCGCCACTGTGAACTCGTGGAATGGGCTTATCGCGGCGATGCGCAGCGAGGCGGCTTTCCGTCAGGAGCTGGTTGCACTTGTGCTTGCCGTGCCACTCGCCATTGTGATCGCACCGGACATCTGGAAGCGCTTTGCGCTCATCGCCGTCATCCTGTTTCTGGTTGTTGTCGAGTTGCTCAACACTGCCATCGAAAAGCTCGCGGATCATGTCACTCCGGCATTACACCCTGGGATCGGTCGCATAAAGGACATGGGGTCGGCTGCCGTCGGCGTCGCGCTTCTTCTCGCCACGGCAATTTGGCTGGTCGCGATCGGCGAACGCTTCGCCATTCTGTAGTTTTTTCCGAAATCGCCAAAAATTGACGCCGGCAAGCAGGCCGCCGGGCCTGGACACGCTTGCCGGCGAATATGTCTCTATGTCATATTTCTGTCATGTGTTGTGCGGGGTTGTAAGGCGATGAGTTACGGGGGCCGCGAAGCAGCCGAGGCGGCTTCCTCTGAAGCGGTCAAGATTACGGACCAAGTTGCGGACGGGGTTTGGTCGCGCGTGGCTGAATGGCGGCGTGACCCGGCGCAGTTGCTGTTCGCACCCGATGGTACCCTGAGCCGAGGCCTCGTCATCGGCGTAGCCGCGCTTTTCACCCTGCCGACTGTGAATTATTTCTGGAAGTACGAGGGCGGGGCCGCCAACCTGTTTTTTGTTTCGTCGATCACGCTGACATTGGCCGCGAGCCTGCTGGTGGTGTTTTGCCGTGTGCTGGTTGTCTCCGTCCTGATCAACGCGATCGTAGGTATCGTGGCGACTGTGGCATGGGCAAAGCATCAGGCCATGGACATGGCCTTCCATGCTTACGACCTTGTTTTTTACCTGAGTTCGTGGTCGACAATCGGCTTTTTGTGGCGAGATTTCCGCCCGTACGTCATCGTGCTGACGGCTGCCTTATCGGCGACCGCCATCGCTGCGTCCGTCGCCTACCGGTTCGATACCAGCCGGGTGCGCCGCCGCACCGCAATGGTTGCGGTGATGTTCCTTACAATCGTGTCCGTCGGCGCCGCCTTTGTGAAGGGGGAGCGCCGGCACACCCAGTATTATTGGAACGACCTCCACATATCGTCATTTTATTCGTCCTGGGCCGAGACGATCGAAACATTGTGGCGTGGCCAGTTGATCGAGGCGGCTGGATCAGCGCCCGGCCCCCATTTTACCGTGCCGGCCGAATGCTTAACGACGACAAAACCTCCGCACATCATCCTCATCCATGAGGAGTCGGTGGTGCCGCCCGGGCATTTTCCGACGCTTCGGTACGACCATGGTGTCGATCGCTTGTTTGCCTCCCACGACGGCAAGGAGCACCGCCTGCGAGTGGAAACGTATGGAGGGGCATCCTGGCTGACCGAGTTCTCGGTCCTGACCGGCCTCTCGACACACTCCTTCGGCGGCATGAACCAGTTCGTCCAGCCGCTGATGGCCGGGAAACTGCGCGATACCCTGCCGGAGACGCTGGGCCGCTGCGGCTATCGGAACGTGGTGTTCTATCCGTTGATGCGTAACTTCGTGTCGAACGCCAAATTCTACGCCTCGGTCGGCTTGAAGGAGATCTTCGATGCTGAGGACCAGGGCGCCAAAACCGACAACGAGCGCGATCGGTTCTATTTCGGTAACGCGCTCGACGAAATGTCGCGGCATTTGCAGAAGTCCCGCCAGCCGCTCTTTACCATGATCTTCACGATGGCCACACACAGTCCCTATGACTTTCCCTACATGCCGGAGGTAGACGTGCCGGGAGGCGGCCCTGGCACCGATCCAGAAATGAACGAATATCTGCGGCGGCTCGCCATGGCCCGCATCGACTATGACGAGTTGCGCCGGGAGATCGTTCGGCGGTTTCCGGGCGAGCCGTTTCTGATCGTGCACTACGGCGATCACCATCCGATCGCAACCCGCACCCTGCTTGGGCTCAACAACAAGCTGGACGCCGAGGATATATCGTTGCCGCTGGAGTCGCCAGGCTTCGTCACTTACTACGCCGTTGACGGCATCAACTATCAACCGCCGGCACTGCCCACGGTCGAGACGCTGGATGTATCCTATATGCCCGTGGTGATCCTCAACGCTGCGCGGTTACCGCTGTCGGATGCCTTTCGGGAGAGGCAGCGAATGCTCACCGCCTGCAACGGACGCTACTACACCTGCGAGCCACGCGATACCGTTCTCGCATTCCATCGCCGCCTGATCGATTCCGGCCTCATCGACGCTCACTGATTGGATGTCGGACTTCGCCACCGTACAGGCGTCCGGCATCACCGCGCCAGGGTGCCGATATAGGCCGCGATATCTTCCGCATCGACCCGCCGCAGCGAGAAGTTCATTTTGGCATGGGGCCCCATCAGGTTGAATACCAGCATATCGGAATTGAAGCCAAATTTTCTTCCTATCGCCTCGAAGGGCGGGGCATCGGCAATTTCCTGCCGCTGGTTCGGCGCTACGATGTGACATGGGGAGCATCGCAATTGCGCCAGACGTCTGCCGGCCTCCACGTCCCCGCCGAGTGCAGCCACAGAAGTCAGAAGCAGGCTAAGACAGCTGAGCAGTGTTGTCATCTTCATTGTCCGTCCTCACCTTCTCGGACCAAACGCTTCGAACCGCTGGAACATCAGCGATCGATTTTAGGCTACGATGCGATTTGCAGCGTGACGCCACATTGATTCGTATCAAGGGTGCCGGATATGTTCGCGAAGCACATCGCCCGCACACGAGACACAATATTCACATCAGCCACACGGCATCCGGATTTTCCTCCGGCAAGGCTGCGATCGCGATCTCCACGGTGAGGTCGGCGTCGATGACGATCGGGGTCGATGGCGCCTCGTAACCGGATTTCCATACATCAAGATCGTAGGAGTCTTCAGGCAGCATGAATTCGGCGAACCCAGCCGCACCTGTCGCAGCGCGGTAGGCGCCCAGACGCACTTGCGCGTTTTCAACCGGCGCCGCGGTTTTCTGTTCTATGACTTTCACGATCAGCCGATGCTCGGGCGGCCGGGCGATCACGATGCTGAAATACGACGCTGCGCCGCGGTGCGGGAGCGCGAGTTCGGCGGCGGCGAACTTGACCGACCACGAAAACATCCCGGCCTCGGCCGGGGCGACCAAGGTAAGCTCCCGCCAATACAAGGCGTTCGTGCCCGGCCATGGCGTGTCGCCGAGGACATCGCTCGCCAGCACGGCGCCGGC
>Ga0066903_100001476_pt1 | contig 17201 bp, 18 predicted proteins | sample PanSoiMetaGPlot1_FD_67491 | JGI IMG/M metagenome (GOLD analysis project Ga0066903, IMG submission 67491) | Tropical forest soil microbial communities from Panama analyzed to predict greenhouse gas emissions - Panama Soil - Plot 1 (version 2) | ecosystem: Environmental > Terrestrial > Soil >... | reverse complement strand
AACTGCTCGAGGCCGCAGATACCGACGTCTCTCCTGTGCGACCGCTCCCCCGGCTCCTTCTGAGCGCGCTCGGTTCCGCGGCCGCGCTGGCGGCTGTTGCGCCGGTTGCGCATGCGTCGCAGCTCATCGCGCGCAATGCGACGCGCGTCGGCCTCGAGGTCGACCGCCACGGGCGCGCACTCGTCAGCTACCGCGCGCAGGGTAAGCAATCGCATGTTCTGGTGTGGGGTGCCCTGAACGCCATCGACCCGACGAAGGCTCGAAGCCAGGTCTCGTTCCGCGTCGACTACTCGGGCGGCTGGGGCTCGGTCGGACGGGACTACTGGAGGACGCTGCGAAACGTGTGCCGGCCGGCGCAGGTGCAGCTCGCCTGGCTCGTCACCGCGTGCCAGGCGCCGGACGGGACGTACTGGGCCCTCCAGAGCTGGCAGCGGACACTCCCGAACTACGGCCTCCCCGCCTACGGGATCCACGGCGCGTGGGAGCTGCGGGTGTCGCACTGGAGAGGCGAGCTGCCGAAGCTGGAGATCGAGACGGGTTGGGCCTACGGGCGCTACAACTCGCTCTTCGGCCGCGTGACGTGGCGCGGCCACGGCGTGTTCGGCTTCTCGCACACTCCTCAGGGCGTCCCGCTCGACAGCTTCGGGAGGAACGTGTACGTCGACACCTACGACTCCGCGTACGGGCCTGGCTGGCACCGCGAGAACGCTTTCCTCACCCACCCCGGCACGGGTGGGTTCTGTTACGGCTTCTATCCCCACGGCAGCCGTCCATCGGGAATGGGCGAGCGCTACCGCGCCACCGTCAGCGGACCGGGCGTGCTCCCCGACGTGACGTGGGAGGGCCGTGCGCCGGGGTCCTACAACCGTTCCTTCGACCTCGCAGCGGACGCCCGGCAGCGTGCTCTGCTCGCGGGCGACCCGAGCTGCCAACCTCGCTGATGCGACGCTTCGGCTCACTCTCGACCGGCACCAAGGTCATGCTCGTCGCGGGGACGCTGCTCTTCTTCGACCTCTTCCTCACCTGGCAGAAGCTGCCGACGAGGTACGGCCGCCGTTTCGACGTCACGACGGACCTGGACGCCTGGGACGGCTGGGGGCTCCTGCTCGGGCTCGGGACGCTCGCGCTGCTGACCCTCTTGATCCTGCGGGAGACGAACGTCGAGCTCTCGCCCGACGTCCCCTGGTCGCGGATCACCCTCTTCCTCACGGTGGGAATGCTCAGCGTCGTCGTCGCGAAGAACCTGTTGGACGCCTACTCGGCCTTGGCGAGCTATGCAGGCGTCGTGCTCGCAGCCGCCTGCGTGGCAGGCGCGTGGCTCGACCGCGATCGAGCTCAGCCCGAGCGCGAGCGGCCGTACACGGAGAAGTGGAAGCCCCGTGTGCGCACATCGACGCGAGCAGGCGACACGGCCCAGGCGCCCGGCCGAGACTCGGACGACCCTCGGGCCGCGAAGTCCTCCGCGCGCTGGTAGCTACTCGCGCCGCTGGCTACTCGGCGTCGGCGGTCTCGTCCGCCGACTCGTCCACCGACTCGTCCTCCGGCGCGCCCACCGTCGCCGGCACCGGCTTCCCCTCGATGACGCGGATGTCGATGAGCGGCTCGTCCGGCCCCGGATCCTCGCGGCGGTCGATGAGGATCGTCGAGCCGGGCGAAAGCTCGCGGCCGAGGATGAAGTCGGCGAGCGGGTCCTCGATCAGGCGCTGGATCGAGCGGCGCAGCGGCCGCGCACCCATCGCCGGGTCGTAGCCCTGCTCGACGAGCAGCTCCTTCGCCTCGTCCGTGAGCTCGATGACCGTTCCGTGCTTCGCCATCTCCTCGCGGACGCGCTTCATCATCAGCTCGACGACCTCGAGGATCTCGGCCTTCTCGAGCTTGTGGAAGACGATGACCTCGTCGATGCGGTTCAGGAGCTCGGGCCGGAACACCTTCTTGAGCTCCGACATCACTCGCTCCTTCATCTCGTCGTACGACAGCCCGCCCTCGTCGCCGAGCGAGAAGCCGAGCGTCTGGTTCTTCGAGATCTGGGCCGCGCCCAGGTTCGAGGTCATGATCACGATCGTGTTCCGGAAGTCGACCTTCCGGCCCTGCGCGTCCGTGAGCTTCCCGTCCTCGAGGATCTGCAGGAGGATGTTGAAGACGTCCGGGTGCGCCTTCTCGATCTCGTCCAGGAGGACGACCGAGTACGGCTTGCGGCGGACGGCCTCCGTGAGCTGACCGCCCTCGTCGTAGCCGACGTAGCCGGGCGGTGAGCCGACGAGCCGGGACACGGAGTGCTTCTCCATGTACTCCGACATGTCCACCTGGATCATCGCGTCCTCGTCCCCGAACAGGAACTCGGCGAGCGTGCGCGCGAGCTCCGTCTTCCCGACGCCCGAGGGGCCGAGGAAGATGAACGAGCCGGTCGGGCGCTTCGGGTCCTTGATGCCCGCGCGCGCCCGGCGGATCGCCTTCGACACGGCGACGATCGCCTGGTGCTGGCCGATGACGCGCTTGTGCAGCTCGTCCTCCATCCGGATGAGCTTCTGCGACTCGGCCTCGGTGAGCTTGAAGACCGGGATGCCGGTCCACATCGAGACGATGTCCGCGATCTCGTCCTCGCCGATCTCCGGCTGCTCCTCGTCGGCCTGGTTGCGCCAGTCCTCCTCGAGCTCCTTCTTCTTCTGGGTCAGCTTGCGTTCCTTGTCGCGGAGCTGCGCGGCCTTCTCGAACTCCTGCGCCTCGATCGCGGCTTCCTTGTCCGAGCGCACCTTCTCGATCTCGTCCTCGAGCTCGCGGTAGCGTGGCGGGGCGGCCATCGTGGCGATGCGGATGCGCGAGCCGGCCTCGTCGATGAGGTCGATCGCCTTGTCGGGGAGGTGCCGGTCCTGGATGTAGCGGTCGGCGAGGATCGCCGCCGAGGCGAGCGCGTCGTCAGAGATCTTGCAGCGGTGGTGCGCCTCGTAGCGGTCGCGCAGCCCGCGCAGGATCTGGACCGTCTCGTCGATCGTGGGCTCGTCGACGCGCACCTGCTGGAAGCGTCGCTCGAGCGCGGCGTCGCGCTCCAGGTACTTGCGGTACTCGTCGAGCGTCGTCGCTCCGATGGTCTGGATCTCGCCGCGGGCGAGCGCCGGCTTGAGAATCGAGGCAGCGTCGATCGCGCCCTCGGCGGCGCCCGCGCCGACGAGGTTGTGGAGCTCGTCGATGAACAGGATGATGTCGCCGCGTTGGGTGATCTCCTTCATCACCTTCTTCAGGCGCTCCTCGAACTCGCCGCGGTACTTCGACCCTGCCACGAGCGCCGCGAGGTCGAGCGTGTAGATCTGCTTGCCCTTCAGGAGCTCCGGGACCTGGCTCGCGGCGATGCGCGCAGCGAGGCCCTCGACGACGGCGGTCTTGCCGACGCCCGGCTCCCCGATCAACACCGGGTTGTTCTTTTGACGCCGCGAGAGGATCTGCATGACACGCTCGATCTCGGTCTGGCGGCCGACCACGGGGTCGAGCTTCCCCTCGACCGCCTGCTTCGTCAGGTTGCGGCCGAACTGGTCGAGGAGCTTCGAGCTCTTCGTCTTCTCGCCGGCGGGCGCAGAGCCGGACTGGCGGCGCCCGGGGCCGGAGAGCATCCTGATGATCTCGTTCCGGATCTTTTCCGCATCCGCGTCGAAGTCGAGGAGGATGCGGGCTGCGACGCCTTCGTTCTCGCGCACGAGGCCCAGCAGGATGTGCTCGGTGCCGATGTAGTTGTGCCCGAGCGAGAGCGCCTCGCGCAGCGCGAGCTCGAGGACCTTCTTCGCGCGCGGCGTGAACGGAATCTGGCCGGTGGTGACCTCGTCACCCTGGCCGACGATGCGCGCGACCTGGGCGCGCACCTCCTCGACCGTGATGTCGAGCGACTCGAGCACACGGGCTGCAAGTCCCTCCTCTTCCCGCAGCAATCCGAGCAGGATGTGCTCGGTGCCGATGTAGTTGTGCTTCAGCGCCCTCGCCTCGTCCTGCGCGAGGACGACGACCTGCCGTGCCCGTTCGGTGAATCGCTCGAACAACTCCTTCGACCCTCCTTTCCCCATGTGCTCCGGAGCCGACGGGATTGCCCACTCCGGATCGAAGGTGCTCCTGTCTGATCGTAGCCCACGAGTCTAGTTCGGGAACCTCGCCCCGCAGGTTCGCCCGGAACCCCCGGTACCCTTCTGACGAGTGAGCGGACGCAGACGGATCCTCGCGGCCCGGGGCTTCATCCGCGCATAACCGAAACGGCCGATGAAAGTTCTTCTCACAGGCTCGTCGGGGCAGATCGGGACGAATCTGGCGCTCCGGCTCCTCCGGGACGGCCACGAGGTGCACGGGGTCGACAAGCGCCTGAACCCGTGGACCGACGAGTTCCCGTACCTCCTCCAGGACCTGGCCGGCCACTATGCGCCCTTCGCGGGCGGCATCAACGGCGTCGAGTACCCGGAGGTCGACCTCGTCGTCCATTTCGCGGCCCACGCCAAGGTGCACCAGCTCGTGCGGCAGCCGCAGCGGGCGCTCGAGAACGCCGTGATGACGTTCAACGTCCTCGAGTACGCGCGACAGCGCAACCTCCCGTTCGTCTTCTCGTCGAGCCGGGAGGTGTACGGCGACGTCCACCGCTTCGAGGAGTACGGGGAACAGGTCGCGGACTTCGCGTACACGGAGAGCACGTACTCGGCGTCCAAGATCGCGGGCGAGGCGTTCGTGTACTCGTACGCCCGCTGCTACGGGCTCCGCTACCTCGTCTTCCGCTTCTCGAACGTCTACGGACGCTACGACAACGACCTCAAGCGGATGGTGCGCGTGATCCCGCTCTTCATCCATTCGATGCTGCGGAACGAGCCGATCACCATCTACGGCGGGCGGGACAAGACGCTCGATTTCACCTACGTCGACGACTGCGTCGACGGGATCGTGAGCGGGATCGAGGGGCTCGCCGAGGATCGCGTCGTCAACCAGACGATCAACCTCGCGTACGGGAGCGGGAACACGCTGGTCCACTGCGCGGAGCGGATCGCCGCCGAGCTCGGCGCCGAGCCGCAGGTCGCGCTCGCCCCGTCACTCCTCGGCGAGGTGACGCACTACGTCGCCGACCTGAACAAGGCGAGGGAGCTCCTCGGGTACCGGCCGCAGGTGGCGCTCGACGAGGGCATCGGCCGCGCGGTCGCCTGGTTCCTCGAGCACCGCGCGGCACATCCCGAAGAGGACGTGCCGATCGCCGCGGACCACGAGGCCGCGCACGCCGCCATCAGCGGCTGGAAGACGGCTCCGGCGCCCGCCGCGTCGGAGAGCTAAGCCGCCTCGCGCGAGCGCTTCGGGGCAGGAGCGCCGCCCCTGCCCGGCTCCCCGGCGACACCCTCCGCGCCGAAGAGGCTCTCGAAGCTCGAGGCGTCGAGGGGGCGTGCGAAGTAGAAGCCCTGACCGAGCCGGCAGCCGAGCCGTTCGAGCTCGAGCACCTGCTCCGGCTCCTCGATCCCCTCCGCGACGACCGGAAGGTCGAGGGCCTGGGCAAGGTCGAGGATGGCGCGGACGAACGCGCGCCGCTCGGCCGCGTCCACCCTGCGGATGAACGAACGATCGATCTTGAGCGTGTCGACGGGGAGGTTCTGCAGCAGCGAGAGGGACGAGTAGCCCGTCCCGAAGTCGTCGAGCGCGAGCCGCACGCCGAGCGCCGAGACCTCCTCAAGGATGCTCGTCATCTCCTCGCGCGCGAGCACGCTCTCCGTGATCTCGAGCGTGAGCGCCTCGGGTGGAAGACCCGAGAGCGAGAGGGCGTGCCGGAGATCGTCGACGAGGCCCGGCCGTCGGACCTGGCGGATCGAGACGTTCACGCTCACCTGCAGCGCCTCGGCCCCCGGCAGCGTCTTGCGCCAGTGCGCTGCCTGCGTGCATGCCTGCACGAGCACCCAGCGGCCGATCTCGACGATGCTCCCCGTCTCCTCCGCCAGGGGAATGAACTCGAGCGGCGGCACGAGGCCCCGCGTCGGGTGATGCCAGCGGAGGAGCGCCTCGACGCCCACGAGCGAGCCGGTCGCGAGCTCCACCGTGGGCTGGTAGTGGACGACGAACTCCTCCTCGACGCTCGCACGGCGCAGGGCGCCGACGAGCTCGAGTCGCCCGACGACGTCCTCGTCCATTCGCGGTGAGTAGACGACGTACTGAGACTTGCCGGCGGCCTTCGCGCGATACATTGCGACGTCCGCCGAGCGCAGCAGCTCGGCCGCGGTGCCGCCCACGGCGATCCCGATGCTGGCCGTGACGAACACCTCGCGCCCGTCCAGGTGGAACGGCTTCTTCAGCTCGGTGAGCAGATCGGCCGCGACGTCGACGGCAGAGGAACCGTCGACCACGTCCTCGACGAGCACCGCGAACTCGTCGCCTCCCAGACGGGCGATGGTGTGGCCGCGGGCGACGACCGCCGTCAGGCGCTCTGCGACCGACTCGAGCAGCGTGTCGCCGGCTACGTGCCCGAGCGTGTCGTTGACGGTCTTGAAGTCGTCGAGGTCGAGGTAGAGGACGGCACCGTCCCGCCTGGCCTCACCCCTCAGCACGAGCGCGTGCTCGACCCGGTCCGTGAAGAGCGCGCGGTTCGCGAGCCCGGTCAGTGGATCGTGGAACGCCTGATGCCGGAGTTGCTCCTCCGCCTCCTTCGCGGCCGTCACGTCCAGGAGGTACCCCTGCAGGACCGGCTCCCCCCCGTCGAACGCGGCGATGACCCGGCCCTCTTCCCGCACCCACACGACGCGTCCGTCGCGTGCGATCAGGCGGTACTCGATCTGAATCGGCTCGCCGGTCGCGCGTGAGCGGGGTTGGGCGGCCAACACCCATTCGCGATCGTCTGGGTGGAGGGTCTCTACGAAGAGATTCGGATTCGAGACCCATTCGGAGGCGGGGTAGCCGAGCATCGCCTCGATCTGCGGGCTCGTGTAGATGTTCGAGCTCACCTCGTCGAGCCGATCGATGTAGATCGCGAGGGGAAGCTGCTCGATGAGCGTGCGATACCGGGCCTCGGCGCCGCGCAAGTCGTACTCGGCCCTCTTGCGCTCGGTGACGTCGATCGAGAAGCCTTGCCGGAACGGCGGTCGCCCGTCGGGCGGCTCCACGAGGACGGACCTGTCCTCGAGCCAGACGACCTCGCCTGCCTTCGACCAGACTCTGTACTCGCAGCGCAACTCTGTGCCGCTCGCGTACGCCTCGCGCCTCTCCGCGAGGACCCGCTCACGGTCGTCCTCGTGGATCGAGTCCTCGAAGAGGTCGGGCTTCGTGAGCCACTCCTCGACCGTGTAGCCGAGGACGGCCTCGATCTGCGGGCTGACGTAGTGCGCCTTCGAGCTCGGATTCACCGAGGAGTCGACGTAGGAGATGAGCGGGAGCTGCTCGACGAGCGTGCGGTAGCGGAACTCGGCGCTCCGCAGGCGATCCTCTGCCCGTTTCTTCTCGCTCAGGTCCCGGATGCAGGCGGTGAAGAGCGGCGGACCGGGAACGTCGACGCGGCAGATCGAGAGCTCGGCAGGGAAGAGCGAGCCGTCCGAGCGCATCGCCCGCACCTCGATCCTGCGGCCGAGCAGCTTCCCCGTGCCTGCGGTCGGACCGTTCGCGGTCCAGCGCGACATGGCCTCCCTGTGCGCCTCGCGTGAATCCTCCGGGATCACGAGCTCCGCGAGCTCGCGCCCGAGGACGTCCTCGCGGCGGCACCCGAACGTCCACTCGGCGGCGAGGTTGAACTCGCGCACGAGGCCCTGGTGATCGATCGTGACGAAGGCGTCGAGGGCAGCGTCGAGCAGCGCAAGCGCATGGGCTTCACCCACGCGCAGCTCCTCGGGGCCGCTCTCGAAGCTACGTGACACCGCTTGCATACGATCGTCGGCCCCCGGGGAAACGCGACCCCTCGTACGGGGTAGTCCCTCCGAGGCTCCGAAGCTGCCCGTTAGGATCGGGCGATGCTGGGCTCGGACGTGCGTGAGCGCTTGCCGTGGGACGAGTTCGGCGTTGCCGCGCGAGAGCTCGCGCAATGCGTCGCGGCAGACGGCTACGAGCCCGATCTCATCCTCTCCGTCGCGCGCGGCGGGCTCCTCGTCGGCGCCGCGCTCGCGTACGCGCTCGACGTCAAGAACAGCTGGACGATGAACGTCGAGTTCTACACCGACGTCGACGAGCGGCTCGACGTCCCGATGCTCCTGCCTCCCGTCCCCGAGCTCGTCGACCTGGAGTCCTCCCGGATGCTCATCGCGGACGACGTCGCCGATACCGGCGAGACGCTGCGGCTCGTCAAGGAGTTCTGCGGGGGGAAGGTGGCCGAGGTCCGGTGCGCCGTGCTGTACGAGAAGTCTCGCTCGAGCGTCTCGTGCGAGTACGTCTGGAGACGGACCGACCTCTGGATCGACTTCCCCTGGAGCGCCGAAGCGCCGGTGGTCGCAGCGCGAGTGTGACCCCCGGTCAGCGGACCGGATTGCCGTTGCCGCGCAGCACGAGCCAGAGCCCGCCGAACTCGGAGACGCTCTGGCAGAGGATCACGCCGGGCTCGCCGTCGCCGCGGTAGTAGTAGAGCGGGCGCCCGGCATACGTCGCCTGCAGGCGGCCGTCACGCCGTCGCGTCGTGGCGACGAGTGACGCCTTCGCGCCTTTTCTCGCTGTCGGCCTGGCTCTCACGACGTACGGAGGCCATGCCTTCGCGCAGGCGCCGTAGCACGTCGTCCGGGCCCGCGGGTCGTGCGTGAAGGAGTAGAGGGCGTAGCCGCGCCCGTCGAAGAGGATCGGGCCGAACCGCGAAGTGGCCACCACGAGCCCCTGCCCGGCCGTGGTACTCGAGCGCTGCGCCGACGACGTGGCGGCGAAGACGACGGCGAGCGCGAGCGACGTCGAGACGACGAGCGCGAAGGTACGAAGTGAGGTCGTGTTCGAGACCCTGCGCACTACTGCGGACGGAGCGCCGGGAACAGGATGACGTCGCGGATCGTCTCGCGGCCGGAGAGAAGCATGGCGAGCCGGTCGATCCCGAGGCCGAGGCCGCCCGTCGGCGGCATGCCGTACGAGAGCGCCTCCACGTAGTCGGGGTCTCCGCGCTCGCCGAGCACGTGCTCCGACTGCTCGTCGAACCGCCTCTGCTGCTCTTCCGCGTCGTTGATCTCCGTGAACGCGTTGCCGAGCTCCATCCCGCCCGCGAAGTACTCGAAACGCTCGGTCAGCCTGTCGTCGTAGTCGGTGGGGCGCGCGAACGGCGAGAGCTCGACCGGGTAGTCGTGGACGATCGTCGGCTCGATCAGCTCGGGCTCGACGAAGTGGCTGAACGCGTGGTCGACGAGCTGCGGCCAGTCCTTGTCCGCGCTCGTGTCGACCCCCCGCTCGTCGAGAGCCGCCCGCAGCTCGTCGGCAGCACGCGTCCAGAGCCCGTGCGCCTCCAGGGAGTCGACGAAGCGGACGCGCCGCCAGGGGCGCCTCAGGTCGAGCTCGCGGCCCCTGAACGTAACGAGCGTCGTGCCCAGCACCTCCTCCGCGACCCGCTCGACGAGCTCCTCGATCCGGGCCATGGCGTCCCCGTAGTCGGCGTAGGCCTCGTACCACTCGAGCATGGTGAACTCGGGCTGGTGCTTGTACGAGACGCTCTCGTTGCGGAAGTCCTTCCCGATCTCGTACACCTTCTCGAGACCCCCGACGATAAGCCGCTTGAGGTAGAGCTCGGTCGCGATCCGCAGGTACAGATCGACGTCGAGCTCGCTCGAGTGCGTGACGAACGGAAGCGCGAAAGCCCCGCCGTAGCGCGGCTGCAGGATGGGCGTCTCGACCTCGACGAAGCCCTCCGCGTCGAGGTAGTTGCGGATCGCGCGCACGACCTGCGAGCGGAGGAGGAAACCGGTGCGCGTCTCCTCGTTCATGAGCAGGTCGAGGTAGCGCTTTCGGTACCGCAGCTCGACGTCCGTCAGCCCGTGGAAGGTGTCGGGCAGAGGGCTCCGGTTGCGCGAGAGCACCTCGAGCCCGTCCGCGAGGAGCGACGGCTCGCCACGACGCGACTTTCCCGGGCGCCCCGTGACGCCGACGACGTCGCCGAGCCGGACGTCGACCTCACCCGTGCGCCCCGTGTCGCAGATGAGCTGGATGCGCCCCGAGCGGTCGACGAGGTCGAGGAAGACGAGCTTCCCCATCTCCCGGCGCGCGAGCACCCGGCCGGCAACGCGACGGGCACCCTCGCCCTCTCCTCCCGCCTCGAGACGATCTGCGTCCGCGCGGACGTCGGCGACCTCCTCCCGGTCGGGGAACCGCTTCGGAGCTGCCATCGTGGGCGAGTCTAGTTCCGGCTCGCGAGCCGGGCCGGCACGAAGGCTAGGCCGCCTTGATCTCCATGATCTTGAACTTCAGCTTCGTGCCCCGCGGGGTGGCGACCTCGACGGTCTCGCCCTTCTTGCGGCCCATGATCGCCTTGCCGACGGGCGACTCGTTCGAGAGCTTGCGGTCTGCGGGGTTCGCCTCGGCCGAGCCGACGATGTAGTACTCGATCGTCTCCTTCGCGTCGAGATCGCGGAGGCGCACGACGGAGCCCACCGAGACGACGCTCGTGTCGACGCGCTTCGTGTCGATCACGCGCGCGTCCGCGAGGCGCTCCTCGAGCTGCGCGATGCGGTGCTCGAGCATCATCTGCTCGTTCTTCGCGTCGTCGTACTCCGCGTTCTCGGCGATCTCGCCGAACTCGCGCGCCGCGGCGATGCGCTCGGCGATCTCACGGCGTCTCTCGACGCGCAGGTGGTCGAGCTCCTTCTTCAGGTGCTGGTAGCCGGCAGGAGTCAGGATCACGTCCTTCACCACAAACCCCCAGAAAACAGAGCAAACAAGCCAGAAACCCGACCCCTAGAAGGGCCGGCGGGGCCGGTCGGCCCCGTCGAACGGCTCGGAATGGTAGCTGCGGGCGTCGACCGTCGTCAACAAGGCGTGACTACCATCGCTGCGTGGAGATCGACCTGCGAACGCCCTGGCACATCGGCCCGGTCGAGATCCCGACCCGGCTCGTCCTGGCGCCCATGGCGGGCGTGAGCGTCCAGGCCTTTCGCCGCCAGGGCCGTCGCTACGGCGCCGGCCTCGTCTGCTCCGAGATGGTCAGCTGTGCCGGGATCGAGCACCGCAACGAGCGCACGCTCGGCTACCTCCGCGTCGGCGCCGACGAGCATCCGCTCGCGATCCAGCTCTTCGGTTCCGACCCGCGCGCTATGGGAGACGCCGCGCGCATGGTCGAGGCGGCCGGGGCGGACATCGTCGACCTCAACTTCGGGTGCCCGGTCAGGAAGGTGACGCGCACGGGCGCCGGCGCGACCCTGCTCGAGGATACGGAGCTCGCTGCCCGGCTCGTCGCATCGGTCGCGGAGGCCGTGGACGTGCCCGTGTCCGTGAAGCTCAGGCGCGGACTGCGGAACGGCTCGCGCGCCTGCCTCGAGCTCGGGCCGAGGCTCGTCGACGCGGGCGCGGCGTCGCTCACGCTCCACCCGCGCTCGGCCGAGCAGATGTACACCGGCGCCGCCGACCACTCCGTGACCGCAGAGCTCGTCTCGCTCGTCGACGTCCCGGTCGTCGCCTCGGGCGACGTAGGCTCGCACGCGAAGGCGCAGGTCGTCCTCGGCACGACGGGCGCGGCCGCGGTCATGGTCGGCCGCGGAGCTCAGGGCAACCCCTGGGCGCTCCGCGAGATCGTCGACGGCGACGCCGAGGAGCCATCGAGGGAGGAGGTCGCGGCAGAGCTCGTGCTGTTCGTGCGCGAGGCGGTGCGCGAGCTCGGCGAGCGACGGGCTTCCGGCTTCCTGAAGAAGTTCTACGGCTGGTACCTCGGTCGCGGCCGCTTCCCGCGCCCGTTCAAGCAGGAGCTCGTGCAGCTCGAGTCGACCGAGGAGGTCGAGCGACGGCTGTTCGCCGCGGCCCCGGGCGCGATCGAGCTCGTCGAACGGCTCGAGGCGGCGGTGCCGAGCGCCGACGAGCGGACACTCGAGCTCCCGATCTCGATCTACGGCGGCGGCTGAGCCGGAAGCTCAGTCCTTCGCCCCGGCGAGCGCGGTCACGACGCCGAGTCCGATGTACACGCTCCCGGCGACATAGCGCTGGATCCGCGCGAAGCGGCGGGAGTTGCGCACGAGGCCCCCGGCGGTGCCCGCGACGAGCGCCCAGATCGAGTCGGTGACGAGCCCGAGCGCCGCGAAGAGGAGCCCGAGGAAGGCGACTTCGAGCGCGGGATGCGCCGCCTCCGGATCCACGAACTGAGGCAGGAAAGCGAGGAAGAAGAGCGCCGTCTTCGGGTTCAGGACGTTCACCACGATCCCCTGCGCGTAGATCCGGCGCAGACGGCGCTCGCCGCCCACCGCGATCTCCGTGTCCGCACGCGGGGAGAGCAGCGTCCAGAGCCCGAGGCCGACGAGGTACACGGCGCCCGCGATCTTCACGGCTGTGAACGCGACGGCCGAGGAGAGGATCAGCGCCGAGAGCCCGGCCGTCGCGGCGGCGATGTGCACGAGCGTCCCCGTGTGGATGCCGAGGACCGAGGCGAGCCCTGCCCGCCTGCCCTGGTGCACCGAGCGGGTCACGATGTACAGCACGGCCGGGCCCGGGATCACGAGCAACGCGAGCGCGGCGACGACGAAGAGCGCCAGCCGGCCGGGATCGGGGATCATCGGTTGAGGTCCCACACGAGCCGAAGCCCCTCGAGCGTGAGGAAGGCGTCGACCCGCTCGATCGTCAACGAGTGGGGCGCGACGAGGTCCGCCAGGCCACCCGTCGCGACCACCTGGGCCTCGGCGCCGAGCTCCTCCCGGATCCGCGCCACGATCCCGTCCACCTGCCCGGCGAAGCCGTAGACGAGGCCAGACTGGAGCCCCCCGACGGTCGTCTTCCCGATCACCGCGGGGGGCGGTGCGAAGTCGACCTTCACGAGACGGGCGGCCCGGGCGAAGAGCGCGTCCATCGAGATCTCGATCCCGGGCGCGAGCACTCCCCCCACGTACTCGCCCGCAGGCGAGACGACGTCGAAGTTGGTGGAGGTGCCGAAGTCGACGACGATCACGGGGGCGCCGTAGCGCTCCTTCGCCGCGATCGCGTTCACGATCCGGTCGGGGCCGACCTCGCGAGGATCGTCGTAGCGGATCGGGATGCCCGTCTTCACGCCTGGTCCGACGACGAGCACCGGCGCGTGCGCCCAATTCCCGGCGAGCAGCTCCCACTCCCGCACGAGCGACGGAACGGTCGTGGACAGGCAGATCCCGTCCACCGAGTCGAGGTCGAGGAGCCCGCTCAGGAGGACGCCGAGCTCGTCAGCGGTCGTTGAGTGCTCGGTCGTGAGCCGCCAGTGGTCGCGAAGCGCGCCGTCCGCGAACAGGCCGAGAACGGTCTGCGTGTTGCCGACGTCTGCTGCGAGGAGCACCGCGCAAGTGAATCAGAGCGCGCTGTCTTCCCTAGTTCGAGGCACGAACGCACGCGTGCTCGCGCCGATATCTCGCCCGTCATGTCGGCGTTCGCGACCCCTGGACAGATCCCGTGCCCCGAGTGCGGCGCCTCGGTCGGCACCCAGGAAGAGGTCGAGCACGTGTGCGATCCCGAGCGGCGGGCGGACTACCTGATGTTCCAGCTCCGCGACGAGATCGCCGAGTTCGAGCGCAGCGTCTGGGAGTACCTCACGTCACCTCACGGCCGCTTCGCGCAGTGGCTCGCGGAGCGGCGCCGCCCGCCGCTGCAGGGCCTCGGCTAGCCCCGTCGCGGCCGGCCTACTGCAGCGACTCGTCGTCGCCGTGGAGCGGCTGGCCGATCCGCTCTGCGAGTGCCTCGGCGGTCAGCGTGGGCTCCTCGCCCTCGCCGCGCAGCTCCTCGACCGTCACGTCCCCGGAGGTGTAGACCTCCGCCCGCGGGATGATCCTCGTCGGCCGGTTCTTGTCCCACACCCAGACGTCGTCCATGCGGATGTGGAAGTACGGGTAGCTCGCCTGCGGCAGCGCCTGCATGTCCAGCTTGTTGCAGAGGTAGGTCGCGTCCTGCGTCAGCACGCAGAAGCGGAAGAGGCCGAAAACCGCTGCATATTCGCGTTTCAGCGAGAGCTCTAGCTCGGCCTCGTATTCGTCCAGGTCGTCCAGATGCGACATGAGCGTGCTCAGTGTAGACGAGTCAGTAGCGCCGAAACCGCGCCGTGGCCGGGGACGACGAGCGCCGGATCGAGCTCCGCGAGCGGCTCGAGAGCGAACCTCCGTTCGTGCAGGCGCGGGTGGGGAACGTGCAGGCCCGGCTCGTCGACGACCTCGTCCCCGTACACGAGCAGATCGAGGTCGACCGTCCTCGGTCCCCAGCGCTCCCCGTCGCGCGCACGGCCCAGCAGCAGCTCGACGCGCAGCAGCGAGTCCAGGAGCTCGCGGGCTGAGAGGGACGTCTCGACCGCGACCGCTCCGTTCAGGAACGCCGGCTGGTCGACGACGCCTACCGGCTCCGTCTCCCTGAGCTCGGATGACGCGACGACCTCGATGCCCGCCACTTCGTCCAGGAGCTCCACCGCCCGACGCAGCGTCCCTTCCCGGTCGCCGAGGTTGGCGCCGAGACCGACGTAGGCCCGCGTCACGCGCGCGAGCGCTCGACGATGACCGCGGAATGCTCGACGGGTGGCTCGAGCACGACGTCCGGCTTCCGGACCCGCACGCGGACACGCTCGACCGCCGGGAAACGTCCGAGGACCCCGTCCGCGACCGCCCCTGCGAGCCGCTCGAGCAGCAGCAGCTCCGGCCCGGCGAAGATCTCCTGCACGAGCCCCGCGAGCCCGCGGTAGTCCACCGTCTCCTCGAGCCGGTCGCTCGCAGTCGCCGTCTCGTCGACGTCGACCCACAGGTCGACCAGGAACCGCTGCCCCGAGCGCCGCTCTTCCTCCAGGTATCCGTGATGGCCGAACACGGCCAGGCCCGCAAGCTCGATCGTGGTCAAGTGCCGGCCTCCACCGCGGCGGCGATCGCGAGCGCCTCGACTGTCTCGCGGACGTCGTGCACGCGCAGCAGCGAGGCCCCGTGCTCGAACGCTGCGACGGCGGCCCCGAGCGAGGCCGGCACGCTGCCTGTCTTCGCGTCCGGGTCGCCGAGAATCCGGCCGAGCGAGCTCTTGCGGGAGAAGCCGACGCAGACGGGGCGCCCGAGCGGGAGCAGGACGTCGAGCTTCCGCACGAGCTCGAGGTTCTGCTCGACGGTCTTCCCGAAGCCGATTCCCGGGTCGAGGCAGATCCGGTCCTCCGCGATCCCCTGCGCGACCGCGTGCTGCAGGCGCTCCGCCAGGAACGCCGCCACCTCGGACACCACGTCGTCGTAGCGCGGCGCGACCTGCATCGTCCGCGGGTCACCCTGCATGTGCATGAGGCAGAGATAGGCGCCCTGCTCTGCGACGGCCCCGGCGAGCTCCGGGTCGGCGCGAAGCGCGGTCACGTCGTTCACCATCTCGGCGCCGAGAGCGAGCGCTCTTCTCGCCACCGCAGCCTTGGAGGTGTCGATCGAGACCGGGACCTCCCGGACGATCGCCTCGAGCACCGGCGAGACGCGCTCGAGCTCCTCGTCCGCGGAGACGGGCGCGGCGCCGGGACGCGTGGACTCGCCGCCGACGTCGACGAGCGCCGCTCCCTCGCCCACAAGCCGGCGTGCCTGCGCGATCGCGGCCTCGGGAGCGAAGAACCTCCCTCCGTCCGAGAAGCTGTCTGGCGTGACGTTCACCACGCCCATGACCGACGGGCGCGGGAAGCGCTCCTCGAACGCGGGCCGCTCGGCGGTCACGCCCGGAATCTAGCCCGGTGGTCACCCGAGGAGGAGCGTCGTAGACTCCGGACATGAGCTCACCTTCTGCGAACAGCGGGCCGCTCGGACAGCGGAGAGGAGTCGGCTTCGGGATCCTTCTCTTCATCGTCACGTTCGGCTTCTACTCCTGGTACTGGGTCTTCAAGACGCAGGAGGAGGTGAAGAACCACTCCGGCCAGGGCCTCGGCGGCGTGCTCGGCCTCGTCGTCTGGATCCTCATCAGCCCGGTCAGCGCATTCGTCATTCCCTCCGAGGTCGGAAAGATGTACGCCCAGGACGGGCAGCAGCCTCCGGTCACGGGCTGGACCGGCCTCTGGCTCTTCCCCTTCGGGATCTTCCTGATTCCGGCCATCGTCTGGTTCGTGAAGATCCAGGGCGCGCTGAACCGGTACTGGGACGCGAAGAGTGCTCCTATCGCGCCGCCGGTCCCGAGCGTCTAACCGGGTACGGACGTCGAGCAGAACCGACTGCGCCGGCGGGAGAGCCTCCCGCGGCTCCTGCTGCCCGCGGTCGGGGTGCTCGCCCTGATCGCGCTCGTCGCAATCGCCGCCACCGGGTCGACCCCGCAGGGCTCCGGGAGGACGCGCGACCCGGGAACCGAGTTCTACGACACGATCGTCAGCCTCTGGCTCGTCCTCCTGGCGATCGGCGCCATCCTCCTCGTCTACGGCCTGACGCAGCGGCGCGCGATGGCGGAGGAGCTGGCCTACAGGCGGAAGCGCCGGCACAGCCTCACGTTCCTCTTCCTCCTCGCCGCGCTCACCGTGGCCGTGTACCTGGAGGCGCTCCGGCGCCACCGGCATCCGCTCGGGCTCGGGAACAACGGGGGCGTCGGCGCCGGCTCGCCGCTCGACCGGCAGCGCCACGGCGTCGTGCGCGACTACCACGCCCAGTTCGCGTGGCTTCCCGTGCTCGTCATCGTCGGGCTCGCAGGAACCGCGATCCTCGCCTGGATGTTGGCCGCACGCCGGAACCGGCAGGCGGACGCCGCACGGACGACACTGCGCGAGACGCTCGAGACCGTCATCGACGAGACGCTCGACGACCTCGCCGCCGAGCCCGATCCTCGGCGCGCCGTGATCGCCTGCTACGCGCGGCTCGAGCGTGCGCTCGCGGCAGCCGGCCATGCGCGCCGCCGGGCCGAGACCCAGGAGGAGCATCTCGCGCGGATCCTGGGCCAGCTCGACATCGAGACCGAGTCCGTCCGGCGCCTCAACGCGCTCTTCGCGCGCGCGAAGTTCTCGCACCACGACGTCGACTCCTCGATGAAGGACGAGGCGATCGCCGCGCTCGTCCGGGTGCGCGAGGAGCTCCGGGCAGCCGAGGAACGCCGGCGGGAGCTCGAACGGACGCTCGCCCTGGGCACGGCGGAATCGTGAGAGCGGACCTGCTCCGCTCGGCGCGCACGCTCGTGCTGCCGACACTCGCCCTCGTCGCCGT
>Ga0066903_100001474_pt1 | contig 17208 bp, 11 predicted proteins | sample PanSoiMetaGPlot1_FD_67491 | JGI IMG/M metagenome (GOLD analysis project Ga0066903, IMG submission 67491) | Tropical forest soil microbial communities from Panama analyzed to predict greenhouse gas emissions - Panama Soil - Plot 1 (version 2) | ecosystem: Environmental > Terrestrial > Soil >... | reverse complement strand
GGGTGGCCCCTGCCCATGATGAAGTCATGGCAACTCTCCGGAGTGCCTGTGTCAAGAATGCAGTCCCTTTCCGCGATGGTCGACTTCTGAAGACTCGGACCTCCGCTTCCGACGGTAAGAGCGTAGACGGACATCGTTTTCTGCTCAACCCGCATCACCAGCTTGAAATGATCGGCGAGCAACCGGCGAATCATTCCCTGCATTCGGCCTCGCTTTTCGCTTTCTGGAAGATTGGCGGGAACGGCGTTGGCGGGCGCCTTGGCCTCGATATCGTATGTCTCGCGCCAGCCGGGAAGACCGGCAAGACGCGGCGAGGGGTTGACCGGCACGTCGTACGCGTAACGTAGGAGCAAGAGCACAGGCACCGCCGTCGCATTGAGGTCACCGTTTGGCAGCACTCGCATACGCATGTTGCGCGAGTCGCCTGAGCCAGCCCGCTTTATCGAGATCAGTTCAAACGCCTGCGATTGAGCAACGGCAGGCAAAGCCAGGAGCAGGATTACGACCGCTTCGCACAACTTTGACATGGTGCATCCCTTGATCATGATCTATGGCGTGACGAGCTTCAGCGTCGGCGATTGCGATCCGCCTTCAGTCAGCGTCAACTTCTGGGCGTAGCGGCGGATCGATTCCAGGTACTCGGGATCGTTCCAGATGCCGTCTTCGACGTAGTTGAGCGCAGCGGCGAGATAGTCGCCCGGCGGCAGCCCTTTGATTTCGTACCGCCCCTGCTGGTCGGGACGCACCGCGCGTATCCAGCGCGAATCCTCCCACCACTTCGATGCATCGTCGGCGAACAGCAGCACGGTTCCGTCGACGGCCGGCGCGTCTTTCTCGTCGGTCACACGTCCGCTGACCGTCGTCGTGTTCTTCGTAACGATCACCTGCAGACCCGAGAGTTCTTCTCCGCTCTTCATCTCCATCGCCGCGTCGGTCACGTCGCGGCCGTCGTGAAGCACGGCCTTCAGCGACCAGCCGTCGGGAAGCGACACGGCGAGCCGCGACGGTCCGAAGGCGTTCGCAGCGGCGAACGTCCAGTCTTCGCGGACGCGCCCGGTGTCGGGAATCGACGGTCCGCCGCCGGGCGGCGGTGGCGGCAGACCGGCCGCAGGAATCGGCGACGTATCGATGTCGACGACGCGTGCCGCGAGACGGAACCGATCGCGGGGCGCATCGGGCACGCCGCCGTTGTCTGTCACTACGCGTCCGGAAAACGACCAGCCGATCGACGCGTTCAGCACCACACCGCTGAGGTCGGCACCGTCGACGGTGATCGGCAGCGTCGCCACTTCCGGCACCGGCCGTGCGCCGCTGTCGTTCACAGCCTGCACGCGCATCCGGTACTGCCCCGGTGAAATGTTTTTCAGCGTGAAGGTGCCATCGCCGGAGGTCATCGCGTTGCCGCCGAGCGTCATGAAGCCGCCCTGCGGTCCTGCCATCTCCTGAAGCAGAGCGACCGGCCGGGATACCATCGGATTCCCCTGCCCGTCGAACGCGGTGCCCGAGATGTTCGCGGCCCGGCCCGGCATCAGCGAAAAACTCGTGTTCACGGCGTCCTGCCCGACGCCGACGGTGACGCGCCGAGCGTCGTTCAGCGACGCGGTGCCGGGAAAGTACGTCGGCGCGTAGCCCATCGTCCTCCGCTCGCCACCTTCGGTCACGGTCCACGTTTCGCGGAGGTTCGCCATCACGAAATACGTGCCCGGCGCGAGGCCGACGATGCGGTACTCACCGGAATCGTCGGTGCGTGTCAGACCGCTGGCGGGAACGGTCCGTCGCCGCCCCTGCCAGTACATCGACCGCACCGCGAACACCGGCACGTCGGCGACCGGCTCGTTCAACTCGTCGACGATCTGTCCGCGGATCACGCCGCCCTTCGGCAACGTGAAGTCGACATTGTCGATTGCCTGCCGATCCGTCAACTGAAAAGGCTTCCCCTGCTCGAAGGGACGGCGCTGGCCGTAGTTGAGCGGAATGTACCCGCTGCGCGTGACGCGGATCGTGTAGCGGCCCGCGGGCAGCTCGGTGAGCTCGTATCGGCCGTCCATGCCGGTGCTCGTCGATCGCTGCTCGCCGCCGAGTTCAGGCGCAGACGCGGTGATGCGCGCGCGGCGCAGCGGGCGTCCGGTGTCGGCGGCGAGAACGCGGCCGCGGATCACGGCCGTTCCCGTCGCCACCGCCGCGCGATCGCGCGGCGGCGCTCCAGGCGGCCCTTGCAAGCCAGGCGGTCCGGCTGGAGGCGGCGGACCCGGTTGCGCCGACACGAACGTGGCGGACATCACACACGCCGACACGAAGAGCGGAACAGCGCGGCGCATAAGCGCTCGAATCATCTCCACGCGTGTTGCGGCGGCGGCGGTGGCGGTGGTGGCAGCGCTGGATGCAGCCTGTAATAGCCGCGACTCAGGCGCGCGAATTCCCTCGGCGTCGGCGGCGCGGGAGGGACCTCAGGTACAGGCCGAATCGGATACAGGAGGCGCATGACGTTGATGCCGCCTGTCCTGAGCGCCGGCGGCGGCTCGAGTGCCTGCAGCGCGGACGCGAGCCACCAGACGAACACGAGCGACGCCGCGGCGGTCGCCCACAGCGCGTCGCCGACGATGTATCGAGGCGCGCGCGCCTGTTCGGCGCGCCAGAACAGATCGTTGCGCACGCCGAGCACGAGGCGCAGCAGCATGTGCATCGCGATTCCCTCCGGCGACGCGCCGCGGAGGCGCGCGTCCTCGTGAAACTCCCAGAGATCCGATTCGATCTCGCCGCGGCGGGCGTCTCGCGGCTCGCGCTCCATGCCGAGCGTGTACGCCCGCGTCCACATGCGCACGATCGTGATCGCCGACGCCAGCGTGATGCTCATGCCGGTGCCAGCCGGCGTCGCGCGCGCGGGCGCGCCGGCTCCTCCCGCGCGCGGGCGGAGGCGAGCGTGGCCTCGCCGAGCGCCGTCAGCGTGTACAGGCGGCGGCCCGGACGACTCTCGCGCGCAGGAATCGCCGGATCCTCCCAGCGGCTGGTCAGCAGCCCCATCTTCTCGAGCCGGGCGAGCGCGCGATACAGCGTGCCGTAGGCGGTCAGGAGGCGGCTGTCGCTCGCGTCGCCGATCGTCTTCGCGATTTGGTAACCGTGAAACTCGTGCGTCGCCCGCTCGCGCAGCGCCGAGGCGGCCTCACAGATGGCGAGCTCGAGCGGCAGGAGCACCCCTTGTTTTCGTCGCACGCGCTCATAATAGGCAGATATCTGCTCATGTCAAGAGCCAGCCAACCGAGGACCGGGCATTGCCGACTGAAGAGTGCCAACTGAAGACTGACGACCGCACAGCTCATTTATTACTGTTGTCGCCCGCCGCGTCCCGTCGTGGCACATCCGGTCGGTTGCTCGCGTGTGCAGCGGTGCGCGGGCCCGAGCAGGCACTGGCCTTGCTGAAATACGGCGGCATGACCAGCTTCATCAACCTTGGGCCCTACAGCTACGTGCGCGTGGAGCTGCTGCGGCTCGCGCCGACCGGTCCGTACCGCCTCACCATCGAGCACCCGGCAAAGACGGTGGTCGAGTATTTCGACTCGCCGTTCGCCGCGATGAATCGCACGGCCGAGATCGAGCGCGTCCTCACGCAGCCCTGACAGCGCACGTACAATGACAGCGTGGTGATTGCCGCCACGCTCCCGCTGCTCTTTTCCCTGCTTTCGGCGCCGGCGCCTCCGCAGACTCCGGTTCATCCGCCCGACGTTCACTTTGCCGCCACTCCTCAGCCGATCGCCGACGCGATGCTGAAGCTTGCGCGCGTCACGGCGAACGACGTGGTCTATGACCTCGGGTCCGGCGACGGCCGCATCGTGATCCTGGCAGCACAGAAGTACGGCGCCCGCGGCGTGGGAGTCGAAATCGATCCCCGGCTGGTCGAGCTGTCGCGGACCGTCGCCCGCGACGGCGAGGTGGCCGACCGCGTCACCTTCATCGAGGGCGATCTGTTCGCGGCCGACGTCTCACGGGCGACCGTCGTGACGCTCTGGCTGACCGAGTCGGTCAACGCCCGTCTGACGCCGAAGCTGCTGCGCGAGCTCAAGCCGGGCGCGCGCGTCGTCGCCCGCCAGTTCCCGCTCAGCGTGCCGCCCGATCGGACCGAGATGGTGGACGGCGAGCACCTGTTTCTCTGGACGATTCCACCCCGCTGAGCCTACACTCACGCTCCACACAGCCAGGAAGGGAGTGGAGCGATGCTTCGACGAATTCTTCACATCGCACCGGGGCTCGTGGCGTCGGCCATCGTCGTCGCGGGGTTCAACGCAGGGCTCTTCGGCCAGGCCGCCGGGCAGCCCTCGACGAAGAACGGCGACTGGCCGCATTACACGGCCGACATGCACGGCACGCGGTATTCGCCGCTCGATCAGATCAACGCGTCGAACTTCAACCAGCTCGAGGTCGCGTGGCGATACAAGACCGACAATCTCGGCCCGCGCCCCGAGTACAAGCTGGAGGGAACGCCGCTCGCCATCAAAGGCGTCCTCTACACCACTGGCGGCACGCGCCGATCGGTCGTCGCCCTCGACGGCAAGACCGGCGAAGTGATCTGGACGCACAGCCTGCGTGAAGGCAAGCGCGCCGCGGTCGCGCCGCGGCAGCTCTCGGGACGTGGAGTGTCGTACTGGACCGACGGCCGAGGCGACGATCGCGTGATCTACATCACGACCGGGTATCGACTCGTCGAGCTCCACGCGAAGGACGGATCGCTCGTCTCCTCGTTCGGCAAGGACGGCGTCGTCGATCTGAAGGTGGGCGCCGTGCTCGGCAAGGGCCAGCCGATCGATCTCGAGACCGGCGAGATCGGCGTCCACTCGACGGCCGCCGTCGTCAAAGACACCATCATCGTCGGCTCGTCGATGCGCGAGGGCGCGACGGTGGCGACGCACAACAACACGAAAGGGCTCGTCCGCGCGTTCGACGCGCGCACCGGCAAGCTGCTGTGGACGTTCAACACGATCCCGAAGCCGGGCGAGTTCGGCAACGATACGTGGGAGAACGAGTCGTGGGCGGTCAATGGCAACACTGGCGTGTGGACGCAGATCACCGTCGACGAGGAGCTCGGCCTCGTCTACCTGCCGGTCGAGACGCCGACGTCGGATTATTACGGCGGCCATCGTCCCGGCAACAACCTGTTTGCCGAGACCCTCGTGTGCGTCGATCTGAAAACTGGGCAGCGGAAGTGGCACTACCAGTTCGTGCACCATCCGATCTGGAACTTCGACAACTCGTCGGCGCCGCTGCTCGTTGACATCAACGTTAACGGCAAGGCGATCAAGGCGGTCGCCTCGCCGAGCAAGCAGGCGTTCCTCTACGTGTTCGATCGCGTCACCGGTCAGCCCGTGTGGCCGATCGAGGAGCGTCCGGTGCCGCAGTCGGACGTGCCCGGCGAGAAGACCTCGCCGACACAGCCGTTCCCCACCAAGCCGCCGCCGTACGGCCGGCAGTTCCTCCGCGTGCCGGACGACGTGATCGACTTCACGCCGGAGCTGCGCGCGCAGGCGCTCGAGCAGCTGAAGCGGTACAAGGTCGGTGATTCGCCGTTCACGCCGGCGATCCTCGGCACTGTGAACGGGGTGCTCGGCGCGATCGGCGCCGGCACGGCAACCAACTGGCCGGGATCGGCCGCCGATCCGGAGCTCCACGTCGTCTACGCGCAGGCGGGCAACGCGCCGTCCGCGCGATCGCTCGTCGCGCCGCCGGCCGGCTTCTCAGACATCCGGTACGTCTCCGGCGTCGGCGGTCAGCAGTTCCGCGAAGTGTTCGGGCCGGGCGACTGCTGCGCGGCCGATGCGCCGCCGCGGCCGACGGCGCCCGCCTCGCCGCAGGCGCAGGCCGGCGCGACGACGCCGCCGCCGGCGACGGGAGGCGGAGGACTGCAGGTGCAGGGTCTGCCGATCTACAAGCCGCCGTACGGCGTGCTCTCGGCGATCAATCTCGATCGCGGCGAGATCGTGTGGCAGGTGCCGCACGGCGACACGCCGGATCAGGTGCGCACCCATCCGGCGCTCGCCGGAAAAAACGTCCCGAAGACCGGACAGCCGGGAACGTCTGGCGTCGGTCTGATGGTGACGAAAACGCTCGTCGTAATGGGCGACGCGCAGGTGACGGCGCCGCCGGGACGGCAGCGCGGCGCGATGCTGCACGCGTACGACAAGCAGACCGGCCGCGAGGTTGGCGCCGTGTGGATGCCGGCGCCGCAGTCCGGCTCGCCGATGACGTATCTCGCCGACGGCAAGCAGTACATCATCGTCGCCGTGTCCGGCGGCGTGTATTCGGGGGAGTATCTGGCGTTCAGCCTGCCGGGCAGCGGCCGGACGCCGAGCCAGTAGGCGACGCCAAAGGAGCGCGAGCCTTTCAGGCGAGCGACCATTTGTAACCGTTTGTCTGGTGTCTGACACCTTTGATCGTGATCGGGTGTCAGACACCTATTCTGCACGCAAAGCGATCGCCGGATCGACGCGAGTTGCACGGCGAGCGGGGACGTAGCAGGCGCCAAGACCAACCGCTGCGAACAGACCCGCGGCGCCTGTGAAGGCAACCGGATCGATCGGGGCGACGCCGAACAGAAACGACGTCAGCAGCTGCGCGACGGCCGCGGCCAGCAACAGACCGGCGATCGAGCCGGCCGCGGCGAGCCGCACTCCCTCGCGAAGCACCAGGCGGAAGATATCGGCCTGCGTGGCGCCGAGCGCGAGACGCACGCCGAACTCGCGCGTGCGGCGCGCGACGGAGTACGCGATGACACCGTAGATGCCGATTGCCGCCAGCGTCAACCCGAAGATCCCGAGACTTCCCGCGACCGACGCCGCAACGCGTTGCGGCAGCAGGCCGAGCGACGTGTAGTCCTCGGCCGATTGCCACGCCATCATCGGCACGTTGGAGTTCATCGATGCGACGAGCGCACGCACCTCGCCGCCGACCGCTCCGCCGCCTCCGCCGCGCACGACGAGGTTCGTAAACCTCGCGAGATACTGCTGCTCGAGCGGAACGTAGACGTACATCTCCGACATCCCGTCGAAGAGCGTGCCGTAGGTCGGATCGTTTGCGACGCCGACGACGAGCAGCATCTTCGCCGGCGCCCGCGGCTTCGTCGGCGGCGAGAACGGCTGCTGCACGATGTATTTGCCGACCGCGTCCTGTCCGGGAAACAGCCGCCGCTCCGCGCCGGCTCCTATGATCGCGACGAGCTGACTGTTCGCGCGATCCGCATCCGTGAAGTCGCGGCCGGACACGATCGTCATCTTCAGCGTCGAGAAATAACCGGGTTCGACGACGTTCCAATCTGCGGACAGCAGATGGCTCCCGCCGGCGTCGGCCATGCCGGGCACGCCGATGGGAGCGAGACTGATCCGCTCGAATCCCCCGGGCAGCGTTGCGGCGACCGTCGCAGCCTGCACGCCGTGTAATCGACGTGTGCGATCGAGCACATCGCGCACGAACAACGGAGCGGTCGCATCGGTGTAGCCCGCGGCGGCCAGATCGATCGACGCCAGTTCGACGCCGTGCGGATCGAAACCGGGGTTGCCCGACCCGACGTGCCGTAGCGCCCGGACGAACAGGCCGGCGACGACGACGAGCACGATGCTGAGGGCGACCTGTGCGATCAGGAACCCGTGACGCAGCCGCGAACGGCGCGGCGACGCCTCCGCCTCGTCGCGCAGTCCGGCGACGCCGTCGATCCTCGACGCCTGCAGCGCGGGCACGAGACCGCACGCGAGCGCGGCGATGCACGACAGCGCGCTGGTGAACGCGACCGCGCGGCCGTCGAGCGCGAGGTTCATGTCGATCGGAAATGGCAGCGCCGGCACCAGCGCGACGAGCGTCGAGGTCGCCGCGCGCGCGAACACGATCCCCCCGGCGCCGCCGAGCGCGAACAACATGAGCGCCTCAGTCAGCAGCTGGCGGACGAGACGCCAGCGTCCCGCGCCGATCGCCAGCCGGATGGCGATCTCGCGGCGGCGGGCCGTCGCGCGCGCGAGGAGCACGCCGGCAAGGTTCGCGCACGCGACGAGCAGCACGGTCGACACAATCGCCGTCAGCAGCGTTACGAACACGGCGATGGGGCCGGCGTTTCCCGGAACGGGCGACGAGGCCAGCGCACGAAGTCCCTTGTCTGCGTTCGTGTCGGGATGCTCGCGCTCGAGCGCGCGGCCGATCGCGTCGATCTCGGCGGCGGCGGTCTCGACCGACCCGCCGGGCCGCAGACGTCCGCCCATGATCACCAGCGCCGCCGCGCGATTGCCGAGCAGCGATGCGCCGCCGTCTTCGGATGCCGTCATCGTGATTGGCATCCACACGTCGCTGGTGCGAACGCCGGTGCCTTGAAATCCTTCGGGCGCGACGCCGATCACGGTGAACGGACGGCCGTCGATTCGCACGACACGCCCGACGAGGTCGGGCGATTGCGCGAAGCGCCGAGTCCAGAACCGGTGGCTGAAGACGACGATCGGGCTGGCGCCCGGCTGCTCGCTGTCTGCGCGTCCGAACAGCCGGCCGGCCGCGGGCGGGACGCCGAGCACCGTGAAGTAATTGAGCGTCACCGAGGTCGCAAACACCTGCTCGATGCCCGAGCTCGTCCCAGTCGCAAATCCCTTTGCGTGCGGAAACAAAGACGAGGCGTACACGCCGTCGAGCGTCGTCGCGCGCTCGCGGATGTCGAGGTAGTCGGGATACGAACCGGGATTGAACGCGTTGCCGCGGCGGACGGAGCGGCCGATGTCGACGAGACGATCGGGTTCAGTAACGCCCGCTGGCGCGCGGAACAGCAGCGCGTTCGCGATTGTGAAGATCGTCGTGTTCGCGCCGATGCCAATCGCCAGCGACAGAACGGCCGTCAGCGCGAAGATCGGGTTTCTCCGAAGCAGGCGCGCGGAGTACGCAACGTCCCATCGGAGATCGTCGAGCCAGACGAACGACCGCGCGTCGCGGTGCAGGTCCATCGCCTGCGCGGTGCTGCCGAGCGCTCGGCGCGCCGCCAGCCGCGCGTCGTCCCCGCTCATGCCGCGGCGTCGAAAATCGTCTTCGAGCAGCGTGAGGTGCGACCGAACCTCGCGCGCGAGCTCGGGCTCGGCGGCCGACGGCCGCAGCGTGTGCCAGAGACGCAGTATTAGCCGGCGCATGCCGTTTGTCTCCGTTTGTCTAGTGTCTGACACCGATTGCGTTGCTTCATAAGCGATCAGGTGTCAGACACCTACTCTGCACGCAAAGCGACCGCAGGCTCGACGCGGCTCGCGCGCCGCGCGGGCACGTAGCCGGCCGCTGCGATGCACGCCGCTAAAATCACAGTCGCAAGCGCCGAGTGCCGCGGATCGGCCGGCGACACGCCGTAGAGCGCGCTGTCGATCAGCCGCATCGCCGCGAACGCGGCCGGAGCGCCGACGAGCGTGCCGAGGACGCCCTGCCGCAGCACCTCACGAATCACCATGCCGACAACGGCACCGCGCCGCGCGCCGAGCGCGATGCGGATGCCCATCTCTCGCGTCCGCCGCTGAACGCTCCACGCCGTCACGCCGTACAGGCCGACGCACGTCAGCGCGAGCGCGACGACGCCGAAAAACGCCGCGAGGCTCGCGACGACGTTCTCGCGGGTGAGCGCGAGATCGACATGGTCCGACAGCGTATCGATCCCAAAAACCGGCACGTCCGGATCGATCGACGCGATCGTCTGGCGCACGGCTCCAGCCATCGCCGCCGGGCTGCCGGTCGTTCGGACTGCGACCGTCCGGATGAACTGCGCCTTGTCGGCTTCGGGACCCGAATCGTCCGGGTCCGGCTGCAGCAGCGCCAGAAACGCCATCGGCTCCGGCTCGTCGCGCGGGCTGTCGTACTTCGCGTTCTCGACGAGACCGACGATCTCGTAGGCGCCGGGCGCGCCTCCGTCGCCGATGCTGAAGCGCTTGCCGATGGGATCCGCGTCTGAGAGAAACCGATGCGCGAACGCGGCGTTGACGACGGCGACGCGCGGAGAGCGTGACGTGTCGCGTTCGTCGAAGGCGCGCCCTCGCACGAGTCGCGTGCCGAGCGCCTCGAAATAGCCTGTCGACACACGGTTCAGCATCGCGGACCGGTGATCCTCCGGCGGCTGCTCGAACCCCAGCGCGTCGATGGTGAATGACCAGCAGCAGTGGTGAAACGGACTGTAGTAGGAGAGCGCGGCGCTCTTCACTCCGGGGATCGCGTTGAGGCGAGCGTATAGCTCACGATAGAACGGACCCAGCCGGTCGACCGCGTACCCTGCCCGCGCTGGATCGACGTCGACGACGAGCACGTGCTCCGTCTCGAACCCGAAGTGCTGCGTCGCCAAGTTGACGAGGCTGCGCGTGAGCGCGCCCGCGGCCGTGAGGACGACGAGCGACAGCGCAACCTGTCCCGCGACGAGCGCCTGGGCCCACGAGGGCCCGCGCACGTCGCGGGCGCCGACGGCGGCGCTGCCGCGAACGGCCGGGAGCACGCCGAACACGACCGCGGCGCCGCACGACAGCGCGAACGCAAACGCGAGGACGCGCGCGTCGGGCGACGTCGCGAAAACCACGTAGTCGGTGCCGGTGAAGACGAGGGCGAGCAGCAGGCTTACTCCCCAGGAGGCGACGAGCAGACCCAGCGCGCCGCCGGCGAGCGCGAGCGTCAGGCTTTCAGTGAGCGATTGACGCACGAGACGTCCGCGGCTCGCGCCGATGGCGAGCCGGATCGACCGCTCGCGTTCCCCTGCCGCGCCTCGCGCAAGCAGCAGGTTCGCGATGTTGGCGCACGCAATCAGCAGAACGGTGGCCGAGATCGCCAGCAGGAGGCGCAGCGCCGGTCCGTACTCGCGCCGCGCGTGCGTGATGCCGCTGACGCCCGGCCTGAGCTCGATGCGCGCTCTGGCGATACGGGCTTGCCGTTCGCTCGAGATCGCCGTGCCTTCGCGGGCCCGCAGCCACTCGCGCAGCACGTCCGTCACGCGCTGCTGCGCCTGCGGCGCGCTGACCGTCGGACGCAAACGTCCGAGGAGGTAGAGCCAGTGGATCTCCGGCTTATCGATGACGCTTCGCGCCGGATCGAGCTGGCGCTCGATCGCGAGCGGAAGCCAGACGCTCGGCGGATCCGCCTCGAGCGTTTCGCCGAAAAACTCCGGCGCCGCGACGCCGACCACCGTGACGGGCAGACGATCGATGAGCACCGTGGTTCCGACGACCGTCGGATCGCGGTTCAGCCGATCGCTCCAGTACCGATGGCTCATCACCGCAACCGGCTGCGCCGCCGGTGTGTCGTCCGCCGGCTGGAACAGGCGGCCGAGCGCCGCTCGCGTGCCCAGCACGTCAAAGTAGTTCGCCGAAACGACGCGGGCGAAAGCGGGTTGGGCGTCGCTCGCACCCGACCGCCGCACGCTGACGCGCGACTTCGAGCTCTGGACCGCGCACAGGCCGTCGAAGAGGTCCTCGTCACGCAGCCGGCGGTAGAGATCGTACGAAAACAGCGTGAACGATCCGCCCTGCAGGCCGAGCGCGGTGCCCGATCCTCTGGCGTCGCCGAGCGCGACGAGGCCGCGCGGATCGCGCACCGGCAGCGATTGCAGCAGCACGTCGTCGATTAGCGTGAAGATCGCGGTCGTCGCGCCGATGCCGAGGGCGAGCGTCAGAACGGCCAGCGTCGTGAAGCCGGGCGTCCGGCGCAGCGTGCGAATCGCGTACCGCACGTCGCGCCGGGCATCGTCGATCCAGGGGAACGATCGCGCGTCGCGATGAAGATCGGCGGCGAGCGCCGTGCTGCCGATGGCGCGCCGCGCCGCCGCGCGAGCCTCGTCTGCGCCCATGCCGCGGCGCTGAAAGTCGTCTTCGAGGAGTGCGAGATGCGACCCGATCTCGCGCGCGACGTCGGCCTCGCTGCGCGACGGCCTCGCCGCTTCTCGGAGCCGGAGGAAGAATCTGCGCATTTGTCTCCGTTTGTCTGGTGTCTGACACCTTGTTCCAGCGTTTCACACGGGATCGGTGACAGACACCGCTTACTCTGCACGCAACGCGACCAGCGGATCGACGCTCGCAGCCCGCCGCGCCGGCAGAAACGACGCGAGCATCGCAACGGCGGCAAACGCGACCGCGACCGTCGCGAACGTCACAGGATCCAGCGGCCGCAGACCGAACAGGAGCGATTCGAGATAGCGTGTCAGCCCTGCCGCGCCGGCGATGCCGATCGCGATGCCGGCCAGCGTGAGCGCGAGGCTTCGGCCGAGGACCAGCCGCATGACGTCGCGCGTCTCGGCGCCGAGCGCGATGCGCACGCCGATCTCGCGCGTACGCTGGGCGACCGAATAGGCCATCACGCCGTAGAGACCGACGACGGCGAGCGCGAAGGCGACGCCGGCAAACACGCCGACGAGCACCGCGTACATGCGCGGCCGCGTGATCGAGTTCGACACGATCTGCTCCATCGTCGCGACGTCGGTGAGCGTCGCGTGCGGGTCGAGCTGCCGCGCAATTCCGCGGATGCTGGACAGCACCACGCCCGTGTCGGAGGCGGTGCGGACAACGTAGTACACGCCGACGGGAAAAAGCGGCGGCGGCCGGAACGCGACGTCGGTGGGAACCTGCCGGAAGTCCATGAAGTACTGCGGCTCCGGGGCGCGATCGAGCCCGAACTGGCGGACGTTGCCGACGACGCCGACGATCTCGAGCGGCAGGCGATGGCCGACGGGCCCGAACAGCATGGTCTGGCCGAGAGGACTCCCGCCGGCGAAGGCGCGTCGCGCGAGCGCATCATTGATCAGCACGACGCCAGGCTGCCCTGCTCCGTCCGCCTCGCTGAACCCGCGGCCAGATACGATTGGAATGTCCATCGTCTTCAGATAGTCGCGGCTCACGAAGCGAACGTCCGGCGTTTCGCCGAGCGCCTGCTCCACGTCGCCGCGCCGCAGGGTCAGCCTGAGCGAATCCTGCAGTTGCACCATCGGCAGCTGCCGCGCGTACGCCGCCGACTGGACGTCGCGCATCGCGCGCAGACGCTCGACGAGGCGTTCCGCGAACGCGCGTTGTTCCTCCTGCCGCTGGCCGGTCGACTGATCGATCTGAAACGTGACGAGACGCGACGGCTGGAACCCGGGATCGACCGTCGCGAGCCTGATGAAGCTGTTGATCAGCAGCCCCGCGCCGACGAGCAGGACCGTCGCCAGCGCGATCTCGGCGACGACGAGGCCGTTCCGCAGGCCGGCGCGCGGCGCCGTCGCCTCGCGAAGGATATCGGCGTGGTGCGGCCGCGAATGCCGCACGGCGGGCGCCAGACCGAAAACGACGCCGGTCGCACACGAGATCGCAAGCGCGTAGCCGAGCGTGGCGGCGTCGACCGACACTTCGGACAACCGCGGGAACACCGACGCCAGCCCGAGATCCGATCGTCCCAGCGTCGTCGCCAGCGTGCGGAAGAGCCGCACGCCCGCGAACGCGAACGCCGTGCCGGCAAGTCCGCCCAGACCGGCGAGGAACAGGCTTTCGGTCAGCAGCTGTCGGACGAGGCGGCCGGGCGCGGCGCCGATCGCCGCGCGTACCGCAATCTCACGCTGGCGCGACGCGGTCCGCGCGAGCAGGAGGTTCGCGACGTTGACGCATGCAATCAGTAGCACGATGCCGACGGCCGCGGTCAGGACGACGAGCGCCGGCTTCACGGAACCGGTGAGCTCGTCCTGGACGGGAACCAGCTCGAAGCGCGCGCGACGGCCGGCGGAACCGATTCGGAATTCAGGTTCCTTATTGAACGTGCCGGCCGACGCCGGGCGGACATCCCGGTGGATCGCCTCGATCTCGGCGGCGGCTGTGGACGGCGGGACGCCGGCGGCGAGCCGCGCGATCGTCTCCAACCGCGACGTCCGTCCACCGGCCGGCGGCGCGAGCACGCGCGGCACCCAGAACTGCGCGTTGTCGTACGGAAAATGGAATCCGCGCGGCATCACGCCGGCGATGGTGTACGGCGCGTCGAGCGCGACGCCGCCACTGAAGGGATTGGCAGGGTCGCCGCGGAAGGTGACCGTCTGCCCCAGGACGCCCGCGCCGCCGCCGAAGCGCTGCCACGCGTCGTAGCTCAGAACGATCACACGATCGTGTCCGGCCGTCGATTCTTCCGGCGCGAAGGTGCGGCCGATGAACGGCGCCACGCCAAGCATCGGAAAGAAGCCGGCCGACACGCGGAAGCCGTCCATGCGCGTCGCGTCGCCGTTCACGGTGGTGACCAGGCGTGAGAGACCGTAGGCCGCGACGTCCGTGACCGTCCGCGCTCGCGCCGACGCGCCAATGATGTCGGTGACGTCCATCGCGCCGTATCGGCGGTCCGGGCCTTTGCCGTCGCCGATCTCCGATCCCGGGACGTTTTCCCAGACGCGCATCAGGCGCGAGGCATCGCTGTACGGTAGCGGCCGCATGAGCACGCTGTGAACGACGCTGAATATCGCGGTGTTCGCGCCGATCCCGAGCGCCAGTGTCAGCGTGACGACGAGCGTGAAGGCCGGCTGGCGCCGCAGCGAGCGCAGCGCGTAGTGCAGGTCGCGCGCGACATCGTCGAGCCAGGCGAACGGCGGCCTCTTGCGGTCAGAGTGTTTCACAGCGGGTCACGTTGCCATGAGTCCACTAGACTGTCAAGTGAAGACGATACGCGGGCGCCGGAGGTTCCCGCCGGATGAAAATCTCGTTTTCTAGCGGCTGGTTTTGATGCGGAACGACCCGTCGTCGAACCGTTCGCGGTAGACGTTGTGGCAGTTGCCGCACGCCTGCTGGATCGTGCCGGCTGCGGTCTTCGCGTCTTCCCACTTCCCGGACGCAATCGCCGCCTGAATGCTCTCCATCTTCACGCGCGCGTCGCGCGCCATCTGCGTCGGCTCCGCCTTTTTCGGCTTCCAGAACGCTTCGATGTCGGTGAACCCCTGGCGCAGCACGGCCGCGTTCTTGTTCGCGTCTTCGAGCTTCGTTCCGTCGACGGCCGCGCGCAGCGCGGTCACTGCGGGCGGCAGCTGCTTCATGATCTTGCTGAGCGCCTCTTCGTCGGCGGTCATCGGCGGCGGCAGACGTTTCGCCAGGTCGACGAACTTTTCGGTGATGACCGAGGTCGCGATCATCGCCGGGCGTCCCGTGTATTTCGCAATCACGTCCTGCGGTAGATCGAGCTTGTAGTCCTTGGCTTTCTTCGCCACTTCAGCCGGATCGAACTTGACCAGCTCGCCCATCACCGTCACGTAGCTCTTCGGATCGACGGGCGACTGCAGCGTCGGCACGAGGACCAGGACATCGGTCGGCTTCCCTGGGGGCGGGCCGCCCACTCGCCGCTGGTCGACAGCGAACGCGGATTTGGAAAGAATCTGCTCGACCGATGCCGTAATGGTCACGCCCTGGCCGTAGTAGGTGTCGGGGTGGGCGTTGACGGTGTTGGTCGCGACGGGCACAAGCGGCTTCGGCGCTGGAGCAGCCGGCTGCCCGCCCCGGCCCTCCGGTGGCGCTCCCGCCTGGCCCGCCGGAGCGGGAGGCTGCTGGGCTCGGAGCGTCGGGAGCAGCAGCATCAGCAGGGCAAACGAGACGAACCCCCCGCTGCGGGCTGTTGACGTGGGACGAAACATGGGAAGAGCTCCTTCCGGGAACCTGACGTCCGAGCATTGTACCCGTAACTATGGCAATCACGTTGCAACGGATCGTCTTCAAGTGGCCATATTGGTATCCCGCGTCACACATGCCGCCTGTTAAACGGCGCGCCGAGTCGCTTGCCGCAATCGTCATCGAAGATGACAGCGACGCGCGGCGCATCTACTCGGAGTACCTCCGCCTCAAGGGTTGGACCGTGTTCACAGCGCCGGACGGCCGGTCCGGCCTGAACAAAACGCTGGAGCTGCTGCCCGACGTCGTTGTTCTCGACCTCGCTATGCCCAAGGTCGATGGGTGGACGGTGCTCAAACGGCTGCGCGAATCCAGCATGACCGTGCAGATTCCGGTCGTGGTCGTGTCGGCGCTGCCTGATACACGGGACGACGCGTTCGTCGCAGGATGCGACGCCTACCTGTCGAAGCCGTGCCCGCCCGAAGTGTTGCACCGTCAACTGCGGGCGCTGTTGCGTATGCGGGTCGCGGGCATCCTCGCGTTCTAAGCTCAGCTGCTGGCGTCGCGCCGGCGGTCACGTCCGCTCCGACGTTCGCCCTGCCGTCGCTCGACACCTGTCGGACTGCCGAGGTTCGCCTTTCGTCGTTCTGAAAACCGACGATCGTGCGTCGCGCGGCGGTCACGCGCAGCCTGCACAGGAACCGCCGCCGTGGCCGCCGCCCGCTCGCGCTGCAGACGGGCCGTCCGCCGCGCAGGATCCAGCACATCGAGCAGCCCCTCGTACGCCGCCTTGGCGCGTGGATCGGCACCCTTTGCGATCACTTCGCGGAGGTAGGTGGCAGCCAGCTGGATGTTGGCCCGCTGCCAGTTGGGGTTCATGTCGGGCAACTGTAATACGATCGCGGAGCTTGAAACCATCCTTGGGGCCCACACGGACGGACGAGGCGTGGGACGTGGTGCTCGCCGCCGCGACGGAGGCGGAGCGCCTTGCCTCGACTCGGGAAGTGACTGCCTTCGCCCTCGCAGACAACACGCGGCTGCACCCCGTCGCAAAAGGCTCGGCTGACGCCGTTGTGGTCTGGCAGCCACACCTGGGCTGGACCACGGCCCTGCCGGCTTCGGATCCTCGCTGCGCGCTGATTGATCTCTATCTTCCGATTTGCAGCGCAACCAACGCCCGGCCGATTACCGTCGGGCATCTCGGCCAGAGCCTGGACGGCTTCATCGCCACGCACGCTGGCGATTCGCAATACGTGACCGGCGAGGAAAACATCAGGCACCTTCATCGCATGCGCGCGCTGTGCGACGCGGTCGTCGTCGGCGCCGGCACCGTGGCCGCCGACGACCCGCAGCTCACGACGCGACACGTCAGCGGTCCGAGTCCGGTGCGCGTCGTGCTCGATCCGGCGCGTCGGCTCGCGGATCACTACCGGGTGTTCAACGACGACTCGGCCGATACCCTCTACGTCTGCGGGCGATCGCTCGCCCGCGACGGCGAGACACATTTCGGGCGAGCGTCTCTCGTTGCGGTCGACGACCGCGACGAGGGCATCGACGTCGCGGCGGTCCTGCGCGTCCTGCGCGCGCGCGGCTGCCACAGGATTTTCGTCGAGGGCGGCGGCGTCACCGTGTCGATGTTCCTCGAGGCCAA
>Ga0066903_100001473_pt1 | contig 17211 bp, 17 predicted proteins | sample PanSoiMetaGPlot1_FD_67491 | JGI IMG/M metagenome (GOLD analysis project Ga0066903, IMG submission 67491) | Tropical forest soil microbial communities from Panama analyzed to predict greenhouse gas emissions - Panama Soil - Plot 1 (version 2) | ecosystem: Environmental > Terrestrial > Soil >... | reverse complement strand
TGCCCGAACACCTGGCCGCGCGCGCGCTCATCGTGTATCACCTGGCCGAACAGCGGCCGATGATGGGCGCCTTCCTCGACGCGCTCGGCATCGCCCACGAGAACGGCGTCATCCAGGACGATGCGGTCAAGCCCGACGCCGCCAAGATTGGGACGGCCGCAGGGCAGCTGGCCGATCAGTTTCCAGGCGGCGACGTGTCGCTGTACCTGAACACGCTGCTCTGCCAGGATCCCGAGACGTGGGGCGCGCTGCGCGACGTGATCGACGCCAGGGGCTGGAGCCTGGGGGCGGCGCCCCCGCATGCGTAAGCCGGTCACGCTCATCACGGGCGCCGGCGGCGAAATCGGGCACGGCCTGATCGCCCGGCTGGCCGCCGACGGCGCGTCGATCGTCACCCTCGACGTCAACGCGCTCGACCCGTCGCTCGCGCCGCTGGTGGCGCGCGAGTTCACTGGGTCGATTACCGACGCCAATCTGCTGGACCGGATGCTCGCCGAGTTCGAGGTGGTGCTGGTGTTTCACCTGGCGGCGCTCCTGTCCACGCGCGCCGAGTTCACGCCGATGGCGGCGCATCACGTCAACGTCGAGGGGACGCTGAACCTGCTCGAGTTCGCGCAGCGGCAGGGCGAATCGCACGGCCGCACCGTGGTCTTCGTCTACCCCTCGTCCATTGCGGCGTACGGCATTCCCGATCTTGAGACCAAGCAGCGCGTCGGCCGCGTGCGCGAGGACGACTTCGCGCATCCGTCGACGATGTACGGCTGCAACAAGCTGTACTGCGAGCAGCTGGGGCGCTACTACGCGCGGCACTACAAGCAGCTGGCCGTCAACGCGGCATCGCGGCGCGTCGACTTCAGGTGTGTCCGGTTTCCGGGGCTGATTTCAGCGGTCACCCACCCGTCGGGCGGCACCTCGGACTACGCACCGGAGATGATTCACTCGGCCGCGCAGGGCGAGCCCTACGCCTGCTTCGTCCGGCCGGACACGACGATTCCGTTCATGACGATGCCCGACGCCGTGTCGGCGCTCGTGACGCTCGCGCGGGCGCCAGGCGGTCGGCTGACGAAGACGGCCTACAACGTGCGGGCGTTCAATCCATCGGCGGACGAGATTCGGGCGGTGGTCGAGCGCGCGTTTCCCTCGGCGGCGATCACGTACGACGTCGATGCGCGCCGGCAGCTGATTGTCGACTCGTGGCCGGCCGACGTCGACGACTCCGCGGCGCGCGGCGACTGGGGTTTTCAGGCGGAGTACGATTTCGACCGCGCGTTCGATGAATACCTGATCCCGACGATACGTGATCGGTACCGGCGGTGACCGCTGGCCCCGGGGATCGCGATCGCGTATGGGTCACAGAGGACGCAACGATCAGCCGCGCTCTCTTGCGGCGAACCGTCTTCGTGCCTTCGTGAAAAACGAAGGTGTGAACGAGGTTCGCGGCTTAGGGGCCTCCGGATCGATCACTCCGCTACAATGTCTCTTTTCCTGAGGTGGGTGTGACCCCGAAAACTGTGACGGCGTTCGCGCCGGCGACGGTCTCCAATGTCGCCTGCGGGTTCGACGTCCTCGGCTTTCCTATCGACGCCATCGGCGACGAAGCGATCGCGCGGCCGATCGATGCCGGCGTCCTCATCGACGACATCATCGGCGATGATGGACGGCTGCCGCGTGAGGCGTCGCGGAACACGGCTGGTGTCGCCGCGCAGGCGCTCCTCGACCGGATCGGCGAGCGCCGAGGCGTCGCCTTGACGCTGCGCAAGGGACTGCCGCTGTCGAGCGGGCTCGGCGGCAGCGCGGCGAGCGCCGTGGCGGCGGTGGTGGCCGTTGACGCGATGTTCGACGCGCACGCCTCCAGGGACGTGCTCCTGGCCTGCGCGCTCGAGGGCGAGCGGCTCGGCGCCGGCTCGTCGCACGCCGACAACGTCGCGCCGGCGCTCTACGGCGGCTTCGTGCTGGTGCGGCATCCGAACCCGCCGGACGTGATCCCTCTGCCGGTCCCCGATGGCCTCACGGCGGTCGTCGTTCACCCCGATCTCGAGATCGAGACGGCGCGCGCGCGGGCGCTGCTCGGCACGACGGTGCCCATCGACGAGGCCGTGAAACAGTGGGCGAACCTTGGCGCGTTCGTCGACGCCCTCCATCGCAGTGACTTCGACCTGATGGCGCGATCGCTCGAGGACGTGATCGCCGAGCCGCGGCGCGCACCCCTCGTACCGGGCCTGGCCGAGATCAAACGCGCGGCGATCGCGGCGGGCGCGCTCGGCTGCAGCCTGTCGGGGTCCGGTCCGTCGTTGTTCGCGCTCTGCCGCTCGCGGCGCGACGCTGATGCCGTGGCAGGCGCGATGACCGCGGCCGTGCGCGCACACATCGGCGGCGATCCCCAGACCTACGTGTCATCCATCTCTCCCCGCGGTGCCCACGTCGTGTCCGCATGCGCTTTGTAACCACACGCGGCGAAGCGCCGGCCGTCTCCCTCAAGCAGGCGTTGTTCGACGGGCTGGCGCCCGACGGCGGATTGTACGTGCCCGAGGCGATCGAGCCCTGGCCGGCCGACGAGCTCGCACGGCTGGCGTCCTGCACGCTCGGCGAGATCGGCGTCAGCGTGCTCGAGCGGTTTGCTGGCGACGAGATCGATCGCGCGACGCTCCGCCGCGTCGTCGACGAGGCGCTCGATTTTCCGATTCCCCTCGTCGGCGTCGACCGCGACGTCTTTTCGCTCGAGCTGTTCCACGGCCCGACGCTTGCGTTCAAGGACGTGGGCGCGCGGGTGATGGCGCGGTTGATGTCGGTGCTCGGCGGCGACGTGACGGTGCTGACGGCGACGTCGGGCGATACGGGCAGCGCCGTCGCTCACGCGTTTCACGGCGTGGCGAACGCGCGCGTGATCGTGCTGTACCCCGACGGCCGCGTCAGTCCGACACAGGAAGCGCAGCTGACGCTGTTCAATGACGCGGCGGGCTCGAACGTCTGCGCCTTTGCCGTCGCCGGAAGCTTCGACGACTGCCAGCGACTGGTCAAGGCCGCGTTTGCCAACGACGCGCTGCGACGGCGCATTCGCCTCACGTCAGCCAATTCCATCAACGTGGGCCGCCTGCTGCCGCAGATGATCTACTACTTCCACGGCGTCGCGCAGCTGACCGCACTCGACGTGCCGAGCGAGTCGATCGTAGTGTGCACGCCGAGCGGCAACTTCGGCAATCTGACGGCCGGATTGATGGCCCGGCGCGCCGGCCTTCGTGTCGCCCAGTTCGTGGCTGCGACCAATGCCAACGACGTCGTGCCGGCGTACCTGTCGACCGGCTTCTTCGAGCCCCGGCCGTCCATCCGGACGATTGCCAATGCCATGGACGTCGGCAACCCGAGCAACCTCGAGCGGCTGCTGTGGCTGTACGGGGGGGATGTCGATGCCGTCCGGCGCGATGTCGTGGGCAGCCGATCGCTCGACGAGGATGTGCGCCTGACGATTCGCGACGTGTACGCGCGCTGTGGGTATCTGCTCGATCCCCATTCGGCGATCGGGTATGCCGGCGTGCGCGGTCGGGTCGGCCAGGCGGGCACGGCCGGCATCTTTCTGGCGACCGCGCATCCCGCGAAGTTTCCCGAGGTGGTGGAGCCGGTCATCGATCAGGCGATCGAGAAGCCGGCGAGCCTGGCCGCGGCGCTCGCCGGGTCGCGGCGCGTGCTGCGGATCGAGGCAACCCTCGACGCGGTCATCGAGGCCCTTGGCGCCTGACCCGCGCGGCTACCGGTATCGTGCGGACGTGCTGGCGGCGCTGCTCGAGTATGGCGTGCGGCCGCACGCCGGTACGCGGCCGGAACTGGTCCACGAGTTCGTGAGCGACCTCTATCGTCACCAGCTGAGGCGCCTGCGCGAGCGGCTGCTGCGGGGCGAGTTCCCCAAACGCGAGTATGCCGATCGTGTCGTGGCGCTGCGCCGGCGGTATCCGATCATTTCCTTACGGCCGCAGGAGTGGCTCGAATGAAGGGCCCTCTATAATTCCCGCACATGTCCGGCAGTGATGCGCCTGGCGCCGGCGACCTGACGCCGCTCGTTTACAACGAGCTGCGCCGGATTGCGGCCCGTTACATCCGCCGCGAGCGCCCCGGCCAGACTCTGCAGCCAACGGCGCTCGTCCACGAGGCGTTCCTGCGCCTCGCAGGCGCGGGATCTCCGTGGCGCGACGAGCGCCACTTCGTCGGCATCGCGGCGCGGTCGATGCGCCAGATTCTCGTGGAGCGCGCCCGCGCCCGCGGGGCGCTCAAACGGTGGGCCGCGCTCGACCGGGTGACGCTCTCGGCCTCGCTCGCCGTGGCGGCCGATCCGGAAAGCGTGCTGCCGCCCCTCGACGAGGCCCTGACCCGGCTCGAGGCCATCGATCCCGAGCAGGCGCGGCTGGTCGAGCTGCGGTATTTCATGGGGCTCGACATCGAGGAAACCGCCGTGGCGCTCGGCGTGTCGCCGGCCACCGTCAAGCGGCGATGGGCGCTGGCACGTGCGTGGCTCTTCCGCGAGCTGGGTGGTGAGACCGACGCATGACCTCCGACCAGTGGCGCCAGGTGCGCGAGCTCTTCGAACAGGCCATGGAGGCCGAGCCGGCCGACGTGCGCGCGTGGCTGGACGCCCATGCGTCAGCCACGCCGTCGGTACGCGCCGAAGTGGTGTCGTTGCTGGCGCACCATTCGCGCGCCGGCAACTTTCTGGCCGAACCGATCGCGTCGCGTGTGCCCGATTTGCTCGAGGTGGACGACGAGGGCGCGCCTTCGTTCACCGAAGGGGCGCAGGTGGGCCATTACACGATCGTGCGCGAGCTCGGGCGCGGCGCGATGGGCCGTGTCTACCTCGCCGCTGATGCACGCCTGGGCCGGACGGTCGCGCTCAAGGCGCTGGCGCCCGAACTGACGAGCGACGTCACGCACCGCGAACGCCTGCGCCGCGAGGCGCAGGCCGCGGCGGCGTTGAGCCACCCCGGCATCTGCACGGTCTACGCGCTCGAAGAGATCGACGATCGGCTGTTCATCGTCAGCGAAGCCATCGACGGTCACACGCTGCGGGTCGAGATCTCCGGGCCGTCGCGGCCCGATGCGGCCACGATCGCGGCGACGGCCCGCGAACTGGCCGACGCGCTCGCGAGCGCGCATCGCAAGGGCTTCACGCATCGCGATCTGAAGCCCGAGAACATCATGCGCGATCGCAGCGGCCGGCTGAAGATTCTCGATTTCGGGTTGGCGCGGCGCGATACGCCGCAGCCGGCCGGACAAGAGCGGCTGCTCGTCACCATTCCGGGCGCGCTCATCGGCACGCCCGCGTACATGGCGCCTGAACAGCTGAACGGAGAACCGGCCGATCAGCGGACCGACGTCTTCGCGTACGGGGTCCTGATGTACGAGTACGCGTGCGGCGTGCACCCGTTCGACGCCGCCACCTCGCTCGCGCGCGTCGCGCGGGTGCTCGAAAGCCAGGCGCGCCCGGTCGCGGAACGTGCGCCGCAGCTGTCACCGACGGTCGCCTCCGTCATCGATCGCTGCCTGCAGAAGGCGCCGGCCGCGCGCTTTGCGTCCGCTATCGAGATCGCCGCGCTGCTCGACACGGCGGTCGCCCCCCCGGGCGTCCGGAGGTCGGTGACCTGGTGGCGGGTGCACCAGTTGGTGGTGATGGCGATTTACGTCATCGCCGGCACGGTCGGCTGGAGCATCAAGGAGAACTTCCGGGGCGCGCCATCGTTGTGGTTGTTCATCGCGCTCGGCGCGGGCGGGGCGGTTGCCGGCATTCCTCGCGGGCATCTCCTGTTCACCGAATGGATGAATCCGCAGGATCTGTCGCGCGAGCGGCGCCGCGTCAAACCGCTCATCACGGCGGGCGACATCATCGTCGCCGCGGCGCTCACGATTGACGGCCTGTGGATGGCGACGGTGCGGCCGCTCTACGCTGTGCTGACCATCGCGTTCGCGATCGGCATCGCGATCGCTGGCGTCGTCATGGAGCCGGCGACGACGGCCGGAGTCTTTGGTCATGAAGGCGATTGAAATCCGCGAACCGGGTGGGCCCGACGTGCTGGTGCCGGCCGATCGGCCCACTCCGGTTCCACACGCGAACGAAGTTCTGATCAAAGTGGCGGCTGCCGGCGTCAATCGGCCCGACATCATGCAGCGGCGGGGCCAGTATCCGCCCCCGCCGGGCGTGACCGACATTCCGGGTCTCGAAGTCGCGGGCACAATCGAAACTGTCGGCCCGGGTGTGACGGGGTGGCGGCCGGGCGACGGCGTGTGCGCGCTCCTGGCCGGCGGAGGGTACGCGGAATTTGCGGCGGCTCCGGCGCCGCAATGCCTGCCTGTGCCGGCCGGGTTCAGCGCCATCGAAGCGGCGGCGCTGCCGGAGACGTTCTTCACCGTCTGGACCAACGTGTTCGAGCGGGGCCGGCTCGCCGCGGGCGAATCGATTCTCGTGCACGGAGGCGCCAGCGGCATCGGCACGACGGCCATTCAGCTGGCGCGCGCAAAGGGCGCCCGCGTGTTCGCGACTGCTGGATCGAGCGAGAAGACGGCGGCGTGCGAGCGGCTCGGCGCCGAGCTCGCGGTCAACTACCGCGTCAGCGACTTCGTGCCGCTCATCCGCGAAGCCACCGGCGGCCGCGGCATCGACGTCGTGCTCGACATCATCGGCGGCGACTACGTCCCGCGCAATCTCGACGTGCTCGCCATGGACGGCCGGCTCGTGCAGATTGCCGTGCAGGGCGGCGCAAAGGCGCAGCTCAACCTCATCACGATGATGCAGCGCCGCCTCACCATCACTGGTTCGACGCTGAGGGCCAGGACCGTCGCGGAGAAGGGCCGCATTGCCGACGCGCTCCGCGCGCACGTGTGGCCTCTGCTCGGCACGCGAGCGGTCGCGCCCGTGGTGCACGCGACGTATCCGCTCGACGCGGCGTCCGACGCGCATCGCGCGATGGAAGAGGGGAGCCACATCGGCAAGCTGGTGCTGACCGTGTAAGAATTGGAATTCGGATACGGAATTCAGGATTCATTCGACATTCCTCAGTCCCAATTCAGAATTACCTATGCAGTACGTCCGACTCGGCTCGACAGGCCTCAGAATTTCCCGCATCTGTCTCGGCGCGATGACCTACGGGTCGCCCGAGTGGCACCGCTGGACGCTCGGCGAAGCGGCGAGCCAGCCGTTCTTCCGGCGCGCCCTCGACGCCGGCATCAACTTCTTCGACACGGCCGACATGTATTCGCGCGGCATCAGCGAAGAAGTGACGGGCCGTGCGCTCAAGGCGATGGCGCGGCGCGATCAGGTGGTCGTCGCGACGAAGGTCTACTTCCCGATGGGCGAGGGCCCGAACGACAAGGGGCTGTCGCGCAAGCACCTGCACGCCGCGATCGACGCCTCCCTTCGCCGGCTCGGCACGGACTACGTCGACCTGTATCAGATTCACCGGTACGACTACGAGACGCCCATCGAGGAAACCCTCGAAGCGCTCGACGCGATCGTCAAGGCGGGAAAGGTCCGGTACCTGGGTGCGTCAAGCATGTTCGCCTGGCAATTCGCGAAGATGCTGTCCACGGCCGACGCCCATACCTGGACGCGCTTTGCGGCCATGCAGAACCACTACAACCTGGTCTACCGTGAGGAAGAGCGCGAGATGATCCCGCTCTGCTGCTCCGAAGGTGTGGGCGTGATTCCCTATAGCCCGCTGGCGCGGGGATTTCTCGCGGGCAACCGCAATCGCGGCGGGGGAGGCGACACCGTTCGCGCCACGAGCGACGATTTCGCCGCGCGCTTCTATTATGCCGAGACTGATTTCGCCATCGCGGATCGCGCCGCGGATCTGGCGCGGCAGCGGGGTGTGAAGCCGACGCAGGTCGCGCTCGCCTGGCTCCTCAACCGTCCCGGCGTCAGCGCGCCGATCGTCGGCGCCTCGAAGCTGGAACACCTGGACGACGCGATTGCGGCCATCGACATTCAGCTGACGCCCGAGGAAGCCAGGTTCCTCGAGGAACTGTACCAGCCGCATCGCGTCATGGGACCGCTCTAGCGATCACGTCGTGGCACCTCACTGGTTCATCGCGCTCAGGCACCGCAACTTCCGCCTGATCTGGATCGGGCTGCTGGTCTCGGTCACGGGATCCATGATGCAGAACGCGGCGCTGCTCTGGCATGTGTCGCTGCTCGTGTCGCCGGAGAAGAAGGCGCTCGCGCTCGGCACCGTCGGCCTCGTGCGCGTCGTGCCCATCGTCGTCTTCTCGATGATCAGCGGCGTCGTGGCCGACGTCTGGAACCGGAAGACGCTGATGCTGCTCACCCAGACGAGCGCCGCGATCGTCTCGCTCACGCTGGCGGTGCTGGCGTTCCAGGGATTGTCGAAGGTGTGGCCGATCTACGTGCTGGCCGCGGTCGGCGCCGCCGTCGGCGCGTTCGACCTGCCGGCCCGCCAGGCGCTGGTGCCGACGCTGGTACCGCGCGAGCACCTGCCGAACGCGATCAGCATGAACACGATCATGTTCCAGACGGCGTCGGTCGTCGGTCCGTCCGCCGGCGGCATCCTGATCGCCGCGCGCGGCGTGGCGTGGGTGTACGCGGCCAACGCCCTGTCGTTCGGCTGCGTAATCGTCGCGCTCGTCCTCATGCGCGGTGTGAGCGGGCGCCCAGTCCGGACGGGGAACGACGACGAGCCCGCCGACGAAGTGAGCCTGCACGCGGCACGCGAAGGCCTGCGGTTCGTCTTCCGATCCCCGCTCATCCGCTCGACGATGCTGCTCGACTTCTTCGCGACGTTCTTTTCATCCGCGTCGGCGCTGCTGCCGATCTTCGCGCAGGACGTGCTCAAAGTCGGCGCGAAAGGGTATGGGTGGCTGTATGCCGCACCCGCTATCGGCGCCGTCATGATGAGTCTCGTCATGGTGCCGCTGACCGATCGGATCGTCCATCGCGGACGCGTGCTGCTGTGGGCGGTGGCTGTCTACGGCATGGCAACCGCGGTCTTCGGGATCTCGCGCAGTTTCTGGCTGACGTTCGCGTGTCTGGCGCTGACGGGCGCCGGCGACACGGTCAGCATGATCATCCGGAACATCGTCCGGCAGCTCGAAACGCCGGACCGTCTGCGCGGGCGGATGATCGGCGTCAACATGGTGTTCTTTCAGGGCGGGCCGCAGCTCGGCGAACTGGAGGCAGGCGCCGTGGCGAACTGGCTCGGACCGACGATCTCCGTCGTCAGCGGCGGTGTGGGATGCCTGATCGCCACCGCGTGGGTCGCGTGGGTCACGCCCGCGCTGCGGCACTATCAGGCTGAGCGGCGGGAACACGTCCCAGGACCATTCGCGGTGCCCGACGTCTCGAACGTCGTGGCTGAAGCCGCAGACAACCGGCCGTGAGCGACGACGCCGAGTGATGCCGTGCCGGTCATTGGTCTGATCTCCGACACACACGGCCTGATCCGCCCCGGGATCGCCGCGGCCTTCGACGGCGTCGAGCGGATTCTGCACGCTGGCGACGTCGGCGACGGCGTGCTCGAGGCGTTGTCGCGCCTGGCGCCGGTCGACGCCGTCTTCGGCAACGTCGACGATCCTGCGGATCCGGCGCTTCGCCGCCAGCGGTCGTTGACCGTCGGCGGAGTCACCATCCACGTGAGCCACGGCCACGAGCTCGGACGGCCGACCCCAGACCTCCTGCTCGCCCGCTATCACGGCGACGTGCTGGTCTTCGGCCACACGCACAAGGCGGTGGTCGTCAGAGCGGAAGGCAGGCTGGTGGTGAATCCCGGCGCGGCAGGACCGCGGCGCTTCGATCTTCAGCCCAGCGTCGCGCGGCTGACGATCGACAACGGAGCCGCCGACGTCGAGATCATTTCGCTGGCGTGAACTCGATGGTGATTTCCGGATCGAGGTTCAGCTTGAGCCCCGGCACGCCGGAGATGGCGGCTTTCATTTCCTCGACGTTCTGGGCCGCCTGCAGCTTGGTCAGGAATCCCAGATCGCTCGTGGCCTGATCCACGTCGATGTCGATGAGCGTGACGCGATCGCCGTCGGCGTAGGGGCTGCTCGTCTTCACGAGGCGGCCATCCGGTTCGACGACGACGCTCAGATGCGCGCCCGCGAGCACCTGCTTCGCCATCGCGATCTGATCGGCAGTCGGGGAGAATCCTCCGGTCGCACCGCCGGGAGCCGCGGTCGGTAGTGCGATCCTCGGCACGGCGATCCGAAGCGTGGCGCTGCCGTCGGGCTGTCGCGTCATCGCGAAAGTGATGTTGGCACCGCTGCCCAGGCCTGGAGCCGACAGGCTGACGCCGGCAGGCAACTGGCCCTGCTCGCTGACTCTGACGGTCGAGATGTCGGTAAACGAGTAGACGGCTTCGCGTCCCGTCCCCGTGGGCGTTTTGATGGGCGACGACGAGACATAGGTGACGCCCGGACCGAGCGTGGCCGCCATCGCCCGCGCCTGGGTTTCCGAAACCGGATCGACGTCGCCGCCGCGGCCGCCGCCGAGGATGGTGAAGGCGCGCAACTGTTCGAGCGCGGCCTCCGTCACGACCGTGCGCTGCTCGATGGTGCCGCTGCCGTCGCCCTTGATTTTGAGGACGGTCGACGATTGAAAACAGGCCGCCGCCGGGGCCACGATCGCGAGGACGAGCGCGAGACGAACCAGGCGCATCATCGCTACACCATGCCACAGAACCGCAGGGGGCGTTCGGGAAAAGTGCCGCTCGCCCGCGCGCTCTCCAAGCTCGGGTTGCTGTCGCGCAGCGAGGCCGTCCAGGCCATCCGTGCTGGCCGCGTCAGAGTCGACGGCCGTTTGGCGGGCGATCCAGCGGCGCTCGTCGTTCCGGAGCAGGTGCGGGTGTCGATCGATGGTGCGGCGCAGGTGCGGGCGCAAGCGCGAACATTGGTCCTGAACAAGCCACGCGGCGTCGTGACGAGCCGGCACGATCCGCAGGGCCGGCGGACCGTGTTCGACGTCCTGGAAGAGACGGGGCTCGAGACGCGCGGCCTCGTCGCGGTCGGGCGCCTCGATCTGGCCACGTCAGGTCTGCTGCTGCTGACGAGCGATACCCGGCTCGCCGACTGGATTGCCGATCCGGCGCACGCCGTTCCGCGCGTGTATGCCGTCACGGTCCGCGGGCGCGTGTCCGAGGACGATGTGGCGCGGCTGATGAGCGGGGCGTGGTCGCCGCACGCGGCTGCGATCCGGAAGGCGTCCGGGCGTGAGACGCATCTGGTCGTGGAACTGCGGCGGGGCCGGAATCGGGAAGTGCGCCGGCTGTTCGACTCGATCGATCGGGACGTCACGCGGCTCGTCCGCGTCAGGCTGGGCGGACTCGAGTTGGGATCGCTCGAGCCCGGTGAGTGGCGGGAGGTACCGCGCCAGGAAATCCAGCGCGCGTTCGCGGACTATCGAATGAGGAATGCTGAATTCAGCATTCCCACTTCCGATTCCTAATTCGCCCGCCTTCTGTCGTGCGCCATCGACGGCTCGCGCGTATCCGCGCCGCGCGCGCCGCGGAGGGGTTCGATCACGTAGTACTCCTCGCGCCACCACACCGGTATCACGTCGTGCGGGCGGCGCTCGACGTCGCAGCAGATCGCGGCGACGTCGACGTCGAACTGTGCCAGTTGGTCGCCTGTCCAACGCGTGAACTCGTCGAGGTCGGCGCCGGGGAAGCGCTTAATCCGATCCTTGGTCAGATCCGCGCGAAGGGTGCGCGAACCGCTCATCGATATGTGTCCGACGGGAACGAGCACGTGTTTGCTCTTGAACCAGCCGCCGGCGTCGACGACCACGTATCGTGGACGGCGCGTGCTGCTGTCGACGATGAATCCGTTGACCTCGCCCAGTTTCTCGCCGTCCTGGCCTTCGACCGCGAAGCCGTCGAACGTCTTGTTCGGGAAATCGTCGGCCTTCACATATCGCAACGACGGACGGGGATGATCCATGTTGTGCCCTCCTGTATACGTCCGTGAACGTCGTGCAGCAAGATTCGCGCCTTCAGGTATGATCGTCGTTCGTCATGGCGCCAACAGAAGCTCCTGCCGCTCCACCGCTGCGCGAACGCTCCAGCATCCCGGATCGTTTCAAGTGGAATCTCAACCACATCTTCTCGAACTGGGATGACTGGCAGAAGGCGTACGCCGAGCTCGACGCGAAAATCGCCGAATACGCAGCGCTGCAGGGCACGCTCGCCAAGGGCGCAGACCATCTCCTCCACGCGCTCAAGCTGGCCGACGAAATCGGTCAGCTCGAGTACAAGGTGTGGTACTTCGCGTCGCTCATGCACGACGAGGATCAGCGCGACAACGAGATCAACGCGAAGCGGCAGCAGGTGCAGATCCTGTTTGCCAAGGGCGCGCAGGCCGGCGCGTGGTTCAATCCCGAGCTGCTCGGGATTCCGCTCGACACCGTGCGCGGCTGGATAGACGGCGATCGCGACCTCGGCGTGTATCGGTTTGCGATCGAGGAGCTCTACCGCCAGCAGGAGCACGTGCTCGACGACAAGGGCGAGCACCTGCTCTCGCTGTCGAGCCGCTTCCAGTCCACGCCGAACGACGCGTATTCTGCGTTGTCGACCGCTGACGTCAAGCACCCGACGTTGACGTTGTCGAGCGGCGCCGAGGTGACGCTGACCTACGGTCAGTACCGCGCCATTCTGGCGACCAACCGGAATCAGAACGATCGGGCGCGCGCGTTTACCGCGCTGCACGAGCTCTACGCCGCCAGCGTCAATACCTTCGCCTCGCTCTACCACGCCGTGCTGCAGCGCGACTGGTTCATCGCCCAGGCACGTGGCTACCGGTCGTCGCTCGAGGCGGCCCTGCACGGCAACAACATCCCGACGGCCGTCGTCGAGACGCTGATCGAGACGACCAAGGCGGGCACTGAGCCGTTGCGCCGATATCACCGGCTGCGCAAGAAGGTGCTCGGCCTCGACAGCTATCACTCGTACGACACGACGATTCCGCTCGTCGATTTCGATCGCAAGTACAAGTACGAAGACGTGCTCGAATGGCTGCCGGCGAGCGTCGAGCCGCTCGGCGCGGCCTATCAGACCGAGCTGCGCGACGTGCTCTTCGGGGACTGGATCGACGTCTACGAGAATCCGGGCAAGCGCAGCGGCGCGTATTCAGCGCCGGTGTACGGCGTGCATCCGTACATGCTGCTCAATTACAACGACACGCTCGATGCCGTGTTCACGCTGGCGCACGAGATGGGGCACTCGATGCATACCGTGCTCTCGCACGCGCACCAGCCGTTCGTGTACGCGGGCTACACGATCTTCGTCGCCGAAGTGCCGTCGACGCTGAACGAAGCCCTGTTTCTCGACTACATGCTGGCGCGCGCGACCGACGAACGCGAGCGCATCGTGCTGCTGCAGCATGCGATCGACGGCATCGTGGCGACGTTCTACACCCAGGTGCTCTTCGCCGACTACGAGCTGCAGGCGCACAGGCTGGTGGAGCAGGGGAGGCCGGTCACCGCGGAGGCGCTCGGGGCAATCTACTTCACGCTGCTCAAGGCCTATCACGGCGACGCGTTCGACTATGACGAGCTTTCGCGCATCACATGGGCGCGCATCCCGCACTTCTTCAGCACGCCGTACTACGTCTACCAGTATGCGACGTGCTTCGCGTCGAGCGCTCAGTTGATGAAGCAGCTGCGCAGCGGATCAGGTGCGGAGCGCGCGGCCGGCATCGATCGGTACCTGACGCTCCTCAAGGCTGGCGGCAGCGATCATCCGATGACGCTCCTGAAGAATGCGGGGGTCGATCTGAGTCGCCCCGAAACGATACGGGCGGTCGTCGATCAGCTGGACGACCTCGTCTCGAGGCTCGAGCGCGAGATTTCGTGAGCGCTTAGCGCGATCGCCGGTCCGCACCGGCCCGCCGGTCGGCCCGCCGCCTCTCAACGCCTCCCGGTGGCCCGAGATTGATGCGGCGGCGATCCGTGCGACGGCGGTCGGTGGTCCGACGGTCGCGTGTGATCTGGACCGAAACCGCGGAGCGGGCCGACTCGGCGGCCTCGCGCTGCAGCCGCGACGTGCGGCGCGCCGGCTCCAGCACCTCCAGCAGCCCTTCGTACACGGTTTTGGTGCGCGTTGTGCCGTCGCCCGCCGACATCCGCTCGCGGATGAACGCGGCCGCGGCCTGGATGTTCGATCGCTGCCAGCTCACACACCCCCCTGTACCTGATCTTTTCGCGCCGGACGAGCCGGGCCTTTAGTGCGGCGGCTCAGAATTGCCCGGAACATCCCTTGCGTAACGGCGATCACACACAGGGGGGGCTATGGCTGCCGGATCGCTCAAGGATCTGTACTTCGACGAGCTCGGCGACCTGTACGACGCGGAAATCCAGACGCTGCACGCGCTGCCGCGTCTCGCCGAAGCGGCTCACGCGCCGGAGCTGCGGGAAGCCCTGGCCAGACACTACGAGGCATCGCGTCTCCATCTCGAGCGCCTTCAGCTGATCTTCACCCACTGGGGTGAGCGGCCGGGCCTCCATCGCTGCCTGGGGATCGCGGGGATTGTTCAAGAAGCCGACGATCGTCTGAATCGCGTCGCGACAGACGATGCGCTCGACGCCGCGAGCATCGGGGCCGCGCAGCGCATCGAGCATTACGAGATCGCGTCGTACGGATGTGCCTGCACGTATGCGCGCTGGCTGAACCGACCGGATGAAGCGCGGCTGTTGCAGGAGACGCTCGACGAGGAAGGCCGTGAGGATCGCCGCCTGAGCGAGATCGCCGATGCGCACCTCAACGCCGACGCGAGCGGCGTAACGGAGCTCGCCCCGACGGAGACCGCTGACGAGCCGGTCAGACCGGGACGCTCACGGCGATCGGTGATCGCTCAGTGACTGCGCCGCCGCAATCTCCGCGGCGACGCGCCGTCCGCTTTCGACGGCGCCGTTCATGTAGCCCTGCCACCTGACGCTGGTGTGCTCGCCCGCGAAGAACAGTCGTCCGGCCGGGCGCGCGAGCCAGTCACGCCATTCAGGATCGAACGACGGATCGAAGTAGGCATAGCCGCCGCGCGCCCACGGATCCGCTTCCCACACAATCTGACGGGAGGCGATCAGGTCGGCGCGGCGCGACCCGAGCCAGTCGAGCGCCTCGACGAGCGCGGGCATCCCGCCCTTCGCCACGAGCGCCTGCGTCGCGTCGCTCGCGCCGCCGCCGGCGAGCAGCGCGAGGATGCCGCGCCGCCCGCGCTGCTCCTCGTTGGCCTCCCACATCGCGCCAATTGGCAGCGGGCTGCCGAACGCGTGCGGCGTCGCCGGCATCCGCCAGAAGCGGCTCGAGAACTGCAGCATCGTCTTCGTAGCCTTGCCGTACTTCAGGTGCGCAATCGCGTCATGCTGCCGGGCCGGCAGCGCCGGCGAGATGGGCACGCGGCGGAGCGTCGTCGCGGGAAGCGCCAGCACGCAGTAGTCGGCGGTGATGGTCCCCGTCGCGCGCGCGTGTTTGACGCTCGCGCGAATCGCGCGGCCGCGGTGCGACACGGCTACCAGCTCGGTCCTGAGGCGTACGCGATCACCGAGCCGCGCCGCCAGCGCCGCGGGCAGTTTGTCGTTGCCGCCCTCGATCCGGAACATCGCGCCGGGCAACGGACCGTCCTCCTCGGCAAATTGATCGACCAGCGCGACCAGGGAAAGGTCGGCGGGATCCGCCAGGAAGAACCCGCGCATGCCGCGGGCTGTCGCACGAAGCTCGTCACCGGCGTTGATCGCGTCCAGCCAGTCGGCGACGGACTGGCGCGCGAGCGCGCGGGCGATGGGCGAGTCCCATCGCCGTTCGGCGAGGCGATAGGGCCTGGCCAGCGGCTGCAGCGCCTCGGCCAATCGATCCCAGCCCCGCACGGCACCGCGTCGGACGATTCGTGGACGTCCCGACGCATCCGGCCTGACGTACGCGAAGCCGCCGCGGAGGATGCGAGTGAGCCGAAGGCCGAGCCCTTCGGCCAGCTGGCGGATCTCGTGCTGCGCTTCGTCGATCATGTCGCCGCCCGCTTCGGCGTGCTGGCGTTCGTCGAAGCCGTCGCGGATGGTCCACACGCGGCCGCCGACGCGATCGCGAGCCTCGATGACGGTGACGTCCGCGCCCATGGTCACGAGATCGAGGGCTGCTGAAAGCCCGGCGAGGCCGGCGCCCGCGACGAGCACGCGCGTGCCCGCCAGCGCCAGCGGCGTAGCCGCCCCGGCGTGTCGCGGGCTGCTTTGATCGCGGGCGTCTGCGGTCACGGCCGTGCGGCGAGGCGTTTGAACCGGCTGCGCTCGTTCCACGCAGGGCGATCGGGACGATTGGCGACGTGGAGTGTGAGCGCTTCGAGGGCGCGCACGAACAGGCCGGCCGCCTCGATGTTGACAGGCTGCGACAGGTCGTCGGAAACGCCGTGATATCGATCGGCCATCCACACTCGCACGGTCTCGGCCTCCGCTGAATCGGGATCGTAGCCGACCTTCAGGCCGAGCGCGGGGATGCCGGCGCGAACAAAGCTGTACTGATCGCTCCGCGCGAACCGGTTGCGTCCGGGCTCGGGATCGGCCTGCACGCCCACGCCGAAGCGCCGTCCGACCGCGCGAACGTCGAGGGCCAGGTCCGATTCTTCGAGGCCGAGCGCCATCAGCTGGCGGAGGGGGAAGAGCGGCAGGAACATGTCGGTGTTCAGGTTCGCGACGATCGACGATCGCGGCACGGTGGGGTGCACGACGAAATACCGCGAGCCCAGCTCGCCGTGCTCCTCGCCGGTCACGGCCAGGAAAAGGATCGACCGCGCCGGCCGCTCGGACGACTGGTGGATGAGCGAGGCGGCCTCGAGGATGGCCGCGACGCCGGACGCGTTATCCATGGCGCCGTTGTAGATGCGATCGCCGCTCCCGATCGGCGACACGCCGAGGTGGTCGAGGTGCGCCGAGACGACGACGAACTCGTCCCGCAGCGACGGCTCGCGGCCCCGCAACACGCCCGCCACGTTCTCGGACTCGACCTCGCTGCGCGCCGCCGCCACGGTGGCCTCGACCCTGGTGGGCAGCGGAAAGCTGCCCAACGGCTTGCCGGCCTCGTCGAGCGCGACGAGCTCGGCAAACGTGCGTCCGGAGCCTTCGAAGAGCAGTTCGGCATGCGCAGGATTCATCGTGATGGCGATCTGCTGCTCGCGGAACTCGTCGAGGGCGGCATCGGCCAGCGAGATGTACGGCTGCAGCCGCTGCGCGGACGATCGGGCCCA
>Ga0066903_100001472_pt1 | contig 17215 bp, 17 predicted proteins | sample PanSoiMetaGPlot1_FD_67491 | JGI IMG/M metagenome (GOLD analysis project Ga0066903, IMG submission 67491) | Tropical forest soil microbial communities from Panama analyzed to predict greenhouse gas emissions - Panama Soil - Plot 1 (version 2) | ecosystem: Environmental > Terrestrial > Soil >... | reverse complement strand
CGCGCCCGCGCGCCGGGTCAGGTCGCGAAGGTCCGCGAGGAAGTCGTACGAGAGGGGCACCGCGCCGAAGCTGGCGCCGGTCGGCTCCAGGATCACGGCGGCCACGTCGCCGCCGGCCAGCGCGGCCTCGATCGCCGCCACGTCGGGCGGCACGACGGACACGACCTGGCGGAGGACGCCGGGGATGCCGGGCGGCGCGCCGCGGTCGAACGGGGCGTCGACGCCGATCGCGGCGCTGTCGTGCCAGCCGTGGAAGTGGCCCTCCAGTCGCACGAAGCGGGCGCGTCCCGTGAACCCGCGGGCCACCTGGAGCGCCAGCATCGTGGCCTCGGTGCCGCTGCTCGTGAAGTGGACGAGCTCGGCAGACGGCACCAGCGCGCAGATCCGCTCCGCCCACGCGATCTCCCGCTCGTGCGAGGAGCCGCCGTGGAGGAAGCCGGTGGCGGCGCGCCCGATCGCGTCCATGACGGGCTCGGGGTCGTGGCCCAGCAGGAGGGCGCCGTGGCCCATCACCCAGCAGACCAGGTCATGGCCGTCGACGTCCGCCTTGTGGCTGCCGTGCGCCTCGGCGATCGTGACCGGGAACGGCGCCGCGTGCCGGACGTCGTGGGTGATGCCGCCGGGGATCACGCGGCTGGCGCGCTCGTGCAGCTCGCGCGAGCGTGGGTTGGCGTCCGCCCATTCCTGGAGCAGGCTCATGGCTCGCCTCCGTCGTCCTCGTATTTGAGGGCCTCGTAGAAGTCGCCGCAGGCGCGGCAGCGGTACTGGAGCGTCATCGCCTGGGTGCCGAAGAGGGAGATCACCTCGGCGTCCGTCGCGCCGCAGCGCGGGCAGCGGGGGGCCGAGCGGGGCTCCTGATCGGGCCGCGGGTCAGGCTCCGGCGGGATAGAACCGCTTCTCCTCGAGCCCGCGCAGCATGCCGAACGTGCGCTCGTCGATGGTGCCGGGCCGGCCGCGGCGGCGCTCCGGGTCCCAGCCGGACCAGTCGATCTCGAGCCGGGGCGCGGTCCGCTCCAGCCGCTCCTCCAGGCGCGCGACCAGCTCGCCCGGGCCACGGGACAGGGCGCCCTGCTTGTGGAGCTCCGCCACGTCGCCGTCGGGCGGTCCGAACCACTCGACGGCCTGGCACCAGGCGTCGAGCAGCGGCTCCTCGTCGATCCCGCTCTTGAGCCAGCTCCGGCCGTGCAGGAAGTGGTAGCGCTCCTCGCTCAGCATCTTGCGCAGGCGCGTGCGGAGCACCTCGACGTCGCCCTCGACGCATGCCTCGATCATGACGGTGAACGCGGTGTCGAGCACGGCGTTGGCGGCGACGAACTGGGGCCAGGACGTCCAGGGCCGGTCGAAGTAGGGCAGGGCGCGGTTGGCGCCGGGATCGCTCTCGCGCTCGGGCCCGCGCGGGTCCTCGCCCAGCGGCTCCAGGCAGCCGTAGAGGACGCGCGAGTGCCCGAGGTCGTCCAGGCCCATGGCGGCGGCCGCGATGTCCGCCTCCAGGCTCGGCGCGCGGGTCGCCCACTCGGCGTAGCGCAGGCCCAGGAGCTGCTTGTTGTCGGCGAGGCTGAGGACGAGGCCGGGCAGGCTCACTCGGCGTCCTCGCCGGGCGCCCACAGGGTCGTCATGGAGTCCCTGGGCACGATGGCCATCTCGATCCAGCGCTCCTCGTCGTAGGTGGCGCGGGCGTAGGCGGCGGCCAGGTCGTCGTCGGGGGCGACCACGGTGCCGATCAGCTTGAGGGGCTCGGCGCGCAGCTTGCGGGCGAAGACCTCGTACTGGCGGACGCTGCCGTGGACGCGGTTGAGCTGGCGGTCGGTCATACCGCGACGCCCCACATCGTCAGCGCGTCGCGGGCGGCCTGCGTCATGCGCCTGGTCGACCAGGGCGGGTCCCAGACCACGTTGATGGCGACCTCGCTGACGCCGGGCTCCCTGAGCAGGCGCTCGCGGACGTCCTCCAGGATGAAGTCCGAGGCGGGGCAGCCCATCGCCGTGAACGTCAGGTCGACGGTCACGCGGCCGCCGTCGATCCTGACGCCGTAGACCATGCCCAGGTCGACGATGTTGACCGGCATCTCGGGGTCGTCGACGTCCCGCAGGGCCTCCAGCAGGGTCTCCTGGTCGCTAGGCATTGGCGTGGGCCTTGCGGAAGCGGTGGAACTCCTCCTGGAACGTCGCCACCATCTCGGCGTTGCGAGGCCCGCGGCCGCGCCAGCGCTTGATGACGTCGTCCCAGGTGCACGGGTCGGCGAAGTCCCAGCGCTTGGCCTCGGGATCGAACGTGCAGGGGAACGGGTAGTCGAGGACGTACGCGTCGCCCTCTCGGTGGGTGGGCACCCGGATGCCGATCTCCTCGCAGTAGGGCACGACGAGCGAGAGCCACCACTGCCGGAGCTGGTCGTTGGTCTTGCCCTTCAGGCGGTAGTCCAGCTGCGTGGAGTGCGTCTTGATGCTGTCGGGCAGGCCGAACCACTCGACGGTCAGCGGGAACATCCAGTCGACGGCGCGCTGGAGCTCGTCCCTGGTGGCGCCGCCCGCCTGCGCCATGCGCTTGGCCCAGGTGCGGCCGTTGCGGAGGTGGAAGTTCTCCTCCAGCATCACCTTGTTGAGGCCCCGCTTCCACGGGCCGTACGAGCACTCCTGGTGGATGTCGCCGAGCAGGCAGAAGCCGGCCTGGTCGTAGAGCAGGTTGGCGACGATCAGCTCGGTCCAGTCCTCCAGCGGGACGTCGAAGGCGTACGGGTAGCGGAACGACTTGGGGTCGCGCGAGAAGATCAGCTTCTCCTGGTCCTCGCCCAGCTCCTCCAGGATGTGGTACGCGATGTGGGCGTGCGCCAGCTCGTCCTGGATGATCGCGATGCCGGTCATGAACGCGTTGATGCTGGGCGCGCGCTGGGCGGCCAGGTAGTACGCGGGGGCGGAGATCAGCTCCGTGTCGCCGGACACCACCAGGGTGTGCTTGAGCTCGCGGAGGTATTCCGGCGTCATCTCCGAGGTGGACTCGATGAGGTCGCCCTTCGTCAGCAGCTTGTCGAAGGTGGGGTTGGCGCTCGCCATCGTGGTCAGTTGCCTCCGTGGGAAGCGGTCACGGCTGTTCTGTCACCATTGTCCACGATCGTATCGTCATCTGCAATATCGCGATAGAAGCGCTCGGCGGCCGGTCGGAGGGCGGCGTTGTAGTCCAGGAACGCCGCGCGGGCGGCGGCGCCGACCCATCGGTCGGGCAGCAGGGCGTCGGGCAGGTCGGGGTCGCTGAACGGGAACCGGCGGAACTCGTGGGTGAGCAGGAAGCGGCGACGGAACGCATCGCGGTCGGAGAGGGCGTCCGGGGCGGCGGCGCGCTCGGCGTCGAGGCGGGTCAGGAACTCGGCGTAGCGGGCGCCGAGGCCGGCCAGGTCCCAGGCCCTCGCCACGACCTGGGCGGGGTCGGCCGGCCACTCCAGCGTGCCGTGGTGCATGGTGACGTCGGCCTCGACGCCGGAGCGCCGGATCAGGTCCCGCACGGGCACGCGGAGGTCGTGGGGGGTGACGAAGAGGCCGTTGCCGAGCGAGCCGAGGCCGAGGAAGCTGAGGCCCTGGCGGAGGCGGTCGCGCTGCCCGCGCCGGGGCTCGGGGAGGGAGTAGGAGACGAGCAGCCAGCGCCCGTCCCAGGCCGCGCGGTGGCGGCCGTAGATGCGTCGGGTGCCCTCCTCGATCAGCTCGTCGCCGCGGGCGCTGAGGCCGTATCTGGGCGGCCCGCCGTTGCGCCTGGCGAGCAGCCACCCCTCGCGGGTGATGCGGGAGAGGGCGGACCGGAGTGCGTTGTCCCCGACGCCGAGCTCGGCCGCGAGGCGGACGAGGGCGCCGACGCGGACGCCGTCGTGCCCGAGCGGCCGGACGTAGTCGCCGTAGAGCGTGAAGAGGAGGGAGCGGGGATTGAGCGGAGGGGCGCCCATGGAACTCCACTCTAGGCCGGCTGGTAGAATCGTGGCCGCCCCACCCGCGGTGGGGCCGCTGCGCGGTGGCCATAGCTCAGCTGGTTAGAGCACCAGATTGTGGATCTGGGGGTCGTGGGTTCGAGTCCCATTGGCCACCCCAACCCTCCTCCCTCCAACTCATTCGAGGTCGATTGGAGGCCAATCTAACCCTTCTCGCTCATCTTGAAATCGCTCAAAATTTGCGGTAGTCTGGTGCTTTATAGGAGCGCGAATTCTTGCGGTTGCGCTCCTTGCAGGTGGCTCGTCGAGGTGACAGGGGGCGCTCGTTGGTGATGGCTGAGGCAGGGGCGGCGGCAACGACGGCGCTGGGGCGGCTCATCGAGGAATACCTGGCCGCCTGCCGGGCGCGCGGCCTGGCGATCCGGACGGTCCGCGAGGCATACCGCTACCCACTCGTCGAGGTCTTCCTGCCGTTCTGCGCCGAGGAGGGGATCGAGGAGCCGGGTCAGGTGACCAAGCGGATGCTGGATCGCCTGACGACCCGCCTGCTGGACGAGGGCGGCAAGAAGGGCGCCCTGTCCAAGTTCACGGTCGCGAGCTACGTCAGGGCCATCAACGCGTTCCTGAGCTGGGCCCGCCGCGAGGGCGAGGTCGCCGACGGGGTGAAGGCCCAGGCGCCGAAGCTCCCACGCCGGCTGCTGGACGTGCTCAGCCGCGACGAGATCGACAAGCTGGAGGACGCCGCGAAGACGGAGAGGGACAAGCTGATCGTCCGCGTCTTGGCCGACGCCGGCATCCGAGTCACGGAACTGACCAGCCTGCGGACGACCGACCTGCTGGAGCGCGACCGCCGCGCATACCTGCGCGTGCTCGGCAAGGGCGACAAGCAGCGCGACGTCCCCATCATGCCGCAGCTGGGCCGCCGCCTCCGCCGCCACGTCGAACGAGGCCGCCCACGCGGAACGACGTCCGACAGGATCTTCGTCGGCCTCCGCCGAAGCCGCCGCACCGGCGACCACGAGCCACTGACCCGCTCGGGCGTGGACCAGCTGATCCGGCTGCTGGGCGAGGAAGCCAGCTTGGAGAGAAGGGTCCACCCACACCTGCTCCGCCACAGCTTCGCCACGTGGGCCCTGACGCGAGGGATGAACCCGATCCAGCTCGCGCAGATCATGGGCCACAGCTCGCTGGCGATGATCCAGAACGTCTACGCCCACCTGACACCGCAGGACGTGTACATGGCCCTGGAGCGAGTGAACCGGGCCGGCGACTAGACGAGGGATGGCGATGCGCGAGCCCTCCTTGCCCATCGACGATGGTCGGTCCTTCGGGCCGGCCCACTGCTCACCGGCGACAGTTGCGGTTTGTGGGAATGGAGGGGTCCTACTCCGCGTAAGCCAGAAACTTGAAGCGGCGGCGGGATGAACTCAGCAAAGCGTTGTCGTGCGCTCATCGGGGCTTTTGCTGGCGGCCTCAGCGCCGGTCGAAGACGAGGTGCAGCGCGGCCGGGCTGCCAAGCGGGACGCCCGCGTGCCGGGGGATGGGAGCGCCCTCCTTCAGGCGGAAGCGGGTCGTCCGGGCCAGCAGCTCCTCGAACGCGATCGTGAGCTGGATGCGGGCGAACTGGGCGCCGACGCAGCGGTGGATGCCGTGGCCGAAGGTGACGTGCGGGTTGTCGCCCCGGTCCAGCACCAGCTCGTCGGGACGCTGGAATCGGGCGCCGTCCCGGTTGGCCGACGAGAAGCGGAGGGCGAGCCGGTCGCCCGCGTGCAGCGTGGTGCCGGCCGCCGCCCCGACGCCGCCCAGGTCCTGGAGGCGGCGGACCAGCGCCGAGCCCTGGTGGACCAGCGCCGGCACGGCGACGGCCAGGATGCCCGCCAGGATCACGACCAGGCCGACATAGACGGCCAGGATGGCCAGGGCCCGCGGCACCCGGCGGACGGCGAGCCAGTCGACCGCGGGCTCGAGCCCGATCGTCAGGAACAGCGCTAGGATGCTCCAGACCACCACCGTCTGGAGGCGGTAGAGGACCCACAGCACGAGCAGGACGGCCAGCGTGGTGAGCAGGGCGGCCAGGACGACTCGCACCACCGTCCGCGTGGTCATCGCCGCATCCTCATCGTGACGCGTATTGTGGTGGCCTGCGGCTCCGGACACGAGCGTCCACGATGGTCGCGCGAGCGCTAACCGTGCGGCCGCGTGAGGCGGTCCCTCGTCACCGCGGTCCTGACCCTTACCCTGGCGCTGGCCGCCGGGTTGCGGACCGGCCGGTCCCGCGTCGACCGCGTCATCGAGCGTCCCGCCGAGCCGCGGTCCTTCACCCGCGGACCGGCTGCGGCGCTGTCGGGCACGCCGCAGCCGGTCCGATATGGGCTCCCGAACCTCAGCGTCCCGCGACCAGCGCGTCAGCCTCGGACCGGGCGATCGTCGCATCCACCACGGCGTACTCCGCCGCGTCGATGACGTACGCGGCCATCAACACCAGGCCGCTGGCGTAGTCCTCCGCATCGTCTGCGTTGCGCTGCGCCTGTTCGACCTTGCGTTCGGCGTGCCGCTCCTCGACCTTGGCCCGCAGCTCGGCTCTGCGCTGCTCCATTCGTGCCGTGACGTCCGCCCATCAGGAGTGTGCCTCCGCACCGGCCCGATCGGCGGTGGACTGCAGGTCCTTGGCCTCCTTCTGCATGTTCGAGTGCAGCTTCTCGCGCTCCTGCTCCAGCATGGCGCGGTTCTTCGCGTCGGCAGCCGCCGCGGCGTCCTCGAGCTGCTTGGTGCGGGCCGCGAGATCCGTCAGCTGATCGGAGAGTGCCATGGTCGCCTCCTTGGTGGCGTGAACCGTATCCGAGACATGTTCACGTGGTCGGGCGAGCTCAGGCTGGTCGGTTCCCGCCCTCGATAGACAAACCCTGCATACGACCCGTCGATCTCCCACGGAGCTCGGTCTGGCTGGCGATTGCTTCCCGCACCTCTGTGACCGTCAGCGCCACCTGGTGTCGCCGTTGACAGGCCGCCCGATGGCCCGCATGCTGAGAGCCTGGGCGGCGGCCGGTATGGCATCCACGGGGGTGGCAGCGGTGAGAGTCAGCCGGACTGCAGGGCGCCGAGGGTGACCAGTCGCTCATGGCCATGCCGGCGGGGAGGGGTGGGGCTGGTACGCTCGGTCCTGAGCGCTGCGAATGCGGCTGAGGTCCATGGAGACTGGTTCGACGGCTGAGGTAAATGCGACCGCCTTCGGAGCGGACGCTCCTACGGCGCCTCCCTCTCGCCGGCCCTCGGCGGCCGCCGGTTCACCAGTTCCTGGTTGATCCTCTTGATCTCGTCGTACGCGACCTCTCGGCGGGGATCCGAACCGCGTGCCGTCCCCAGCAGCAGGAAAGCCTGGTGTCGGCGCGACAGGAGTTCGTTCTCCGTCAGGTTCGAGAGTTCCATGCCATCACTCTATCCCTGCGCGGCGTCCCCAACGGTTGCTCAGATCAGAACGAGGATGGCTGGCGCGCATCGCCATGATGCGCGCCGTCGACAGCCGATCAGCGCAGCGACTTGAACGCCGCCCGAACCTCGGTTGCGAAGAGCTCCGGCTCTTCCCAGGCTGCGAAGTGGCCGCCCTTGTCGACCTCGTTGAAGTAGGTGAGTGTGGGGTACCCCCTCTGCACCCAGGTGCGCGGAGCCCGGAAGATCTCGCCCGGGAAGGTGGTGAAGCCGACCGGGACGGAGACCGCCGGAGGGGTCTGGCCGGCGGCCTGGGCCTGGGCTCGTCCGCTCTCCCAGTACGACCTGGCCGCAGAGGCTCCGGTTCCCGTCAGCCAGTACACCGTGATGTTGTCGAGAATGTGGTCGCGGGTGAGATTGCCAGAGGGCTGGCCGTCCACGAAGGCACCGGAGATCTTGTAGTAGGCGTCGGTGTCGTGGTCGAGCATCCAGGCCGCCAGGGCGATTGGTGCGTCCAGCAGGGCGTAGCCGATCGTCTGCGGCCGCGTGGCCTGCTCCAGGAAATAGCCGAAGCCGGTCGCACGGAAGGTGGCGAGCGCGTCGGCCGCCGCCCGCTCCTGGTCGGACTCCGCTGGCTGGGGCCCGGCCAGCGCCGTCACGAGCAGGTTCATGTGGATGCCTGCCAGCCCGTCGGGTCCCAGACGGCCCATCGCGTCCGTGACGGAGGCGCCCACGTCACCGCCCTGGGCGACGTAACGCGTGTAGCCGAGGCGGCGCATCAGCTCCGCCCAGGCGCGTGCGACCCGGCCGGGGTCCCAGCCGACCTCGGTCGGCTCGCCGGAGAAGCCGTAGCCGGGCAGCGACGGCAGCACGAGGTCGAACGCGTCCTCGGCGCCTCCGCCGTGCGCGGTGGGGTCGGCGAGCGGGCCGACCGCCTCGAGCAGCTCGATGACCGAGCCGGGCCAGCCGTGCGTCATGATCAGCGGCAGCGCGTCCGCATGCGGCGACCTCACGTGGATGAAGTGGACGTCCACCCCGTCGATCTCGGTCTTGAACTGCGGCAGCGCGTTCAGCCTCGTCTCACATCGGCGCCAGTCGTAGTCGGTGGCCCAGTACCCGGCGAGCGCCTGGATCGTCGCGAGCTGCACGCCCTGGGACCGGTCCGAGACCAGCTCCCTGGAGGGTAGACGCGTGGTGGCGATGCGCCGCCGAAGATCGGCGACGGCTTCTTCGGGCATGCCGACCCGGAATGGACGGATCCCGGTATCCACTGCCGATCGCGAAGACATTGTCATTCTCCCTGTCGAGCTCCATGCCTTTCGGTCAAGCTGGTTGTAAGGCCCCGTGGTTCCCGGCGGACGAGGACCCGGGGCGGCCCTGAGACAAAATGCTGGGTCACCGGACGCATCCACCGAGGACGCGGTCGTACACGCGATCACTCGGTGGCCGGAGGCGGTGGTCTCCGAATGGAGGTATTCGGGACCACCGGGCCGAGCCTAGACTGCGGCTATGCCCGCCCGCGGCGCGGAGAGCCGGCAGGAAACGTGGGACCGCCTGCTGCGCCTGGACGACGACAGCGCCCGCCTCGCTATGCTGCTGGACCGTCACGCCGCGCTGGACGGGCTGGTCGCGGCGGTGCCCGAGGCGACGGGCACGGACGTCGGGTTCGTTGGTGTGCCGGACGGCGAGGACCGGATCGTGCTCCTCCACCGGGCCGGAGCGGCCACCCCAGCGCTCGACCGATTGGTGGTGCCCGCCGGGTGGGGACTCGCCGGCCGAGTCGTCGACTCGCATGAGCCGCACTGGGTCAGCGACTACCTGACGGCCGACAGCATCGCGCACATCGAGCGCGTCGACAGCTCCGTCGCGGCCGAGGGCGTGCGGGCCATCCTGGCCGTGCCGATCCTCCAGCAGGGCCGGGTGCTCGGCGTCCTCTACGCCGGCCAGCGCAGGGTGACGTCGTTCGATGGGCGGACGGTCGATGCGGTGCTGGCGGCGGCGACCCGCGCCGCGACGGCGGTCACGATCGCGGAGCGCGCCCGCCACCACGCGGAGGTCGCCGTCCAGGAGGAGCGCCGGCGGCTGGCGCTCGAGCTCCACGACTCGGTCGGGGCCATGCTGTTCGCCATCGGCGCCGGCGTCCGCGGCCTGGGCGGTGAGCCGGGGCTCGACCCGGAGGTCCGGACGCGCTTGGCGGCGATCGAGCGGCAGGCCGGCGAGGCCGCGGCCACGCTCCGGCTGTCCCTCCAGGCCCTCAGCGCCCCGTCCGCAGAGCTGGCCCTGGGCGTCGCGCTTCGCTGCGACTGCCGGTGCTTCGAGGAGCGGACCGGCCTGCCCGCGCGGGTGGTCCTGCTCACCGAGGTGCCGCCCCTGCGTGCCGGCGCGGCCCGGGCCATCGCCGACTCCGTCCGCGAGGCGCTGCTCAACGTGGAGAAGCACGCGGAGGCCCGCTCCGTCGTGGTGACCATGTCGGCGCACCGCGGGGGCGTCCTGGTCGTGGTGGCGGACGACGGCGTCGGCATCCAGGCCGGCGGCGTCGAGGACCGCGGGCTGGGCCTGCAAGCGATCCGGGAGCGCCTGGCCCGCCTGGGCGGCGGCCTCCTCGTCGACGCCGGGGAGGACGGTGGCGCGACCCTGCGCCTGTGGGTGCCGTGCTGAGTCCCGTCCGCGTGCTCGTGGTGGACGATCACCCGGTGGTGCACGACGGCGTGGCGTTGCTGGTCGAGCGCACGCGCTCGGTCACGATCGCAGGGTACGCCCGCTCCGGTCGCGAGGCGATCGACCTGGCGGGGGAGCTGAAGCCGGACGTCGTCCTGCTCGACCTGCGGCTGCCCGACATGCTGGGCTCGGAGGCGGTGCGGGCGATCCGGCGCCGGGCGCCGCGCGCGGCGGTGGTGATCTTCACGGCGCATCCGGAACACGCGGCGCTGGACGCCGCCCGAGAGGCCGGCGCGGCCGGGATGGTGGTGAAGGACGTCACCCGCTCCGACCTGGCCGAAGCCATCGGCCGTGCGGCACGGGGCGAGCCGCTGACCTGGGGCGGGGAGGGCGCCGAGGCGACGACCGCGAAGCTGGCGCGCTTCGGCCTGACGCGCCGCGAGTACGACGTGCTGCGCCGCGTGGCCATGGGCGAGACGAACGCCGAGATCGCCGCCGCGACGTTCCTCTCCAGGAACACCGTGAAGACGTACCTCCAGAGCGCGCTCCAGAAGCTAGGCGCGCGGAACCGCGTGGAGGCCATCGCTCGCGCCAGCGAGGGCGGCCTGCTCTGAAGCCGGGCCGCCAGATATCTCCGTTCGGGTGTAGCGGGCGCGTCCGAGCCCTTCGACACTGCCAGGTGGGATGAGTGCAAACCTGGCGAGCAACCTGCTCCAGACGACGCGACACCACGCGGATCGGACCGCGCTGAAGCTGGACGACCTCCAGCTCTCCTACGCCGACCTGGACCGCGCCAGCGCGCGACTGGCCGGCTGGCTGCGTGACCTAGGTATCCGGCCGGGCGACCGCATCGGCATCATGTTGCCGAACGTTCCCGACTTCGCGGTGGCCTACTACGGTGCGCTGCGGGCCGGTGCCGCGGTCGTACCCATGAACGTGCTGCTGAAGCAGCGCGAGGTGGCGCACGCCCTCAGTGACTCGGAGGCGGCGCTGCTCCTGGCCTGGAGCGCGTTCGCCGAGGCCGCCGAGGCGGGCGCCGGCGAGGCCAGAACGCGGTGCGTGCTCCTCGGCACCGGCGACCTGGACGCCCTCGCGGCCGGCGCCGAGCCACAGACGGAGCCCGCGCGGCGTGAGCCGGAGGACACCGCGGTGATCCTCTACACGTCCGGCACGACCGGTCGGCCGAAGGGCGCGGAGCTCACCCATGCCAACCTGACGCGCAACGTCGCCGTGGCACGGCGCCTGTTCGGCCTCGACGCGACCTCGGTCGTGCTCGGCGCCCTGCCGCTGTTCCACGCCTTCGGCCAGACGTGCGGGCTCAACGCCGGCGTGGCCGCGGGCGCCACCCTGACGCTCCTGCCCCGCTTCGAGGCCGGCCGCGCCCTGGAGATCATGGCCCGGGACCGCGTCACGGTGCTGGAGGGCGTCCCCACGATGTACGCGGCGCTCCTCCACCACCCGGACCGGGAGCGCCACGACCTGTCCGCCCTGCGCATCTGCGTGTCGGGCGGAGCCGCGCTGCCGGTCGAGGTGCTGCGCGGCTTCGAGGCCGCCTTCGGGTGCGCGGTCGTCGAGGGCTACGGGCTGTCGGAGACCTCGCCGCTGGCGTCCTTCAACCGCACCGATCGCGAGCGCAAGCCGGGCTCGATCGGAATGCCCGTGGAGGGGGTCGAGATGCGGGTGGTCGACGGTGACGGCCGCGAGCTGCCCGCGGGCGAGGTGGGCGAGATCGTGATCCGCGGCCACAACGTCATGAAGGGCTACTGGCGACACCCCCAGGCTACGGCTGACGCCATCTCGGCCGGCGGCTGGTTCCGGACCGGCGACCTTGCCCGCCGGGACGCGGACGGCGACTTCTTCATCGTCGACCGAAAGAAGGACCTGGTCATCCGAGGCGGCTACAACGTCTACGCGCGCGAGGTCGAGGAGGTGCTGTACCAGCACCCGGCCGTGCGCGAGTGCGCTGTGGTGGGCGTTCCGCATGCCGAGTTGGGCGAGGAGGTCGGGGCCGCCGTCGTGCTGCGGCCCGGCGCCGGAGGGTCCGCCGAGGAGCTGAGCGAGTTCGTCAGGGCACGGATCGCCGCCTACAAGTACCCGCGGCTCGTCTGGTTCGTGGACGAGCTGCCGAAGACCGCCACCGGGAAGATCCTGAAGCGCGACATCGTGGTGCCCGCAGCGGAGGCGACCCGGTGATCGCCCCGGCCCCCGGTATGGGCTCGCTCGGACCCGACCACCTCCTGGTGTGGGACGGGCTCTCCGCTGAGGAGCTCGACTATCGCGCGCGCACCCGTCGCTTCGTGGACGAGCACGTGCTGCCAGCGATCGGCGACTACTGGGAGCGCGCGCAGTTCCCCTGGCCGCTGGTGGAACGCATGGCGTCGCTCGGCATCGTCGGAGACGGCATCGAGGGCTACGGCTGCCCGCCCATGAGCCCGATGGCGCAGGGGCTGGTCCAGATGGAGCTGTGTCGCGGCGACCTCAGCCTGGGGACGTTCCTGGGCGTCCAGGCCGGGCTGGCCATGCGCGCTATCGCGCTGCTCGGCTCCGAGGAGCAGAGGGAGCGCTGGCTGCCGTCCATGGCCCGCTTGGAGGCGATCGGCGCGTTCGCCCTCACGGAGCCCGAGCACGGCTCCGACTCGGTCGGCCTGGAGAGCAGCGCCCGGCCCGACGGCCGGTCCTACCTGATCACCGGGGCCAAGCGCTGGATCGGCAACGGCTCCGTTGCGGACGTCGTCGTGGTCCTGGCGCGCGGCGACGACGGCGACGTCAACGCCTTCCTGGTGGAGAAGGGCACCCCCGGCTTCACCGCGCGGACGATCACCGGCAAGGGGTCGCTGCGCGCCGTGTGGCAGGCGGACATCACGCTGGACGGCGTCCGGGTGCCGCTGGAGAACCGGCTACCGGGCGCCAGGACGTTCAGGGACGTGAGCCGGGTGCTGAGAGGCTCGCGCGCCACCTGCGCCTGGAGCTCGCTCGGCCAGGCTCTCTACGCGTACGAGGCGGCCGTGGCCTACACGGGGTCGCGGCGGCAGTTCGGCCGCCCGCTCGCGGGCTTCCAGCTCGTGCAGGACCGCCTGGCGAAGATGCTGGCACAGGTGACGGCGATGCAGCTCTACTGCCTCCGCCTGGGTCACCTGGCGGCGGCGGACCGCCTGACCGGACCGTCGGCGTCGCTGGCGAAGATGCACAACACCCGCGCGGCCCGCGCGGTCATTGACGAGGCCAGGGACCTGCTGGGGGGGAACGGCATCCTGCTCGAGCGCCATGTCATACGCCACCACGCGGACGTCGAGAGCGTACACACGTACGAGGGAACGGAGACGATGCAGAGCCTGATCGTCGGCCGTGCGATCACGGGCCTCAGCGCTTTCGCCTAGGGAGGGCAGCAGCAGTGGACGAACGCACGCACCGCAGCGGCGCGCCTCCGGATCTCGGCGAGCGGGCCGCCGACGCCGTCCTGGGCGCCAACCCATTTGTGGGCATCGATCCGCGGGAACTCGCGGAGGCCGCGGCATCCTTGCTGGACCGGGTGGGGAGGACCCCGGGCCTCCTGGCCGCCGCGGGAGGAGAGGTGGCCCGCGGGCTGGGCGGGATCCTCGCCGGACGGTCCGACATCCGGCCAGGCCCGCGGGACGGGCGCTTCACCAACTCCGCATGGAGCGACAACGGTGCGTACCGGCGCCTCATGCAGAGCTACCTGCTCGTGTCCGCGGAGCTCCGTGCGCTGATCGAGCGGACCGACCTGGACGAACCGACCGCGGCCCGCGCGCTCTTCGCGCTGTCGCTGCTGACGGAGGCGGCCGCTCCGACCAACATGCTGCTGGGCAACCCGGCTGCGGTCAGGCGCGCGCTCGAGACGAGGGGCCAGAGCCTGGTCCGCGGGATGCGAAACCTAGCGGTGGACCTCGTCACGAACGGCGGCATGCCGTCCCAGGTCGACCCGCGGCCGTTCCAGGTTGGCGTCAACCTGGCGGCCACGCCGGGCGCGGTCGTGTACCGGGACGATGTGATGGAGCTGATCCAGTACGCCCCGGCCACGGACACCGTCGGGCAGCGCCCGCTCCTGGTGGTCCCACCGCAGATCAACAAGTTCTACGTGCTGGATCTCGCGCCCGGACGGAGCCTGGTTGAGTACGCGGTGTCGCAGGGCAGCACGGCCTTCGCGATCAGTTGGCGGCAGCCCAACGCCGCGCACCGGGACTGGGGCCTCGATACGTACGTCCGGGCCGCCGGCCGCGCGGCCGAGGTCGTCTGCGAGATCACCGGCAGCGCCGACTGCAATGTCCTCGGGATCTGCGCCGGCGGGATCGTCCTGGCGCTGCTCCTCGGCCACCTGGCGGCCGGCGAGAACCGCAGGGTCCACTCGGCGACGTTCGGCGTCACCATGCTCGACACGAGCCCCGGCTCGATGCTGCGCGACCTGGCGACCGACCGTGCGGTCGCCGCGGCCAGGTGGCGGTCCCGGCGGCGCGGCTACCTGGACGGCCGGGACATGGCGCGCGTCTTCGCCTGGATGCGCCCCAACGACCTGGTCTGGAACTACTGGGTGAACAACTACCTGATGGGCAACGACCCGCCGGCGTTCGACGTCCTCTACTGGAACAGCGACACCACGCGGCTGCCGGCGATGTTGCACGCCGAGTACCTGGACCTCTTCCAGCGCAATCCGCTCGTCGGGGCCGGAGAGATCAGTGTGCTGCGCACGCCGATCGACCTGCGCCGGGTGCGGTGCGACTGCTACGTGATGGCCGGGGCGACCGATCACATCGTCCCCTGGCAGGCGTGCTACCGCATCCCGCGGCTGATGGGCGGGAAGGTCGAGTTCGTCCTCAGCTCCAGCGGGCACGTCCAGAGCATCGTCAATCCCCCGGGCAACCCGAAGGCCAGCTACTGCACCAACCCGCGCCGGGCGAGGAGCCCCGAGGCGTGGTTGGCCCGCGCCGAGAAGCACTCGGGGAGCTGGTGGGAGCACTGGGGCGCGTGGCTGGTCGCGCGGTCGGGGGAGCGCCGGTCGGCGCCGGCTGTGTTGGGGAGCGGCGCTCACCCGGCTCGCGATCCCGCGCCGGGGCGCTACGTGCTGGAGCGGTGAACGGCGACGTCCGCTTCGTGGACGTGGACGGCCTTCGGATCAGGGTCAGCGAGCGTGGCCGCGGGCCCCGACCGCTGCTGCTGGTGCCCGGCATCGGCACCAGCCTCGAGATCTGGCCGCCGCTGCGGGACGCGCTGGGCGACCTGCGCACGGTGGCCTTCGATCCTCCGGGCACGGGCCTGTCCTCGCTGCCGGCGTTCCCGACACGCCTGCCCGGTCTGGCCCGGCTCGTGACGGGAGTGCTGGACGCGCTCGGGCACGAGCGCGTGGACGTGCTGGGCGTATCGTGGGGCGGCGCGCTGGCCCAGCAGATCGCGCACCAAGCGCCGCGGCGGGTCCGCCGGCTGGTGCTCGCGGCCACCTCCTGCGGGCTGGGCTCGATCCCGGGCCACCCGCTCGCCCTGGCGGCCATGGCCAACCCGCTCCGCTTCCACTCGCGCTGGTTCTTCGAGTTGGTTGCGCCCTCCGTCTACGGCGGCGCCTCCAGACGCAGCATGCTGCAGCGCAGCGACGAGGCAGGACTCTGGCTGCGCCGTCCGCCGAGCCTGCGCGGCTACGCCTACCAGCTCCTGGCGCTGGCCGGCTGGTCGAGCCTGCCCTGGCTCCACCGGCTGCCACAGCCGACGCTCATCCTGACCGGGACCGATGACCCGCTGGTCCCGCTCCCGAACGCGCGCATCCTGGCCGGCCGCATTCCCGGAGCCAGGATGCACGTAGTGGAGGGTGGCGGCCACCTGTTCCTGCTGAACCATGCGGCGGAGTCGGCGGCGGCGATCCGGGCATTCCTGGACGAGTCGGGCGGCCGCCGGTGGGCGTGGTTCAATCAGCGCTGAGCCGGTAGCGAGTGCCGCTGCTGCCCTGGACCCAACTGTCCGGTAGCGCGGCCGCGAGTGCTTGTTGCGCCCGCCAGCCGGTGCAGTGCCCCGGCACCAGCAGACCAGGCGCGAGATCGGTGAGAGCCTGGACGGTTGGTCCGATGCTTGGAGCAAAGAAGCTACCGTTCAAATGCAAACCGCCGAATAGTCCGTGCAGTCGGGTGACACCGGTCAGCCTCAGGGCATGCCGCACGATGTTCACGGCGCCGGCGTGGCCGCAGCCTGCCACGACCACCAGACCCTTGTCGCGGACGTGTACAACGAGTGCCTGGTCGTCCAATACCAGCGGATCAGGCTCCCACGCCGACCCGGACCATCGCTGATGCACCGGCGGCATGCCGTGCTCGAAATCGGTCGTCCGATCGACCTCACCGGTGATCAGGATCGCACCGTCCAGCAGCAGCGATGGTTGGCGGCGCTCGATGATCTCGAATCCCTCGTCAGTCAGCGCCCGTTTGCTCAAAGTTGGCCATTCGTGGCCCTCGCTGCCTGGCGTAGCGAGGCGTCGGCGCGTCCATACCAGAGGATGGACAAGAATCGGCAGCACTCGGGGGCCGCGCCGGCCGGCCAGGCCGGCCAGTCCGCCCGAGTGGTCGAAGTGACCGTGGCTGAGTACGATCGCATGCACGCCGGCCAAGTCGACACCCAGGCGGCGAGCGTTGGTCACCATGGCGTCCGGAGACAGCCCGGTGTCGAACAGGATGGAAGTCGTGGCGCCGCCTCGGCGCACTGTGATCAGCGCGGAGAAGCCATGTTCGGCCATCAGCCCGATGGTGGTGATTCCCGATGCGAACTGCGGTGCCTCTGCCGTTGCGGCCGAGAACGGTGCCCTCTTGACTGTTTCGTCACCGTCGAGCAGCGCGTCGTAGACGTTGTCGACGAGTGTGGTGACCACCACCTCGTCCACCGCCTCGAGCATGATCGGGTCCACGGCGCTTCCGGTGACGGGGCGCGGCATCGCCATCCGAATGTCGGCCGCAGTCGCCGACGTTTCACACACGCCGCTACTCCGTCGCCGACGGGACGACCACTTCGACGAGCCCGGTGTTCACGTCGTAGACCAGGCCGGACACGAGGAGACTGGGCGGGAACGTCTGGCGGGCGATTCCAACGTCGATCCGGACGGCTGCGTAAGGGTCGCGGACAGCCTTGGTGTCCAGATCGGCCACCGGAATCTCAAAAAAGTCGGCCAGCTGGTCGGGATAATCCGCAAGACGCCGGATCCCGCATTCGGTGTGATGCAGGATTACCAAGGCGCCA
>Ga0066903_100001471_pt1 | contig 17221 bp, 15 predicted proteins | sample PanSoiMetaGPlot1_FD_67491 | JGI IMG/M metagenome (GOLD analysis project Ga0066903, IMG submission 67491) | Tropical forest soil microbial communities from Panama analyzed to predict greenhouse gas emissions - Panama Soil - Plot 1 (version 2) | ecosystem: Environmental > Terrestrial > Soil >... | reverse complement strand
CCCTCCGCCTCGGGCGTGTAGAACTCGCCGACGTAGTAGCTCGTCTCGGTCCCGTCGACCAGCGTCTGGTAGCCGTGGGCGAAGCGCTCGGGGACGTAGAGAGACCGGCTGTTCTCCTCGTCGAGCGTCACCGCTACGTGCTCGAGGTAAGTCGGGCTCTCCGGCCTGAGGTCGACGATGATGTCGAGGATCCCGCCACGGGTGCAGCGGACGACCTTCGTCTCGGCAGCGGGAGGAAACTGGAAGTGCATCCCGCGCAGGGTGCCTGCGAACTTGTTGAACGCGACGTTCGCCTGGGCGATCACGGGCTTGAGCCCCAGCTCGGTGAACTCGTTCTGGCAGAACGCCCTCGCGAAGTAGCCACGGTCGTCCTCGCGTCGCTCGAGATCGATCACGAACGCGCCGGGAAGCGCTGTCTCCGTGAAGATCATGCAGCGGAGAACGCCGGCGCCTGCTCCTGCCAGCGGAGCTCGCCGTCGAGGCGACCGTCCGCAAGCAACGTCCGGAGTCGCGCGAGCCGGGTGAACCGATCGCCGTTGAAGAGCGCCTCGTCCATCGACGCGGCGCGATACGCCGACGCGAGCGACTCCGCGCCCTTCCGCGCGTCCCACTCGCAGCGGAAGCTCGGGAGCGTCGATGTGACCTTCGAGAAGTCGACCTGATAGCTCCGCGGGTCGGTGCCGGCGCCTTCCGCGAAGCTCACCTGCGCACCGGCGACGACCTCCGCGACGATCTCTGCAAGATCCCGCACGAGGTAGTTCGCGTCGGGTGAGCCGGTGTTGAACGCCTCGCCGTGGATCGCCTCGCGCGGCGCCTCGAGCACCGCGAGGCACGCGCGCGCCATGTCCTCGACGTGGATGAGCGGCCGCCATGCCATGCCGTCGCTCTGAAGCCTGACCTCGCCCGAGGCAATCGCAGAGCCGACGAGGTTGTTCAGCACGATGTCGAGTCGCAGTCGCGGCGACACGCCGTAGGCGGTCGCGAAGCGAAGGAAGGTCGGCGAGAAGTCGTCCGACGCCAGCTGCGCGAGCGACTCCTCCGAGCGCACTTTCGACGCCGCATAGGCGGTGAGCGGTGCCAGCTCCGCCGTCTCGTCGACGAGCCCTGAGCCTGCGGAAGCGCCGTACATGCTGCAGGAGGAGGCGAAGACGAAGCGCGTCGCGCCCGCCGTCTTCGCGAGCTCCGCAAGACGAACGCTGGCCAGGTGGTTGATCGCGTACGTGAGGCTCTCGTCGAGCTCGCCGATCGGATCGTTCGAGAGAGCTCCGAGGTGGACGACCGCCTCGATGCCCTCGAGGTCGCCAAGCTGGACGTCACGAAGGTCGACCTGGAGCTCGGGAGCGGGCGGGGGCGTCAGCGGCGTGAGGTCACAGCCGTCGTACAAGCCTGCGTCGAGGCCGACCACCTCGTGGCCGGCGGACTCGAGGATGCCGCGCGCGACAGAGCCGACGTAGCCGCCGCAGCCGGTCAGGAGAACCCGCATGCATCCCATAGTAAGCAGGAACCCAGGCACCAGAAACCCGAGAAAGGTTCAGCCTTCGCAGCCCGGCAGGGCCACCTAGCCAGACGGCTAGTTTCGCCGCTCATGGGGTTCGCCGCCGCGACGCGAAACTGCGTCAGCCGGCGAGACCTCGCTCGACGAGGGCCGCGGTCGCCTCTTCCACGCGATCCTCGGCCTCCTGGTCGGCGAGCCACTCGGCCAGCTCCGACATCCCGTCGTCGAACGCGACGCGCGGCTCGTACCCCAACTCTTGCCGCGCGAGTGAGATGTCGCCGTAGCAGTGCCGGATGTCGCCGGCGCGATACTCCTGGCGCAGCTCGGGCTCGACGTCCACGCCGAGCTCGCGCCCGAGCACCTCGGCGACGCGAAGCACCGACGTCGAGACGCCTGTTCCGAGGTTGATGGCGCGGTAGTCCCCTCTGCCAGCTTCGAGCGCGGCCTCGACGCCGGCGGCGATGTCGGTGACATGCACGAAGTCACGGCTCTGGTCGCCGTCCTCGAAGACGACGGGCGGCCGACCGTTCAGGAGTCGCGACGCGAAGATCGCGGCCACGCCGGTGTAGGGATTGGAGAGCGCCTGTCGCGGGCCGTACACGTTGAAGAAGCGGAGCGCCGTCGTCGGCACCTTGTAGGCGCGGCCCCAGGCGAGGAACATCTCTTCGTGGTCGCGCTTGCCGACCGCGTAGATCGAGAGCGGCTGGAGCGGCTTCGACTCCGGCGTCGCCGTCGGCTCCAGCGCCGCACCGCAGGAGGGACAGACGAGCTCCCACTCCCTTCGGGCAAGCTGCTCGTCGGGACGAGGCTCGGGCGTGTGCAAGACGTCTTCCGTCGGGCAGCGGTAGAGCCCTTCCCCGTAAATGGACATCGAGGACGCAACGACCACCTTCTCGAGCTGGGCACGTACGTCCATCGCCGCCTCGAGCACGACCGCGGCGCCCATTGCGTTCACCGAGGTGTAGCGCTCGATCTCGTACATCGACTGCCCCACACCAACGGCGGCGGCGAGATGCACCAGTCGATCCACGCCGTCCAGCGCCTTCTTCACGGCGTCGCGGTCGCGGACGTCGCCGTCGATCCGTTCGATATCGGCAGCCAGGTAGTCCGGCCAGCCGTCGTGAACCTGAGGATCGAGCGAGTCGAGCACCTGTACGTCGTGGCCTGCCGCGAGCAGGCGATCGATGAGGTGCGAGCCGATGAACCCGGCGCCGCCTGTGACCAGGACGCGCATCGACCTACGGAGCCTCAGCCATGCGAGGTGCTACTCCGACGCGAAACGCTGACGCGTAGCGCGTCCGCCAGTCGGAGCGGCGGCGATCGAGAGGCTCGAGGCCCGCCCAGTCGCAGGGCCAGTGGCGGCGCAGCGCGGGGTCGGCCTCGTGGATCTCCTCGAGCAGATCGGGGATCGGCTCCCACCCGAGGTCGGAGGCGACATTCGTGCGAACGCCGAGGTCGACGCCCGACACGAACACATAGCCGCCCGGCTCGGCCAGCAGCGCGATGTTACGAAGGCACTGCTCCGCACTCGCCGGGTCCATGTGGCAGAGGAAGTTGTTCGCCACCACGATGTCCTGCCGCCCGAGTCGCGAGACGAGCTCGGGATCGGAGGCGTCGTCGACGCCCCACTCGATGCCTTCCCGAAGCCACGGCTTCACGTGCGCCGCGCCGTCCTCCCAGTCGAACATCTCCTGCAGCTCGCGCTCGGTCATTCGCTCAAAGATCCCCGTCTGCACGACGTCAGCCATCCCCGGAACGTAGACGCCGGCCTTGGCGACGTCCACCACCTCTGGCGAGATGTCCACGGCGTGGACGACCACCTCCAGATCCGGCCGCGCCGACCGGAGCACCCAGAGAATCGAATAGACCTCGGCGCCGACGCTGCAACCGAGCACCGCGAGGTTCAACGTCGAGCCCTCCGCCTTCTCGTCGACCAGGCGGCGCATCAACTCAAGCCCGGGGCGGTTGCGAAGGAACGTCGACCAGACGTGCATCTCCCGGCTGGATCTCCGCATCACCTGACCGTGGAGCCACCGTCCGTAGGCGAGACCGATTCTGGACTCGCTCACGCGAGGCGGCAGACGCCACCACACTCGTCGGCTCACGCCCAACACCGCTCTCGACAGGGTCATCCCCGACGCCTCCGCTTCATGCGCCATGCAGCCAGCGTAGGCAGGTCGGCATGGCCCAGCCAGGGCCGGAAGGGGAGACGGTCCGCTAGCCAATCGGGCAGGCTTGAGCCGCAACGACCCAAGGGAGGACGGCTTCACGCCTGGGCGGGAAAGAGCAGGTCGAACTGCTCTTCCACGGCCTCGCGAAAGCGACCTACGTGACCGAGGAGCTCGGCGCGCCCGCCCGCCCCGTCCTCGGCCCGAAGCGTCTCCAACGCTGCCTCGAGCTCGCCGACCTCGAACGACTCGATATCGAAGCCGTGCGCCGATCGGCCGACCTGGGCGAGCAATTCGAAGGTCTTGGGCTGGTACGCGAGGCCGATGGTCGGGATACCGAGCGAGAGAGGGAGGAGCACCGAGTGGAAGCGCGCGGCGACGACGTAATCGCAGCGCGACACGGTCTCGAGGAGCTGCTCGACTGTCTCGATACGGTCGACTGCCCATTCGAGCCCCGGATGGTCAGCGAGCCCGCGATCGCCGAGATCCCGCCTCAGATCGTCGGCTACCAACCGATCTGCGCGCGTCTGCGAGGAGAACAGCACCACACGATCGCCGTTTTGAAGCAGGTTCGCCACGAATGTGACCATCTTCGTCATGTACGCGCTGTATCGAGACCGGTCGCTGTTCGGCCAGTAGCGAGGATCCTCGTACGGCATCACGCTGAGGCCGACAACAGCCGTTTCCCCCTCGGGCGGATCGACATGTGGGTTGGACCGCGCGTACGCCCAGCCCATGTCGGGGCAGACTGCAAGCTCCCGCCGGACTCCGATCGCACGAAGCTCGCGGGCGGAGTCCTCGTCGCGGACGGAGACGAATGTCGCCCATCCGACCGTCCTCCGGATGAGGAAGCTGCTCAACCGTGTCGTGATCGGCCCCGCGCCGACCGATGGCAGGGCCATCTCTGCGCCGGCGAGACGCGCGAGGAGCGTCCATCTGAAGACCGTGTACGGATGTGCCCACGGCCCCCACACGTCCAGGAGCTGTTGGGAACCGGCGACGACCAGTTGGTCGATCGAGCGCAGAGCGGCATATGAGCGAATGGAGAACTGCAGCTCGCGCCAAAGCCAGCGAGCGCGGCGTCCACGTGGCGCACGTGACTTGCCACCAACTTCGTGCGTGTCCGCCGACTTGGGCTTGCTGACGTCCTGACCTGGATTGAGAGGCAGCGCCTGCACCGCATGGCGGACGCTCGTATCCCCGGGCGCCATCGAGACGCCGATGATCTGCGCCGCGCTCCGGCGCTGCCGAATCGCAGAAATCAGCACCGCGACGACCATGTCGTCGCCGAGGTTGCGTCCGTGAAAATGCCCCCAGATACCGATGACCTCGGATGTCGAGGGATCTCGGCGGGCTCTCCGATTGGCAAACAGCTTCACGATGGAAAGTATTCGCGCGGCGCCCGTGGTGGCGTTAGAGGATGTCCTCGAAGGTCATCGCACTCAACTGTCGACGGACTCGGCTGAAGCGCGCTCGGATCCTCCTCGCTCGCCGCCCATTGGCAGCGAGCTCATCTTGGCCCACGCTCGCCGGAGCCGAGTCCGGGGTCCCGCCCAGTTGCGCAGCGGCCCTCGTGCCGCCGCTTCGATGTACGACAGATACACGAGCGCCTTCTCCGACGCCGGGAGCTGAGCGGAGTGGATTCCGCGCAGGTGTTCGCGAAAGAGCGTCAGTTGTCGCCTCTTCACCGGCGTCTTCTGGGGATCGAGCCACTGACTGAGACTCTCGGCGGTCGGATTGGCTCGCCACGAAGTGCCCTCGTGGAGTCTTCGAAGGAAGAGTGGTTGAGGCACTTCGCGAAATTCTCCTGCGAGTGCGAGCTCAGCCAGAAGGACGTAGTCCGCCGAAGGGAAGCCGCCATGAAGCCGTGTGCGTCGCAGCGCATTGCTGCGCAGGACCGAGAACACGGCGTTGCCGTAGAACATGTTTCGAAATACCTTGAGCAGCCGTGTGTGTGGCGCCGCGCCTGGTGGCGCCGCGAGGTTCTCCTCGACGAGTTCCAGGACCTCGCCCGATTCGTCAACCAGAAGAGTCTGCGGATACACCAGGACGACATCTTCCTTCGTCGACTCGAGCACGTCGATCGAGCGCTCGAGCAGCGTAGGAGCAAGCATGTCGTCGGCCGCGGCCCAGCGAAAGTAGGGACTACGGCTCTCGGCAAACACCCGATTGAAGTTCCACGCCCCGCCGCGATTGACGCTGTTGGTCATGAGCTCGATTCGGTGGTCGCGTTTCGCGAAGTCACGAACGATCTCGACAGTCCTGTCAGTCGACGCGTTGTCGGACACGACCAGCCTGAACTCGCTGAATGTTTGCGCGAGGATGGACTCGATCGCTTGATCGACAAAGCGTTCGCCGTTAAAGACCGGCAATCCGATGGTGATTAACGGTGAGGCCGACATTCTCGTCTCATGCGAGGCTGGGCGGTAGACGGTCCAGTTGCGTGAATCACCCTGGCCTGCTCGGAGCGTACGGAGTTCGTGGTCGAGCGGCCACGGCGCAACCGTATAGTCGTGGAGAGTCCACCGGTCATGCTCGAATAGGCATGGCCTAGCCATGAGGCTAGGCATTCAAGCCGGCGGATCTACTCGCGTCGGGCCACGCTACGGTGGGAGGGAGACGATGGCCCAGTCAGTCGACACGAAGCGTTGGCCGTTCTCCGCCGCCGGATGGGCGATGGTGACGACTAGGTCGCGAGCAGCCGCAGCGCGACAGCTACGTCACAGCCGCCGGTCGTGACGGCCGTCCATTCTGAACGGAGCGGCCAGAGGTGGTCCATCGCGGCTGTCATGCCGGCCTACAATCGCGAAGACTTCATCGGCCGTGCGCTCGACAGCGTGGTCGGCCAGCTTCACCAGGCCGACGAGATCATCGTCGTCGACGACGGGTCTACGGATCGCACGGTTGAAATCGCGCGCGCCTACGGCTCGCGAGTTCGCGTAATCGAAGCAGCGCACGCCGGCGCGGGTGTCGCGCGCAACCTTGGCGTCGCTTCCGCGCGCTCCGATTTCGTCGCCTTTCTGGACTCGGACGACTTTTGGGAGCCCGAGCATCTCGCGCGACTCTCCGACGCCATAACGGCAACCGATGGGCGAGCAAGCATCTACTTCTCCGATTGCCGTATTGAGGATGGCCACGGCGGCGGCACGTTCTGGTCGAATGCGAAGTTCAGTACCGATGGCGCTTGGGAGTTTCGGGAGCACGACAAGGAATGGCTTTTTGCTCCGGTCCAGCCGATCGTGATCACGGCCGCTGCCTTTCAACGCAGTGCGTATCTGGCAGCGGGGGGATCGGATTCGGAACTGTCTCGTCGCGGCGACACGCACTTGATCTTCAAGATCGGGCTCGATGGGCCGCTGTGTGCTGTTCCGGGAGTCGCGAGCACGTGGACCGCGGAGGCGAGCAACTCGCTGACGCGGCAGCTCATGCCGGAGCATCCGACGTACCTGCACAGCACCGTGTACCTCTATGCCGACCTGCTTCAGCGGTTTGCGTTGACGCGCGAGCAGCAGAAGATCCTCCGCCGCCGGCTCGCCGCCGCGCACTACGGCCTCGTTCGCCGCGCCGACGACGGACGAGCATTCCCGAGGATCGTGCACTTCGGGAAGGCGATACGCCTCGACCCTGGAGGCCTCAGGATCAGAGTCGGCAGGATGTTGAGAAGACGAATCGCCCTTCGCCCGTCGTGACGGCGGGGCGCCGAGGCTGATGATCGTCACAGCGGTCAAGACGCGGGAGCGAGTGGTGGCGCTCACCTTCGACGATGGTCCCGACGAGCGGTTCACTCCGGCGCTGCTGGACGTGCTTGAGGACGCATCGGCCCCGGCGAGCTTCTTCGTGCTCGGCTGCGCGCTGAACCCCGGGAGTGAGCAGATCGTGGCGCGCATGCACGCCGCGGGCCATGACGTCTGCAACCACACGTACAGCCACCTCTCGCTCGCGGACGTAGACGCTGCGACGATCGAGCAGGAGATCCTGCGCACACATCACGCACTCGAGGAGATCACCCAGCAGCCTCCGACATTGGTGCGCCCGCCGTACGGTCACGGATTCTCCGCCGTCGACGAAGTCGCGCGGACGCTTGGTTACCGGGCGACGGTCCACTGGAGCGCATGGGCCGACGACTGGACGCTTCCGCCTCCGCCGGCCGCCACGATCGTCGATCGCGTCTCGAGAGGACATGCCGGCCTGAAGGGCGTCCGGCGCGGCGGCATCGTGCTCCTCCACGACGGCTGCGCACCGGACCGAGCGGGCCAGTCGCGCGGCGAGACCGTGGACGCGGTCCGGGCGCTCATCCCGCGACTCCGGTCGGACGGCTACGGGCTGGTGACCGTCTCGGATCTGCTCGAGGTCGGCGGCGCCGCCGCCGCAGAGGCGGGCGCAGGACGAACTTCTCCGCTTTCGCGCGCTGGCGGCCTGTGGCGCCGCCTACGCTGACCGAGCTTCGCGAGCAACCTCCAACCGCGCGCCAGGCGACGACGAAGCCACGGGCGGGCGAAGCCCAGCGCCTCGTGCGTGAGCTCCCGGTGGGTCGGTACGAGCAGGGCGAGGTAGAGGAGGAATCCAACGCCGGCGCTGACGACGGTGCGGACGAGGAGGGGGCCGGCGGTTTCGGCGCAGATCCACGCCGCCCCGGTGGCCACGACCCAGAGCAGGACGGGCAACAAGATCACGCGCCCTGGACGCACTCCCGTGTGAGCCGTGATTGCACGCGCCAGCACGACTGAGTGGACGAAGGTCGCGACGACCAGACCGATCGCGAGAGCCAGCACGCCGAGGAACGGCACGAGCGGCAGCGAGACGGCGCAGAACACCACGGCGTCGGCCGTCCCGGCCCGCAGGGGAGACTTCGCGTCACCGATCGCCCAGAGGTAGCCCTGGCAGCCGATCGTCATCGGCGTGATCACGACGACGCCCAGGCAGACCAGGGGGAGGACGTCGCCCGCCGGCGACCACTTGTCTCCGAGCAGGAGCGGGACGAACGCCGGCGCTGCCCCGGCGAGCGGCGCCAGCAGAAGGCCGAAGAAGATCGCGGACGTCGACAGGATTCGTGGGAGCAGCCGCTGCGCGTCTCCGTCGGACGCCTGCACCTGGGACATCGCCGGGAAGGAGACCCGGAGCAGCGCGACGATCAGGAGCTTCGGCGCCTGCAGCACTCGAAGCACGACGTTGTAGTACGCGACGACCGCAAGTCCGCCGAGCGCCGCCGTGCCGGTGATCAAGACCTGGTCCTTGAGAGCGGAGACGACCTCGACCGCCTGAACGCGTCCGCCCATGCCGAGCAGAGCGCGCGCTCGTGCTCTCTCGAACGACGGCCAGATGAATCGGGTCGGGGCAAGCCAGATGATGACCGCGGTTCCTACGATCGTTCGCGCCACCACCGCCGTTGCCAACCCCCACACGCCCCAGCCCACCCACACGGCTGCGACCGACCAGACGTAATAGACGAGCAGCTCGAAGGTCTCCGCAGTGGCGAGCTTCCTGTAGAGCAGCTGGCGTTCGATCGTGACCACTCCCGCGCCGCGGAACGCCGAGATCGGCGTCACCGCGACCATGACCGCCGTGATCTCGCCCACGCGACCGAACGGAAGCGTGCAAAGCACAACAACACCGGCAAGGGCGATCATGATCGCGAGCTGGAGCCCGACGTAGACCCGCAGGTCGGCCCGCTCCGGCGCAGTCGGGCTTCGTATGAGAGCGCCGGCCATTCCCTGGCCGCCGCCGAGCATCCAGAGGACTCCCGCGATCGTCGTCGCGATCGCGAACGTCCCGAGCTCGCTCGGCAGGAGCATCCGGGTGATGACGATGGTTGCGAACAACCCGAGGACCTGCTGGAAGACGCCTCTCGCCGCCAGGAGCGTGGCGCCCGACGCCGCACGGCGGCCGATCTCTCGGACCTCGAGCGTGGGCTCGGCTTCGTGCGCCTGATCTTTCGGACCAGGACGGAACCGGCGTGCGAGTCGCATCGTCGTGAGCGTATGCCGGATCACCGCGGCGGCCCAGGGCCGGACGACCTGAACCGGACCTAGCCAAATGTCGAGGCGCTGCGGGCCGGCTCCGGCGCCCGTGCCGCGCGCTCGTCCAGTTGCCGGGCACAGCCGCCCCATCTTTACTAGTAGAGAGCTTGGACGATCTCGCGATCATCATCATCTCCACGAACGAGGCCCGCTGGCTGACTCCGTGCCTGACGAGCGTTTTCGAGCACGCCGGCGAGCTGAACCTGGACGTGGTCGTCGTCGACAACGAGTCGACCGACGGGACGCAGGAGCTCGTCGAGAGCGAGTTCCCGGACGCTCGGGTCGTCCCGTCTCGGAACCGCGGCTTCTCGCACGCGAACAACCAGGGCTGGCTGACCTGCAACGCCCGCTATGCCCTGTTCCTCAACCCGGATACCGAGATCCTGGCCGGCACCTTCGCGGATCTGGTCTCGTCGATGGACGAGCGCCCGACGGTCGGCCTCGCCGGGGTCAAGCAGCTCGGGCCCGACGGAACGCTTCACCCGACGATCCGCCGCTTCCCCAGCGTCACGAGAGCGCTCGGCGAGGCCCTTTGGTCCGAGCGGTGGCCCCGTCGGCCGGAGTGGGCGGGCGAACGCGAGCTCGATCCGACCCCGTACGAGGAGGAGGCCGAGATCGACTGGACGTCGGGCTCGTTCATGCTCGCTCGCCGTGAGGCGCTGCTCGGCGCCGGGCTGCTCGACGAGCGCTCGTTCATCTACACGGAGGAACCCGATCTCTGCCTGCGCATGCGCAACGCGGGCTGGAAGGTCGTGCACCTCCCGACGATGTCGATCCTCCACCACGCCGGCAAGGTCGGGAAGAACCCGCGCATGGAAGCGCAGAACGCCTTCGCGAGGCTCCACTATGCGAGGAAGCACTACTCCGGACTGCACCGGGCGCTGTTCGTCGGCGCGCTCGGGCTCGGGTACGGGATCCGCGCCGCAGTCCCCGGCCGCAGCGAGTACGGCCGCTCGCGCCGCGCCGCGTCGCGCCTGGCGCTCAGGACGATGGCGGGGCTGGCTCCGCCGCCGTTCGGCGATCCGCCCCCGACAGCGCTCGGCGCGGAGTCCGGAGAGCCGGCGCTCCGCGTAGGCAAGCCTTGACCCGGGTCGGGCCGCTCACGTAGCGAAATGCTGCGGTACGCAGCCGTCACTCCGGTGCGGGACGAGGAGGACAATCTCCGGCGTCTCGCCGAGAGCATGCTCGACCAGACCTGCAAGCCGGTCAGATGGGTCGTCGTCGACAACGGCTCGACCGACGGCACGCGCGCAGTGGCCGAGGCGTTGGCGCGACAGCACGACTGGATCGTCTGCGCAGAGTCCCAGCCGACGGCCCGGGCCGAGCCCGGCGAGCCGATCGTGCGGGCGTTCCTCAATGGAATCGACCAGATCGGCGCCCCGGTCGACGTGATCGTGAAGCTCGACGCCGACGTCTCGTTCGACAGCGATCATTTCGAGCGCCTGCTGGACGCGTTCGTCGCCAACCCGAGACTCGGTATCGCTGGCAGCACGTGCCTCGAGGAACGCGACGGGAGCTGGGCGGAGGTGACGACCGCCGCGCACCATGTTCGCGGAGCGGTGCGCGCGTATCGGTCCGAGTGCCTCGACGCCGTGGGGCCACTCGTGCCTGCGCTCGGCTGGGACAGCGCCGACGAGCTCAAGGCGGCCTCGCTGGGTTGGCAGACGGAGACGCTCCCAGGAGTCGCGTTTCGACATCACCGGCCGCTCGGGGCGCGGGACGGCCGCCGCTGGACTCGCGCGCGCCGCCAGGGCAGAGCATCCCACTATCTCGGCTACCGCTCCTGGTACCTGACGCTCAGAGCCCTGCGCAGAAGTCTCGACGATCCCGCGGCGGTCGCGATGCTCTGGGGCTTCGCCGAAGCCGCGGCGAGACGGCTCCCCCAGCACCCCGACCCCGACGTCCGTCGCGAGGCGCGACGGCGCCAGTCGTTCGCTCAGCTTCCGGTGAGGATCGGCGAGGCGGTGCGCGACCGGCGCCGTCTCCCGCGCAGCGACGGCGCAGAGTCGTAGCCGCCGAGGCGGTAGCCCGCGCTGCCGAGCCCGAGCAGGATGAAGAAGAGGAACGTGACCTGGATGAACGACTCGGCGTCGAAGAAGAACATCGAGACGCCGTAGGCGGCGACGCTCCCGCACACCGCCGCCAGGAACCATCCTCGAGGCGAGTCGTCGTGCCGGGCGGCATGGCCGACACGCCGCAGGAAGCGGACGAAGACCCAGAGGAAGGCGATCGCTCCCGCAACGCCTGTCTCGAGCAGGATCCCGAGCCAGCCGTCGTCGAGAATCGGCCCGTTCGGGACGGGGACCACCGTATCCGGCGTGGTGACGCGCGTCCCGTAGCCCTCGCCGACGAGCGGATTCGGGAGGAACTCCTTTCTCAGAGCCGGGCCGAGCGTCGCGAGTCTGCCGCTACCCACGGGCGCGTTCTGCTGCTGCGCGACGAGCCCCGACGACGGGAAGAACGAGGAGGTAATCGTCCCGATCGTCCCCGGCATCGCGATGTGGACCACGAGCAGCCCGGGAATCAGAGCGGGCCAAAGGCTTCGCATGCGCTGAGGTTTGAGGACGACCAGCGTGACGACGACGGCGGCGAGTCCGACGATCGCAGTGCGCGAGATCGTCGCCGACGCACCCATGAGCATCACGACCGCCGCGAGCCATGCCAGCGTCCGGCGGGTCGCGAACGCGCGGTAGAGGGCGAGCGGGACGAGCATGACCAGCGCGACGCCCATGGCGATGGGATGCTGTGAAGACCCGAGCACGCGGTATCCGCGTGCATCGAGGTTCAGCGTTGGATCGCCTTCCCAGCGGAGACCCGGCAGGAACTGCGACAGATGGTTGAAGACGTTGTAGTGCGTCTGTCGCTCGATCACGCAGGCCAAGGCGACCAGCGCACCGCCGTAGACGAGGACGTCGACTTGGAAGTCGAGATCTCTCTGCGACCGGACGACGCTGGCCACGAGGTAGACGACGAGCACGAAGCTCAGGAGAAAGATCAGCGCCTTGATCGCGTCGCTCCCGACGGACTCCACGCGACCGATGTTCGCGATCAGTGAGACGAGGACGATGGTGAGGAAGACGGTGAGCGGACGGTCGATGAGCCCGCTGCTGCGGAATCGGACTCGTCGGTCGATCAGCGACGACGCGAGCCAGATGCCTACGACGAACGCCACGACCAGACGGTAAGGCTCGAGATTGATCGGGAGCGAGGCGGGGAGCGAGTAGCTTCGGATCGGGACGAAGAGGATGATCAGGGTCATCGACGCGATCAGGGCCGGCCACTGCAGCAGGCGGCGGCCCGCGAGGAGCATCACCACGGTTCCGAACAGCACGGCGGCCACGCCTCGCGAGTGGCTTCCGGCGTTCACGCCCACGGCGGTCAGGGCGATCACTCCCAGGTAGGCAGCGGGGAGCGCCCACCGGGCGCGAGCAGCCGGCAGCTCGACGGAAGACACCGGCTGAGGCTAGCCCGCTCTGCGGGAAGCGGAGCTCTCGCGCGCCTCGTCGGCGCGCACGGCCGTCAGCTCGTCGATCTCGCCGCGACGGATGCGAGGGCGAATGTTCTCCAGCGCGAGAATCAGGCCGATCGTCGCGAGTATCACGGTCATGAAGACCACGATCGGGACGGTCTTCTTCCGACCCGACGCGACGGTCACCTTGTTCCGCTGAGGCAGCGTCTGCAGCAGCACACGCTGGTTCGACGGGATCTTCGCGCCCTTCTGCTGAGCTTCCACGGATTGCTGGAGCATCGACGTCGCCTGACCGGCCAGCTGGATCGCGCGCTGGGGCGAGGGCGCAAGCGCGATGAGATCGAAGACGGGGAGCGCCGTTTGGGTGCCCGGGTCCATCTCGGCCTGCGCGGTCAAGATTTCGTGGTTGCGTGGATTGACGAGCTTCGTCTGAATCTGGTTGCTGTTGGCGAGCGTCGCGTAGATGCCCGCGAGAACGACGAAGCGACTTGGGTCGGCGTACTGGCCCGACGAGTTCGTCGAGCCGGGCAGATTGACTCGCCCCCACGGGAAGCCGGCCTGTGTGACGAAGACCTTCGTCATGGTCGTGTAGATCACGGGCGTCCGGTAGCGGAGGCTGGGCGTCCCGCCTGCGAACGAGACGCGCGCGGTCGCAAGCACCGCAAGCAGACAGGCGAGCACGAGGCCGCTGTAGAAGATCCACTTGAATCTCCAGATCGCTCTAGCCCAGGCCGAAAGGTCCAATTCGTTCTCCTAGCCTCAGTCGGCGACGCCGTGGACTTCGCGCTGGTGGAGGAGCCAGACGGCAGCCTCCGTGCGATTCGACAGGGACAGCTTCCGGTAGATGGAAGCCAGATGGAACTTGATCGCGTGGATCGAGACGCCGAGGCGCTGTGCGGCCTCCGCGTTCGTCAGGCCCGTGGCCACCATCTCGAGGACTGCGATCTCCCGGGGGGAGAGATCCTGCGCAGCCACGTATTCGCGCGTGTCGGTTTCCATGCTCGCCAACATTAGGAGCGCCCGTCCGCATGAGCCACGGCTGAAGGGACAGAGGCCCACCTAGCCGTTCGGGTAGACCGGCGATCGTGCCCCGCAGACGCTGCTACCGTCGCGCGTTCCTTGGACGCGAAACGCCTGCTCTTCCCCATTACCGAGCGGACGTTCACGTACGACCGCTACGCGCGCCTGCTGGACGAGCTCGCAGACCCTGAGCGGTTTCGCGTGGTGCCGCTGCGCGACTTCGCAGCCACGGTCGACGGCGCTCGAGCCGTCGTAGGTCTTCGCCACGACGTCGACCAGCGCCTCGACCGGGCGTTCGACTTCGCGCGGCTCGAGCACGATCACGGACTGCGCGGCACGTACTTCGTTCTCAACACGGCCGCCTACTGGCGCGACCCGCGCCTGATCGCGACGCTGGTGCGGATGCAGGACGAGTACGGCCACGAGATCGGATGGCACAACGATCTCGTCACGTGGGAGTGCGTGCTCGGCGGCGATGCGCGCACGACGCTCGCAGGCGAGCTCGAACGGCTGCGGGCGGCCGGCCTACGCGTCGAGGGGACCGCGTCGCACGGCTCGCCGAGCTGCTACCGCTACGGCTACCACAACGGCTATTTCTTCTTCCCCGAGGAGTTCGCGGACGGGTTTCCGAACCGAGAGGTAGTCGACGGCCCAGTCGGCCGGAGGAGCGTCCCCCGGGGAACGCTGTCTGAGTTCGGCTTCGCGTACGACGCGTACCACCTCGACAACACGATGTACTTCTCGGACGCCGCCTTTGACGCCGCTGGACGGAGGTGGCATACGGACGACCTCGACATCGCGTTGCTCGAGCCGGGCTCTCGAACGATCATCCTGACCCATCCCGACCACTGGGACCGCTCGATGCCCGCGAAGCTTGCTCGTTTCGGCGACAAGGTCCGATCCGGCCTCTCCGGCGATGCCTGAAGCGCGCCCACGCAGGCGGCTCTGCATGCTCGTCCACGGGCCGTATCCAGTCGGCGAGGAGCGAGTCCTGCGGGAGGCGCGAGCCGCGCAGGCGCAAGGCTGGGAGGTGGACGTCGTCGCGTTCCGGAGGCCGGGCGAGCCGCGCCGGGAGACGCTCGACGGCTGCCGCGTCTACAGGCTTCCCTTGACGACGCTGCCGCGTACGGCCGTACAGGTGCCGTTCGAGTACCTCGGGTTCCTCCTGCTTGCGTCGATCTGGCTTCTTCGCGGCCTGGCCCGGCCGTACGACGTCGTGCAAGTGCACAGTCCCCCGGACTTCCTGCTCGCGGCGGCGGCGATCCCCCGGCTCCGCGGAACACGAGTCGCCCTCGACGTCCACGACTTCGCCACCGAGCTCTTCGAGCTCCACTTCAGTCACGCGCCGGTCGTCGTTCGCCGCGCGCTCGCGCACATCGAGCGGTGGGCGTTTCGAACGGCGGACGCCGTGATCACAGTCAACGAGCGCTACGCAGAACGGATCGCCGCCATCCGCGGCGCGAAGGCCCAGGTTGTCCTCAACAGCCTCGACGAGGGCCTCCTGCCCGAGGACTTGCCGCCTGCAAGGCCGGCCTTCCGCATCGTCACGCACGGGACGCTGAACGTTCACTACGGGGTCGACGTCCTCCTGGAGGCGTTCCGGGAGGTCAAGGATGCCGTCCCGGACGCTCGACTGGAGATCTACGGCGACGGCGACGCCGTCGACCTCATCCGCCGCCGGATCCGCGAGCTTCAGCTCGGCGACGACGTGGCGTTCCAGGGCCGGTACCTGCCGCAACGGGAGGCCCTCCGGCTCGTCTCGGGTGCGGACGTCGGAGTGGTTGCAAACCTCGGCCTTCCCCGAAATCACGCAGCCCTGCCGGTGAAGCTGCTCGAGTACGTCGCCATGGGCATCCCGGTCGTCACGAGCGACCTCACCGCGATCCACGACTACTTCGGCAACGACGAGCTCGTATTCGTGCCACCCGGGGACAGCGGCGCGCTCGCTGCGGCGCTCGTCGATGTCGCTCAGAGCCCCGAAGACGCCGCCGCGCGCGCCCGCCGCGCCTCTGCACGCTACGCCGCGTACCGCTGGGATGCACAGGCGGCGGAGTACCTGGCCCTGCTCGAAGCGCTGGCGGAGGACTACGCGGCGAAGCGGTAGAGCGCCTCGCCGAGCCTCCGGCACACGACGGGCGGCGACGACCGAATCGCGAACTCGACGGCCCGGCCGAGTCCCGGGACGTGCGGCACTGACCCTCGCCGCTCTGCGCCGATCGTCGAGTAGACGAGCGGCTGCTCCTCGGCGCCCCAGCCCGACTTGAACGCGCGCAGGCCTTGGTTGTCGACGTCGCTCCTGCCGAAGTTCATCCGCTCAGAGCCGTGTTCGATGCCCCACTGCATCGCGGTCCAGAACAGCAGGTTGTTCGGCCGAAGCTTCCAGAGCGAGGGCAGCGAAGCGCCGTACTTGTACACGAGCGTCGGTGACGCCGCGAGGAAGACGGCACCTGCGGCAACCGCGTTGTCGTATTCCGCGAGCAGCAGAAAACCGTGGCCCGGTTCGAGAACGTTTTCCCACAGGCGCCTGAAGAAGTCACGCGGCTGGCAAGGAACACCCTGGCGCCGTCGCGTCTCGAGGTGGAGCCCGTAGTAGGTGTCGAGGAGGTCTTCCGCGCGCGCCGCCGCGCGGACACGAACGCCGTGCCGCTCCGCTTGCTTCACCATCCGCCAGGTCGACGTCCTGAAGCGGCGCCTGAGCTCATCGGGATCGAGCCCGAGCCGGAGGACATGCTCCACGCCCTGCTCGCTCGGCGACGCGCCCGCCAGCGCGCTGCGAACCTCGATCGAGCTCACGCCCGCGTCCCGCACCGCCTGCTCGACGAGCGCGCCGACCGCCGACTCGTCCACCCCCGGGCCGAGGAGCGGCGGACAGACGTCGGTGAACGGCAGCGAGACCCAGCGTCGACTGCGCAGGGGCAGGTCGACCTCGGCTATCGGCAGGAGGCCTCGGAGCTCGTCGTGGTCGTCGACGAGGCCGAGCCCGAAGCCGCGGAACCCGTACGAGTCGGCGACCGTCCTGACCCAAGCCGGAGAGTGGAAGATGGTCGCGTCG